>Ga0164293_10000305_pt1 | contig 37605 bp, 42 predicted proteins | sample GEODES118metaG_FD_111487 | JGI IMG/M metagenome (GOLD analysis project Ga0164293, IMG submission 111487) | Eutrophic lake water microbial communities from Lake Mendota, Wisconsin, USA - GEODES118 metaG | ecosystem: Environmental > Aquatic > Freshwater > Lake | place: USA: Lake Mendota...
TAAACATATACTTAGCCTTGTGTCTGGTCTTGTCCTTCAGCATTATCATAGCTGTTCTGTTCTTCAGGTAGTCATAGATGCCGGCACTTGCGTAGTATGACATGTTATCCCAAAGCTGCAACCAATCCAATGGGTAAGCTGTTGTAGCTTCTGGTGTTGCGCGTAGGTAATGGATCGGAACCCTTGCATGTTGGCTTCCCCACTCAGTCATGACGCTAAACAAACCACAGCGTTGTGGTATAGAAGTAAAATTAAATACTTCAACTGGCACTGCATCATTCTTATGGTTAGGTTCCTCGTTGTACAAGAACCCTGTGTCAAGGTAGGCAAGGAACGTAGGTATGTTTAAATTCAAATAGTTCATTTAATCAATTTCCCTGCAATCCCGCACAAACCTTTAATAATAATGAAAGTCGCCGCAAACATAACAGTCATGAATACAATCTCACTTATCATTACGCTTATCCAATCTATCAATAAGCAATATGCCTATAATCCTACCAATAGTCCAGCCACAAATCAGCCAGACAACTCCTGCGTATGTAATCGTTTCATTCATAGTGTTAATCCTTCCACTCTCCTATAGGTAATAGTAATCAAGTATATCAGAAACATCAGTTTCTTACAATCTAGCCCAGATCTGTGTAGCTGTGTGTCTTACTGTCTCACCGATTGCTACGAAGAACTCTTTAATTTCAAACCAAACCATTTTAATCTCCTTGTTAATCACTGCCCTCATTAGCAGCTAGAAGTATTATAGCAGGTTCTGTGACTCGCCGCAACTCAAAACAAAACTTTAATATGATTCGCCGCAAATCACAAGTTCTAACAGTTCTATATATGCTAATACAACTAATACAGAGAGAGAGTATCAATGCCTAACTGCATGTATACAGGTGAGCTAACTTGTCTACAAGCATTATATTATAAGCTTCAACTGGACTTCCCCATCACAAAACCAGATAGGTTCACTCACCCGTGTGTATAGGGCATCCTTTAATTTAATACTAGAGGTATCTTTAACTCAGATAGTTCACGTATCATCCATCACTAATCCAGATGGGAGAAGCCTTAGCCTACACAAAGGAGAAGCCCAGGACTATTCAGGTATTATCCCGAACAATCCTGGGCCTTATGGCTTAGCTATGTACTAATAGGGAAGTGCCCCTCCATCAACAGTCCACTTCTCTACCAGTACATGTACAGTATAGCATAGTATAGTCTAGGGCTGTGGAGTTTTGTAGAGATATACTAGTGATATATCAGCCGGCTTCTCTCCCAGAATACAAAGAGGACTATTCAAGATCCAAATCCAGAACCCAGCCACCCCACCCCCAGCCCCCCCGTACCCCTTACTACATAAGATACTATATCTATCTAGGGACATACGGCATATCTTCAGAATCCTAAGACCCCCGCCGCCTTCTTTTCCCGGTACCCCCCCACTCCTTTTTCATTAAGTACTGCTCAATGCCAAATATCATTAAGGATAATATAAGAAAAGACCCAGAGGAATGGAAACCCCTGGGCCTAGTCTTAAGAAGAGAACTGCTCTAATCCCGTAGAAGTAGCTCTGTTACTATTAGTTCATCATCACTGATTATGTAACCCTAGAATCCTTCCTAAGGTCTCTCAGGGCTTTCCTAAGAGGCTACTATTGTATCACCTTCTTAGGTCTACCTACAAATCGTGCCCTACCTTTTTTTATCATATCATCAGTGTTCTGCTTGGCAGTACCAATCCATAGATGTTCGGGGTTAACACAGTTCCTAATATCGCAATGGTGTAAGACCAGCATCTTTTCAGGGATCGGTCCGACATATGTTTCATAGGCCACTCTGTGTGCTCGTTTGTACACTCCTTTTATTTCTAACTTGGCATACCCATTACAACCCTTGTGGGGTTTGAGAAGCCAGCAGTTACTGTCCGTTTTTTGTACGGCGTTTTCTATTCTTATATTTAATGGTATAGTTTTCATAAAATAAAAAAAATTAAAAACTCGTAGGTGTTTTGTGGGCGTTGCCTTGATACCAGTACCAGTCGCCGTCAGTATAATATTGCTTCTTATCTTCTTTAGGATCAGAAGCTACTATAGGCTTACCACCAGTGGAAAGGCCACCGATAATAAAGTCATTGACAGGATCTACTTCATCTGCGGCATATGCTTTATTCTTAGGGTGTTCTTCTACCCAAGGCTTGGCATATGAGGTGTTGTATGCTTTATCTACAAAAAATTGCGGTGCGCCTGTCTTTTTGTCGGTGCCCCATTTGCCAGTAAGTTCTAGAAGTTCTCCTTCTTTGGCAACCTCAGCATGCTCAATCTCTTCTTTAATTCTGTATTGCGGGAAGATGACTGCTTTGCGTCCATCTGTCTCTTCTAATATTATAATCTTCTCTTTAATTAGTGGGTTCTTACCTAATCTGAATTTAATTGTTTCTGCGGCCATTTTGGCATTCTCCTTATTTTATGTTAGTATTATCCGCTTGCAGTTAACTTCTTACTTCTCAAGAAGCTTAGGAAGTAGAAGAAGTTATTATAACTTCTCTTCTTTCTTCTGCAGTTCCTAGAAGTAAGAAGTTCAGTATAGCAGTCATAGTAATGCCGTGTCAAACAAAAGCACTTTATTTTCTGATATACTTGTGATATATCACCGATATCTATGTAAAAAATTTTATATACTATGTAGGACACATTTAATCAGAAGGACAATGCCCAGTGGCCAGAACAGAAAATTTATTCCTCTCACAAGATCAAGAAGCCTATCTTGCCTGGTTGTTGACCCCTGAAGACTCTCGAGTGCCTGGAACTAAGAAGGCTTGGGCTGAAGAACATAGTGTGCATTTTAACACATTGGGAACTTGGGAAAAGAAAAAACAGTTTATAGAGCGTTGGAAATTGGGCGTCGAAGGAATGTCCCAAAGCCCTGAAAGAACTCAGAAGTTGCTTGATGCAATTTACATTAAAGGAATCTCTGGTGACACTAAGAGTGCCGAACTTTATTTAAAGGCAACTGGTTATATTCAGCAGTCACAGACTCTTAATATTAAAACTGAGACTTCAGTTAAAGAATTAACCGATGCCGAATTGCAAGCAGCTATATTAGAAATAAGTCAGAATCAGACTAAGAAGGTAAGTGTGCTTCCTACGATGTCAATTGAAAAGGTTGGTAACTAAAGATGAGAGCAGTCTGGACCGCCCCTGGCAATGACGTTCTACAAGGACGCAGCAACCTTACATTATCACGCATGATGACAACTTTAAAAAGAGAGTTGCAGAATCAGCAAGATGACTTGTTTATTAATCACTCTCAAGAAGATGTTGTTGATGGCGGCGCGTCAATGACCACACAGTTCCACTATTTGCTTGCTCCACAAATAAATGAAAATGGCGCGCAGTATTCTGCTAATGTTGCTGCTGGTGCAAATGGGCCATTCTATATATTTGATTCTAACCAAGGCCAAGCCGGCACAGCTAATTATGCTATTGAACAAAGGCGTGACTTCCAAAAGAGAAGAGGATTTTAAATGGCCGTTTTAATACAGCTACGTAGAGATACCCAAGCTAACTGGTATAACTTCAACCCAATTTTGATGAACGGCGAAATCGGCATTTGCGAAGATGCTGGTCCTCCTCAAGTTATACCTGCCACTGGCCCTGCTACAGCTACGGGTCCTGGTCCAGGATTTAAGATCGGTGATGGTACTACTAACTGGAACAATCTAGCATGGGTAACCACTGGTCCTACTGGTGCTACTGGTATTGCAGGTGCCACGGGACCTACGGGTCCTACAGGTTATACAGGTCCAGCAGGTACAGCATCATCTACTGGTGCTACTGGCCCTACAGGTTTTACGGGCCCAACTGGAGCCACTGGAGCCACGGGTGCACAAGGTGTTACTGGACCTACAGGCCCTACTGGATTTACTGGTCCACAAGGTAACCAAGGTCCAACAGGTGTAACCGGTCCAACAGGTGTGGCAGGTCCTACTGGTGCCACTGGAAACACTGGTCCAACTGGATCCACAGGAGCTACAGGAGCTACTGGCGCAGCTTCTACGGTTACTGGGCCTACGGGTGCTCAAGGTATAACGGGTGCAACTGGAGCAACAGGCATTCAAGGAGTTACGGGTCCAACAGGTGCCACAGGTTCACAAGGTTCTACAGGTGCCACTGGTTCTCAGGGAGCTACTGGTTCAACTGGTGCTACTGGTGCACAAGGTGTCACAGGTGCAACGGGAGCCACAGGTGCCACTGGAGCTGCTTCTACGGTTACTGGGCCAACTGGTGCCACTGGTGTCACTGGTGCCACTGGTGCCGCAAGTACGGTGACTGGCCCAACGGGCCCTACGGGTCAAGCATCTACCGTTACTGGTCCGACTGGACCAACAGGAGCAGCTAGCACGGTAACAGGCCCTACAGGCCCTACAGGCTCTGCTAGCACGGTTACAGGCCCAACAGGTCCTACAGGAGCGGCGTCTACTGTGACAGGTCCAACTGGACCAACAGGCATAACAGGATCCACAGGTCCAACAGGTGATACAGGACCAACAGGTGCCGCATCGACGGTGACTGGGCCAACAGGACCTACTGGTTCGACGGGTGCTGCTTCCACTGTAACAGGACCGACTGGACCTACGGGTGCAACTGGTGCCGCATCAGTAGTCACTGGACCAACTGGTCCTACGGGAGCAACAGGGGCTGCATCCACCGTGACTGGACCTACAGGTCCTACTGGATTTACTGGGCCGACAGGACCTACTGGAGATGCCTCTACGGTAACTGGTCCGACTGGTCCTACGGGAGCTGCTAGTACGGTTACTGGACCTACGGGTTATACGGGTCCAACTGGATACACAGGTCCAACTGGTTTAACTGGTGACACTGGACCAACAGGACCAACTGGTATTACAGGAGCAACGGGAGCTACAGGTGCCACAGGTTATACTGGGCCAACAGGTTATACTGGGCCTACGGGTTACACGGGTCCAACTGGATACACAGGTCCAACTGGTCCAACAGGAGTAGGTAGATTTACAGTATCAACTACTGCACCAACTACTCCAACTCCAGTAGATGGAGATGTTTGGTATAACTCAACCAACGGTAGAAGTTATGTTTACTATGTTGATGCTAATGGTAACCAATGGGTTGAGTTTGGTAATTCAAACTTAGGTCCAACAGGCGCACAAGGTGATTGGTCAACCGCGCAAACAATTAGTAATCAAACTTCAAGCTATACTTTATTAACATCAGATGCAGGAAAGTTAATTACTATGACAGTAGGAAGTGCAAACAATCTAACAGTTGACTCTGCACTTGATTTAGCTGTTGGTCAAAGAATTGACATTGCACAAATGGGCGCAGGACAAACTACAGTTGTAGCATCTGGTACTACAGTAAATGCTACACCAGGTTTGAAATTCCGCACACAATATTCTGTTGCAACATTAATATGTACTGCAGCAGATGTTTACTTATTAACAGGAGACGTAATAGCATAATGCCAATGACAGCTGGAATTGTTTCTGCGGGCTACCGTTATCAAGTTGGTGATGTCGCGCCTTCTGGTGGTAGAGTATTTATTGTTCCATCTACATCTGGTAATTCAACAACAAAATATTTTGAAGCACCATATGATACTTGGAATGGTGGTTCTTCAGATCCTACAAGGATATGGGGAAATACTGCAGTAAACGTTACTGGTTTAAGTACGGCAATTGGAGCTGGAGTAACTAATACAACTACTATTATTGCTGCAGATGCAACTGCTGCTGCTGCATCAATATGTCAAAACTTATCACTTAATGGATATACAGATTGGTTTTTACCTTCAATGAATGAATTGCAACAAGTATATAATCAAAGAAGTATTTGGAATGACTTTAATACTTCAGATAATTATAAGAGTTCAAATCAAGGAACATCCGGCATTCAGTATAATGCAGCAATCTTTTTCTTTAATGGAACAAGTAGCCAAGGCGACCCAAAGCAAATAGCGCGAAGCGTTAGACCAACAAGATATTTCGACGCAAGATATTAAAAAGGATAAACAATGATTGATTTTCCAAGTTCACCAGTTGACGGTCAAATTTTTTCTTCAGGTGATTTTACCTGGGCATACAGCACATCTATTGGTGCATGGAATCTTCAGACTACAACTGTTACTGGGCCAACAGGTCCAACTGGGGCTACGGGTGCAACAGGAGCTACGGGTGCAACTGGTGCTGCGTCAACTGTTACAGGACCCACTGGTGCTACAGGTGCCACTGGTGATGCAGGTGCCACTGGAGCAACAGGTGCCACTGGTAATGCAGGTGTAACTGGTGCAACAGGTTCTACTGGAGCTGCAGGTGCAACTGGGGCAACAGGTCCTACGGGTAACGCAGGTGTTACTGGTGCTACTGGTGCAACTGGTGAGGCAGGCGCTACTGGCCCTACCGGTGCAACAGGCGATGCAGGTGCTACGGGAGCAACAGGAGCCACTGGTAATGCAGGTGCAACTGGTGCAACAGGAGCCACTGGCAATGCAGGTGCCACTGGTGCAACAGGCCCAACAGGTGACACAGGTGTTACTGGTCCTACAGGCGCTCAGGGTGCTACTGGTTATACAGGCCCAACAGGTGACACAGGTGCCACTGGTGCAACAGGCGCTCAAGGTGCTACAGGAGCAACTGGTGCTACAGGCGCTGCTTCAACAGTTACAGGACCCACGGGCGCTACAGGCGCACAAGGTCAATCGTCATCGTTCTATGATTACAAGATTAATACTGGTTCAACTTCTGGTAACCCAGGCAATACTTATATTTCTTATAACAACGCCACGCAAACTTCTGCAACGCAATTACAAATTTCACATATTGACAAAGATGGATATGACATTGACATCTTCCTTGCTCTTATCAAGACTAACGATGTTCTTTACATCCAAGATGCAAACGATTCAAACAACTACCAAAAATTCAATGTAACTTCTAACGCTGTTCCACAAACAGGATATGTTGAAGTAGCGGTGTCATTGCTTACAAGCGGTGGAACTGGAACAACACCAGGATTTGCAAACAACCATGAAGTTATCTTGGTTTTGATTAATGTTGGTGCAACAGGACCTACAGGACCCCAAGGAGCAACTGGCGCTACAGGAGCTACTGGATCCGCAGGTGTAACGGGCGCTACAGGCCCAACAGGTGATGCAGGTGTAACAGGTGCGACTGGGCCAACGGGAGCACAAGGCCCAACAGGTGATGCAGGTGTAACCGGTGCAACTGGAGCTACAGGCGCAGCATCTACGGTAACAGGGCCAACAGGAGCTACAGGTCCTACTGGCGCTACAGGACCTACTGGTTCAATCTTTACTGGTTATGATTATGAAATTCATGTGTCTGGTGTTGATGGAAGTGATTCAACTGGAAATGGTGATTTATTAAATCCAGTTGCAACAATATCATATGCTCTAACTTTAGTAACCGCTAACAGAAATACAATTGTAATACATCCTGGAACATATACAGAGTCACCAACACTTGCAGCTGCAACAAATCTAAAAGCAGCAAATGGTCCAAATGGTTTAGCAAGTACTGGTGCAACAATTAGCGGAACATTAACAATCCCTACTGCCGCATCTGGTTCAAACGTAATGGGTCTTAGCGTAACAACTATAACCATTACAGGTACAGCTGCTTGCAATCTTACAAATGTTGTTATGACTGGAGTTCTTACTAAGAGTTCATCAGGAACAGTTACTTGTACTGGCGGTTCATTTGGTGGTGGAGTTAGTATAACTGGTTCTGGAACAGTACGCTTTAACGAAATGTTAAGCTTGTTTTCTGTAACTAACAACAATGCTTCTTCTACTGTTATTATATTTGGTTGCAAACTTGTCCTTAACCCAGTTAACACTTTAGGCACTATGTTTATTGCTGCTAGTGCTGTATTTGGAACTGGAACATATGCTATAACAAGTGCTGGAACTTTATTAAATTTAGCCAACGTTGTTGTTAACAACAGTACTGGAAGTGCATTAAAAGGAATTAACGTAACTGCTGGAACCTATTCAATATCAAATGTTCAACTTGATTATGCAAACTCTCTTTTTACAGGAGCAACAGCTTCAACACTTAATACAGATTTTCTTGAAATTAATTCAAATAAATTTGTAACAAGAGGTGGAACTTCATCTGACTTTGTTAAGGGCGATGGCTCACTTGACCCAACTGGTCCAGTAGGTCCAACTGGTGCTACAGGCCCAACTGGTGCAGCGTCAACTGTGACAGGCCCAACAGGTGCTACAGGTGAAACAGGTCCTACAGGACCAACAGGCCCTACTGGTGAAGTTGGTAGATTTACTGTATCAGATACTGCACCGACTGGCCCGCAAGATGGAGATGGTTGGTATAATTCTACTAACGGTAAAACATTTGTTTATTATGTTGATTCAAACTCAGCACAGTGGGTAGAAATTGGTTTTGCTAATCTCGGACCAACTGGTGTAACAGGACCTACTGGTGCAGCATCTACCGTAACAGGACCTACAGGCTACACAGGGCCTACAGGTTATGCTGGACAAGTAGGACCAACAGGACCAACAGGTGCACAAGGCGATACGGGTCCTACGGGTGCAGCGTCTACAGTAACGGGTCCAACAGGTGCACAAGGAGTGACAGGTCCTACTGGTCCTACTGGTATGACATTGCTCGACACGCAAACATTAACTTCATCAGGAACTTATACTGCACCTACTGGAGCAAAGTTCTATGTTATTAATCTTTTTGCTGCAGGTGGTGGTGGATCCTCTGGTGGTTATTCGCTTGGTACAAGTAATCAAATAGACAGCAGGAGAGGTGGTGCTGGTGGAAAATTCTATGAAATTAATTCCACTTCAAGTATATTAGGTTCATCAATAACTTATACTATTGGTGCTGGTGGTAGCGGAGGAGCACAATCAGCAGGTACGTCTAATGATGGAACTAGGGGTGGAGTAACTATATTTGGTCCATATTCCGTACTGGGTGCTGATGCTGGTACAAATACCGCTGCTGCCAATGGACATGCAATATATGCTTGGGATGGTCCTGGTGGCGTTGCAAATAATATTTTTGGTGGCACTACAAACCCACCAGGTACATATACAACTGGAATTGCCGGAAATAAAAGCGTATTAGGTGGCGGCGGTGGTGGAAATGGTGGCGGAAAAAATGGAACAGCAAACTCTGCAGGTGGTGCAGGTGGAGATTCTGTATCAGATGTAACATCAGCACTTACAGTTAGTGCGGCACAAGTAACAGCAATACAAACTGGTGGTGGTGGAACAGCTGGAACAAGTAATACTGGAAGCGCTGCTGGAAACGGTGGTTCTGGTAGTGCTGGTTTTGGTGGCCAGGGAGGTGGAGGAGGCGGTTCACGTACAGCTGGTGTTGCTGGTGCTGGTGGTAGCGGAGGAATACCTGGAGGCGGTGGCGGTGCTGGTGGAAGTTCAAACGGTGCTGGAGGAGCAGGGGGTGCTGGAGGAGATGGTGCTCGTGGAGAAATAAGGATATGGGTATTCGGATGAGATATTACGCAGTAAGTAATGAAACAAACATTGTTATTAACTGTTTACTTTGGGATGGAGTATCAGAGTATAGTCCAGCAGGAGTTACACTTATTAAATGCGACGATATTCCACATGTAAAATTAGCTGATAGAAAAAATAACAATAAATGGGAACGTTACGACAACGAACTAGAAGCATGGATTGAGGTAGTGCAATGATAGATTTTCCAGGTTCACCAACTGATGGTCAACAATTTAGTGCCGGTGGAAATACTTGGTATTGGAGTGCAGCAACAGGTGCATGGTTGCTAGTTGCATCTACAGCAACAGGTCCAACAGGTCCAACAGGTGCCACTGGTGCAACAGGCCCAACTGGACCAACAGGATCAGGTAGTACTGGACCTACTGGGGCAACAGGAACTAATGGTATTGGTTGGCAAGTTTACCAAACAACTGGTTATGTTTATTATGTAGGTGCAACTGGTTACAACATGGCAGCTGGTCAAGGGGCAATGAATGCTACTGCTCCTACTGGTGGTCTTAACATTGCCATTGGTGTAAATACAATGAATGATATTACCACTGGTAGTTACAACTATGCACTTGGTGCTGAAGCTCTTCGCTTAGTTACAACTGGTCAAAGAAACGTAGCTATAGGTTTGCGTTCACTTGGTGGTAGCGATTTCTATGCTGGTGGTCTTACAACTGGTGGCCGCAACATGGCAATTGGTCACTATTCATTAGGTTTAACTAACGGTGACCGTAACGTAGCTGTTGGTGAAAACGCAGGATTCTATAACACATCTGGTTCTGACAACGTAGTTCTTGGTTCGTTTGCTGGATATAGTCTTTCAACTGGATCTAGAAATACTGCAATCGGCCGCCAATCAATGTATAACGGTACAGTGTTTTACACTGGGACCATTACTGGTGACGATAACGTAGCCATTGGTCAAGGCACAATGAATAGATTAACAACTGGTACTGGAAACTTAACCATTGGTAACCAAGGACTTCAAGCTAATACAACTGGCAGCTACAACGTTGCACTTGGTAATCAATCAATGATTTCTAATACATCTGGTGGAGCCAACGTAGCAATTGGAAACGAATCTTTACGTTCAAATACAGCAGGCAATGGTCAAGTAGCAATTGGTGGGCAAGCTTTATACACTTTTAATGGAACCGGTGCTCCAAACGTTGCCATCGGCAAAAGTGCGTTGTATAGCACAACAGTAGGTGGAGCTAACGTTGCAATTGGCTACTATTGTTTGAAAGATTCCAGTACTGGAAGCAATAACGTTGCTATAGGTAATCAAGCAATGGAAAATGCCACTACAGCTAGTGACTGTGTTGCAATTGGCAACCTTGCTGGAGAAGCTAATAATGCAACTGGTATGACTGCTATTGGTTACTGGGCGCTAAAAGCTAATACAACTGGTGCTCATAATACAGCAATAGGTTATGCTTCCATGTATTCAAATACCATTGGTGATTCTAACACTGCAATTGGAGAGTATGCATTAAGGTCAAATACTACTGGTACAGACAACACTGCAATGGGTTATTATGCATTAAATGCTAATAATGGTGAATTAAACACAGCAGTTGGACACCTTGCTGCATATAGTACAACTACGGGGATACAAAACACTTCTCTTGGTGCAAATGCTGGCAGAGGAAACACAACAGGAAGTAACGTAACATCCATTGGTTATTATGCAGTACCATCTAGCACAACTGTAAGCAATGAGTTTACCCTTGGTAATACTTCAGTTACTAACCTGCGTTGTAATGACCAAACCATTTCATCATTATCTGACGTTAGAGATAAAACTAATATTGAAAACATTCCAGTAGGATTGGACTATATTAAAGCAATGCGTCCAGTTATGTTTGATTGGAACCGTCGACCATTTATAACTGAAGATGGCGATGAAATTATTAATGAAGTTTTTGTTGGAAGAAAAGACTTTGGTTTTATTGCTCAAGAATTGGATACGGTTCAAGAAACGTTTGGTTATTCAGACCATACAAGACTGGTTCATAAAGAAAACCCAGATGCATGGGAAGCAGATCCTATGAAGACATATCCAATTTTAATTAAAGCAGTACAACAACTGTCAGAACTAGTAGAAACTTTGACACAAAGAGTGGTAGAATTAGAATCTGGCATTACTAATTAAGTAAGCAATTACGAAGGAAACAAATGAAGCAGTTCTTTTTTATGGCTGGAATGCAACGTTCTGGCGCAACAGTGTTAAGTGCAATATTAAATCAAAATAAAGACATGTGGGTAACGCCGGCAAGTCCATTATTTAGAATGATGTCGACGCAAGTTCAAAGTTATAATGAACTAGAAAATAAAGATTATAATAGAGATATAGCAATAGACAATGTAATTAAAAATATTCCACATAACTTCTATGCAGATAAACAAGTTAAATATATTATTGATAAGAATTTAAACTGGACAAGTCCGTTTGGCGCAGAAATAATATTTAAATACATTACGCAAAACGTTAAGTTTATTTGTCCAGTAAGAAATGTTTTAGATATTATGACTTCATTTGACACAGTTATTAATGCTTCACCAGATTCTAAAGCAAACATAATGGACGAACAGGTTTTAGCTTATACCTTTCCAGATAAACCATTAGCAGATCGAAGAGCAGATTTTTTAATGCGACATGATAAAGACATTGCTTTAACTTTAGAATTTATGAAACATGCAACACTGCCACAATTCAGACACTTGTTTCACTTTGTTGAGTATGATGATTTAACTACCAACCCAGAACAGGAGATTAATAAAATATATGACTTCTTGGAAATTCCGAAATATAATCACAAATATCAAAACATTGTTGACAGCTCAGGCATCTCGAGAGAATCTCTTACAGGCATCAAGGATCTACACACGATTCGACCCCAAGTGCAAAAGCTGTCTAAAAGACCGCAGGACGTGCTCTTGCCAGAGACGATAAAGAAGTATTCAGGACTGGAGTTTTGGCGTGAACTTAGATGAACTCTTAAACGAATATAACTTTCGTAAGTGCCGTGGTCCAGAGAACGCAACACCAGAAGAACTAGCAGAAGCCTTTGCTTTCTTCTGTGAAAACTATGCATTTATTAAACATCCTAACAAAGGACGTATTCCTCTTGTTCTAAGGAACGCGCAAAAAGAAACTGTTAAAGTATGGTTAGGTGAAAGATATACTATAGTTCTTAAAGCACGTCAGATCGGATTCTCTACACTGGCTGCAGCATACGCCTTCTGGATTACCTTCTTCTGGCCAGACAGATTTGTGGTCATGCTTTCAAAGACTGAACGTGAAGCTGCAAAACTTTTATCTAAAGCTAAATATATCTACAAGTTCTTGCCAGACTTCATAAGATTATCTGGTCCAGAGATGCTGCAAAATAACGTTCTTAAGATGTCATTCGGTAACGATTCCGTAATTGAATCAATGCCATCTGCTAATGAACCTGCTCGTGGTGAATCTGTATACCTAGCCATCATTGACGAAATGGCATTCTTACCTAACCCTGAAGAAGCCTGGGCATCTATTGAGCCTATTGCTGACGTAGGTGGTCGAGTAATCTGTCTGTCTACTGCCAAGGGTGAAGGTAATATATTCTTTAATTTGTGGCATGGTTCCCAAACTGGGACTAATCGTTTCCGCGGGATCTTCTTTCCATGGTCAGCATCAGACCGTGACCAAGCCTGGTATGACGCGCAAGCTGCAGAACTACCACCATGGCAGTTGCACCAAGAGTACCCATCAAATCCTGAAGAAGCCTTTATTCGTTCGGGTCGTCCAGTATTTGATATTGATGCTTTAATGAAGTTTATAACTGAAGCTCCTAAAAAAGGTTTTAATAAAAAGCTTTCAGATATTAGGAACTCTTATATGTTTGAATCCTCTGGAGGACCTTTATCTATATGGCAATTGCCGCAAGCAAGAGCTAGATATGTTATTGGTGCTGACGTTGCTGAAGGTCTAGCTAGAGGTGACTATTCTTCTGCTCATGTTATTGACGCTAAGTCTGGACAGGTTGTTGCCCATTGGCATGGACACGTAGACCCAGACAAATTTGGCGAAGAAATATTATATGCATTAGGCTTCTTTTATAATGAAGCTTTAATAGGTGTTGAGTCTAATAACCACGGTTTAACAACTTTAACATCTTTAAATAAAGCTAATTATATTAATCTTTATAGACAGCGTCAATTAAATACACGCCACGCAGAAGCAAGCGAAAAGCTGGGTTGGCGCACAACAACCTTATCAAAGCCTTTAGCCATAGACGAACTCAATGCTAACCTAAGAGACGGTGCTTTAGATCTTAAGTGTGAGTTTACTATTGCTGAACTTAAGACCTTTGTCCGCGATGACAATGGAGCTACACATGGCTCCCCACACGACGACCGTGTGATGTCTTTAGCCATTGCTAACCAGATGCTTAAGTATGTTTGGCTGCCGGAGTATACCCCCAAAACCGATCCCGCATTTGGAACGTTAGCTTATTTTACAAAGACCATTACTAAGAAAGAAAAGACTCGTGAACGTCACTGGATTGGTGAGTTTAATAGTTACTAGACATGTAAAAAGTTTTATAGTATAATAGGAGATATATGAAGTGTTCAACCTGTGAAAGACCGATTGACTCAGAAAATGACCTGAAGAGGCAGCTTTGCTTCAAGTGTCACGTTAAGGGTGTGCGATTAGGCTTTACTTATGGGCAAGAAGCTTTTCATGGACCAACTGAAAGAGAACAGCAAAGAGCTATGGAAAATTCCCCAAGATTTAAAGCTGGTGAAATTGAAAAGATTCCAGCAAGAAAAGAATTAATCTAATGGAATGGCTAGTGCCGGTAGTGGTTGCTGTTATTGGTGGACCACTAGTTGTTGTAGTCCAAAGCCTTAGAAAAGAAAATACTAGTCAACATGCTGAAGCTAGAGAACTATTAAAAATGGTTGCTAGTAAGGTAGATAAAGTTGATGACAAACTAGATGGCCATATTAATTGGCATTTAAAAAAACCAACAAGAAAATCAAATAAGGAACAATAATCATGGCCAGTAAAAAACTTTCAGCAAAACCAACAATGAGAGAAGCATTCAAAGCCGCACAAGGCCCAGCTGTAGCAAGACCAAATGGCAGAGGTAATGGTCAGGGTCCTGCAGTTAACAGAAAAGATTCAGACGATAACATGTCCCCACCAACTGGTACTACTTCTACTGTTCCAGAAAAAGTAAAAAAAGCTAATAAAAAAAGTTATCCAAAGATTAAAAAGAAATGAAAAAGAAAACAGCTGCACAAGCAAAAATTTCTAATAGTGAAGCAAACAAATCTAAAAAGAAAGAAAAAGGTAAATAATGTTTTTACAATATGAATACACCTACAACAGTACTTTAGCCACACCAACATCAGACTGGTCCCCAGTTAATTGTGCAGGCTATGACACATTGGCTTTAACTATTACATCAGCTGAAGGTTGGGATGGAACAATTTCATTCTGGGGTGGCGCAAATAATAACCAAAGTTCACCAGCACTATGGTCACTTAATGACGCAGAAGATTCTTCTTTAACATCTCAAGTTGATTCTGTAGTTGGTGCAACTCCGACAGCATTTGCTAAAAACTTTAGAGGCAGTATTGCTGGCTTGGCAGAATTTGGTGTGTACTTTGCAAACCCATCATCTTTTGTTTCAGCAAATGGAATAATTACAGTTTCTTTTGGCTTCTATTCAAGCGCTAAGTAATGCCAGTTCCTAACATCCAGATGAGGGATATGGATGCTATGAACAGCACCACTACGCAAAAGTATCCTAAGAAGAAAAAGAAAAAAGTTACGAACAACGTACCAGTAAAAAAGAGTAAAAAGTAATGGCTTCTAAAAAACCAGTTTGGGAAACTCCTAATCCAAAAAAGAAATCAACTAAATTATCTCCTGCTAAAAAAGCAGCAGCAAAAGCTTCTGCTAAAGCAGCAGGTAGACCTTACCCAAATCTAATTGATAATATGAAAGCTGCAAGGAAAAAGAAATAATGGCTAAGACTCCTGCATGGCAAAGGAAAGAAGGCAAAAGCCCTACAGGTGGACTTAATGCTAAAGGCCGTGCATCAGCAAAAGCTGAAGGTATGAACTTAAAACCACCAGTATCCGCTAAGCAAGCAGCGAAGTCACCAAAGGCCGCAGCAAGAAGAAAATCATTTTGCGCAAGGATGGAAGGAAATCCAGGACCAATGAAAGATTCTAAAGGAAGACCAACACGTAAAGCGTTGGCATTAAAGAAGTGGGATTGTTAATATGGCACGTCAAAGTAACTCAGATAAGTTAAGTCAGTATAGACAGAAACTTAACTTAGCACAAAAGGTATTAGAACAACAAAATTATATTCAACTTTGGCAACGTTTAATTAACTTATATCGCGGTAGGCATTATCGTGGTGCTGGTGTAGGTGACAGATTGCTTGTTAACGTTGCATTCTCAACTATTAATACTCTAGCTCCTGCAATTGCTATTGGTCGTCCAAAGATTAATGTTAATCCACGTAGACCAGAAGACGGTGACAAGGCTGTAGTAACTGAATCAATTATTAACTATTGGTGGCAGCATTATGGTTGTCAACCAGAGTTTCAAAGAGCAGCAAAAGACTATTTGATTATTGGTCATGGTTGGGTTAAAACTGGTTATCGTTTTGTTGAAGAAGCAAAGCTTGATAAGATTCAAGACACTGCTGATGAAGCTGCAAGTATGGAGAATCCACCAACAGGTGATGTTGAATCAACATTTGTAATTAGAGAAGACCGTCCATTTTTAGAGCGCGTTGACCCATTTAATATGTATGTAGATCCTTATGCAACAGATATGAATGACCTGCGTTGGATTGCACAAAAAAGTCGCCGCACATTAAAAGATGTTAAGAACGATGAACGTTATGATTATTCAGCAAGACAAAGCGTAGGACCAGCTGTTAATACAGCAGCAATAGATTATCTAACTACCAATGCTTATGATTATAACTATGACACAGAAGAAGCTATGTGCAATATCTATGAGTATTACAATGTTGATACTGGTGAGATGTGCATATTCTCAGACACTGGTGACAAGTTCTTAGTCAAGCCAATAAAGATGCCATATGTATTTGGTCATCCATTCATTATGTTGCGCAACTATGAGATTCCTGGATTCTTTTATCCAATGGGTGAACTTGAAGCAATTGAACCACTGCAGTACGAATTAAACGAAACTCGTACACAGATGATGAACCATAGAAAACGCTTCTCCCGTAAGTATCTATTTAGTGAATCAGCATTCGATGATGTTGGACGTCAGGCTTTGGCATCAGACGATGACAACGTATTGGTGCCAGTTAAAGGCAATGAGAACTTAAGTAACGTAGTTGCTGCAATGCCGGCCTACATTAACCCACCTGAGTTCTATCAGATGAGCGCTTCAATTGAAGCAGACATTGACCGTGTATCAGGTGTATCTGAATATCAACGTGGATCTATTCCAGAAACTACTCGTACCGCCCGCGAAGCATCAATCATTGCTGAAGCTGGAAATGCTAGAGTATCTGAAAAACTTATTCAAATTGAAAATTGTATAGCAGCTTGTGCTTCTAATCTTATAATGCTTGCTCAACAGTATTTAACTGGTGAACAAACTGTAAGAATAGTAGGTACTGAAAATGCACCTGTATGGTTAACTTTTGATAAAGATTATATTGCTGGTGAGTTTGACTTTAATGTTGAGGCTGGATCTACAGCTCCACGTAATGAAGCTTTCCGTAGAGATATGGCACTCCAGATAGTTTCAGCAATGCAACCATTTGCCCAAGCAGGACTTGTTAATTTGAATAAGTTGGCTGAGTATGTTTTAAGTACTGGATTTGGTGTAAAGAATGCAGGAGCATTTTTACAAGAAGCACCAGCACCACAAGGACCAGAAGGTATGACTCCAGACCAAGCAGCTTTAGAAGGACAGGGTTTGCCACCAGGTATGGCTCCAGACCAAATGGCAGCAATGCAATCAGAGCAAGGTGGACAGGGTCTACCTCCTGAATTAATGGCTGCTTTACAAGGTGGTCAAGCTGCCCCACCACAGGAACAATTACCACCTGAGTTAGCTGGTCTGCCACCTGAGTTGCTAGCTGCTTTACTAGGCGGTCAAGGTGGTCCTCCACAGGCCGGTATGGAAGGTCTACCTCCAGAATTATTAGCTGCACTGCAGGGTGGAGCACCAGGGGGTTTACCAGCTGAAGGTGGCACTCAAGGATTACCTCCTGAATTAGCAGCTATTTTAGCCCAAGCTCAAGGAGAACTTCCTTCTGGGCCAGAGGTACCAGCTGGATTAGAAGGCATGCCACCAGATTTAATTCAAGCAATAATATTAGCTGAACAGCAAAGACAAGCCGGTCAGTAATACAAGTAATAAGGTTTATGTAAAAAACTTTACATATATATAGGAACAACCAATTAGAAGGATAGGATTCCAAATGAGTGATATAAACAATGATGCTAGTGCTAGTACTGAAGTAATCGACCCCATTATCGAAGATGGACAAGTCGAGGAATTAGGCGAAGCAGGCGTAATAGAAGAGCCAGACTTTTTTGACTATACAGATGTTGCCGACAAAGTCGTCAAAATCCAAGTTAATGGAGAAGAAGTCACAGTCCCTTTGCAGGAGGCTCTAGCTGGGTACCAACGTCAAGCGGATTATACCCGTAAGACACAGGAACTTAGTGAACAAAAAAAGCAAGTACAGTATGCTAGTGCGTTGCAGGAAGCCCTGCAAAACGACCCAGCTGCTACCTTGCAGTTGCTTCAACAGCAATATGGTCTAGATGTTCAACCTGAAGAGGAAGAATGGATGGATCCAGCTGAGAAGCAATTCCGTAGTTTAGAGCAAAGAATTGCAGCTTTTGAATCACAAAAAGCTTTAGATGAATTGCAAAGAACTATTGATAAATTACAAAGCAAGTATGGTGAAGATTTTAATCCAGATGAAGTTGTAGCAACAGCTTTAGCAACAGGGTCAACTGATTTAGAAGCAGTCTTTAAACAGGTTACTTTTGATAAAGTTTATTCTAAAGCTTCTGAGTCCAGCAAAAAACTGGCCGATGAACAAGCTAGAGTTCAAGCTAAGCGTTCGGCAACAATTGTTTCCACAGGCTCATCTTCTAAGGGTGGAAGTCCAGCTACTACTACTCAACCTAAAACAGTATTTGAAGCCTTTGAACAAGCCAAAAAAGGCTTGGGGCTTTAACCAAAACACTAACATTATAAGGAGAAAATAAAATGACTTCACCAAACGTGCAGTCCGTAGATTACAATGCACTGTTTTCTACGACATTACAAAACTATCAGCCAACGCTGGTTGACAACATATTCAAGGACCTCGTGCTCTTGAACCACATGAATTCAGGTGGAAGAGTTGTTATGGAAGAAGGCGGAACCCAGATAGTTGAGCCAGTACTCTATGAGGAAAACACAACTGCTGCATCGTACGCTGACTACGATAACATCTTGCTAACACCGCAAGAAGGCATCACCTCTGCTATTTACAACTGGAAGCAGATTGCTGCATCCATTGCAATTAGCGGTATCGAAGAAGCCAAAAACCGTGGAACAGAAGCAATCATCAAGTTGTTGAATGCTAAAATTATGCAAGCCGAAATGTCGATCAAGAAGCTCGTCAACGACCAGCTCCTTAGCTCGAACGACGGTACAACCAACCCACTCGAGTTTAATGGTATCGGCGGTTTCGCTGGTTCATTAAACACTGAAATTGGTGGCATTGACGCAGCAACTGAATCATGGTGGAACCCAACCATTCCAGCAGGAATACAAAACGCAACTTTGAGCCTTGTTAACATGGCAAACGTGTACAACAATGCATCGAAGGGTAACGACACACCAGATATCATCATAACAACTGAGCCATTGTTCAGCAAGTATGAGTCTCTGTTGACACCAAACGTACGTTACCAGGACGTTGCAAAAGCAAATGCTGGATTCCAAAACTTGATGTTCAAGCAGACCCCAGTCGTTTACGACTTGGCAATGCCGGGCAACCAGTCATCCAACGCATCGATGTACTTCCTCAATACGAAGTACCTCAAGCTTACTGGTATGAATGGTCACTGGTTCACCAGCACTCCATTCCAGCAGGGTACAGTTGCGCAGAAAGATGCTCGTTACGCCATCGTATTGGCCTACGGTCAGCTTACCTGCTCCAACCGTTCACGTCAGGGCTACTTGTCAGCTGACGCGTAATAAACTTAATTAGCTTCGGCTAGTTAAAATAGGTTTAGCTGGTGCTAAGAGTTGAAAGGTTGTCATCCTTCGGGCAACCCTCTTAGTGCCAGCTATTTCCTTTTAATGAAAAATTTTATATAGTATATAGAGAACAAAATATGAACGAAGGATTAAACATATGACAAGACAACCAGTATTTACAAGTCAAGTTCCAGCAGGATGTGAGATGTATAATTCTCCAAAGGCTGGGCAAGAAGTAGCAAGTATCATGCCTAGCTATGTGCAATCTAATACTGAACTTGCTCCACCATCTGGTGTTGAGTATGTTGCTGCAATGCCTACTTGTATTGGTTTTAATCTTAAAGAAGAGAGATGCCGCGCACCTAAAGCTAAAGGAACAGACTTCTGTATTGGTCATCTTAAGCGAATGGAAAAAGAAGCAAAGTCTAAAGAATAGGAATTTAATATGGCAATAGATCCAACGGGTGGTTTAAATTGTTTTAATTTAATATCACTGCTTGAAAATCTTTCTCAACTATCGATTGGCCCGAATGAAAACACTGATGACATTAGCCAAGACCTAGTAGTACAATTTCTTAAAGAAGGTTTTCAAACAATTGTAGATTCTGAAACTCGTTGGCCTTGGTTTGAAGCGAACTATACTACTACAGTAACTGAAGGAACTCCATTAATATTTGGTGATGAGCAAGTATTTACTGTTACAAACTCATATGCACCAGTAACTATCGTAGACTATGATGCAGCATATAGCATGGAAGGGTACACATATGAAGACCCTAGTACTGGTGAGCTTACACCAATTCCTGGTATTAAAGAATTAACTAATGTTATTGCTATACAGGGAACTGAGGAGTATGCTGGTTTTGGTCTTGAGTTAATTTATATTAGTCAACATCAAGCTGAAAGAATTTGGATAGGTTCTAATAATCAAGTTAATATTCCAGCTTATTTCTCTTTATATTCAAATTCATTGTACTTATGGCCGCGCCCAAACCAAACATACTTATTGCAGATCAGAGGATTCCGCCAACCAAACTTAAATTGGCTGTCTGATGCTAACCAAAATAATCCAAACAGTACTGCATATGTAGACTTAGACAACGAATTGCAAGCATGCTTAATTGCCTATACAATGTCGCGTATCTATCAGTTCCAAGAAGATGCTGAAATGTCAAGAGTTTATAGAGAACAGTTTGTTACAAACTTAAAGAACTATCAGGATTATTTAACAGCGCCATCTAGTAATCAACCAATAGTTTATTCTGGTGGATTACAACTTAGTGGAAATGGTTATGGGTTGGGTCCAGGAATAAGGGTATCCCCAGGTGCAGGCAATGGTCCCGCATACGGAACAGCCTGGTAAATAATGGCTAACATTGTAGTACAAGAAGCTTTTAACTTTACCGGTGGGCTTAACTTTCGTGCTGACCAATTCCAATTAAAGACTAATGAATCACCAGGAATGCTTAACGTAGAGATTGACCCACGTGGTGGTGTGTTTTCCCGTGCCGGCTTTCAAACAAAAAATCCTAATGCAATAGCACATACTGGAACATGGAATCCTAAAACAAGTTATAATTATAAATTTTTATCAGCTCCACAAATAATGTTATCAACTGGTTATCAAGTAACTGGTTCTCATGATGGTAGAGTTTATTTTTCTTCTGGTGATAACTTTAGTTATTTAAATAGCGCATCATTAACTCCATTGAATGTTAAATCTTTAAACGGTGCATCATTTACACAGTGGGAAGATACCCTTTATATTGCATTAGGTAAAGATGCACCAAACATGTACAAGTGGAAAGTAGGCGACACCTACGCAACTTTACTAACTGCATCTGGTCCAACATGGCAGCCATATCAACTCCCAACTGGTGGTTATATGCCTCGCGCAGAATTAACAATTGCTCACGCTAATAAATTATTCGTAGCTAATACAAAAGAATATAATAGTGATGCAACTCCTACACTAACTGCATATCCTAATAGACTTCGTTGGTCGCATGAAAGTTCACCAGAGAACTGGTTTCAAGATGACTACATAGACATTATTGCAGGCGGAGATGGTATACGTGGTATTCAAATAGTTGATGGACAATTATTAATATTTAAACAAAAAGCTGTTTATCTTCTCATGGGATATGATGCTGACTCATTCCAACTTGTAGAAGTATCAACCAACGTAGGTATTGATACACCACAACAAGCTGTTGCTGGCAACGGTGGAGTGTATTTCTTTGACTGGCCGCAAGGATTATTCTTTTATAATCGCAATGGAGTACAAGATATCTTCGAACGCATAAGACCAATTATTATTAATAATGAAGTTAATCCTACTGCAACTAGTACTATAACGCTTTCATTTGTGCGTCAAAGAGTTTGGGTGTCATTGCCATACCGTCCAAATACTCAAGGAGCACCACCAGCTTATGCATCTGTTAATTTAATATTTGATGCAACTATTGGACCAAATGGTGCTTATACAATGTTCCAAACTGCACCTTCATTTGAAGCTGAAGTACCTGCAGGTGTAGCTGGTTTTGCATTACTTTCTGGTTGCGATTGGAGAACAGCTGACGACACACCATATTATTTAATGATAGGTCAAGATGATGATTTTCCATATGTTTATTATGTAGACGATTATAATAATATTACTGACGATATAGCACCAGGCGAAGGTTTTAATGGAAGATTTCCATCATATTACACTACGTCTTGGTTTAGCGATGCAACATACGCACAGTTAAAAACTTTTATTCGTCCTTACTTTGTATTTAAAGATGTAGGTAGTAATACAATTGTTAGATTAAATCGTTATAAAAACTATGATGAATCTAATCCAATTGGTGGAACTGTAAGTATGTTCTTATCACCTACATCTAGTGGTACAGTATATTCTACGGTATCTAATCCTGGTGAAGTATATGTAGCAGATCCACCACCTGTGCCATTAGATCCCAATTCTGCAACGTATGGTTTTACTACAGAGGGCGCAGCCCTTAAAAGAAAAGGTGTTTCACCACTTGGAAGAGGTTATGCAATACAATTGCAATTCTTAGGTCCAGATGAAGCAACATATCAAGATGAATTCCCAGGTAGAAAATGGGGATTAAATTCAATAGCTTACAAATATAAAAGAAGAAAGATTAGGAGTACTTAACAATGGCTGTACCAATCAATATCCCGTTTGTGTTTGAAGTTGGGCAACCAGTTGTTGCCAATCAACACAACTCAAACAATACATCAATAGCAAACTTTGTAACACAATTACAGAATGGTCAAAACTATGGAACAGGAGTAATAGGAACTACAACTATTGCTCCTGGTGCTATTACTACTGCACTAATTGCTAATGGCAACGTAACAGGCGATAAACTTGAAGGATCTATAGTTTTAACTGGAACACCTAATATTGGTACAGCTCTTGCATCAACCCTTACAATAGGATCAGTGCCTGGACTTACAGCTCCAACTAATGGTGCCTTAGTACAAGGCAACGTTGTTTTCCATTTAGCTATAAGCCCCTTAGTTGCCAACTATGTTTTAGCATTAACAGATGATGGTAAACTATTAGAATTTAACGCTCCATCTTTAGTTAGCGTAACAATCCCACTTGATACTTCTGTAGATTTTCCAATTGGCACACAAATAACATTTATTCAAACTGGCGCAGGACAAATATCATTTGTTCCAATTGGTGGTGTCACATTAAATTCAAACCCTGCAAATGGTAGAACACGTGGTATATGGACAAGTGCTGTTTTAATTAAAAGAGCTGCAAATACTTGGATACTCTTAGGAGACTTGAGCTCGTAATGCCTATTCTTGGATTTATTGACAGCGGAGGTTCTACTCCAGGGAATCCAGTAATTGGTACAGCCACGGCTGGAAACACTCGAGCAGTTGTTACCTTTACTCCTCCATCCTTTATTGGTAAAGAAACTATATCTTATACTGCTGTTTCTTCACCAGGTGGATTTACTGGTGTTGCTGCAGGGTCACCAATTGAAGTAGCTGGTTTAACAAATGGAACGTCTTACACTTTTACAGTATTTGGGACAACTAGTTATGGAATTCAAACTGCAACTACAGCTCCATCAAATGCTGTTACTCCGTTTGCTCCACCAGTTTATCCTCCGTATGGCACACTTCTTGCAGCAAATCAATGCAGTGGTTTTACTCTCTTTAACTTACGTGCTGATGGTAGTGGTGGCACGTATAACGAAATACTAGCTTATAACAGTCCTCAATGTGGATATCAACCTCCAGTTGTTTGTGCAGCATACGGAACATTCTTAGAGAATGCATGCGTTGGTACTGTATTAAACTATAGACTTGCTGATGGAAGTTGTGGTAGCTTTCTTTCACCAGTAGGAGAGGTAGTAGGATATTGTGGATATGTGCCATTGCCAAACTGCACATGCTGCATAGGTTTCTCAGTAACTGATACTCGATGCTTCTGCCCTAGAGGACCTGAATATACCTGTGTACGTCAAGCGCGTAATGGAATAACCTATACTGGTGGATGCGGAGCAGGTGGTGGATCAGGGCCTAATTGCGGTGGTGCTTGCAATCCAGCAACTTGTGATTGCTCTTCCGTAGCAGGAAATACATATTACCAAGGAGACTGGTATAATACAGGTGGTCCAAGATGTTACGTATAATAGAAGGAGAATACAATGAGTCAATTTGATTTTTTTGCATGTGTAGTAGATGGTGAATTTACTGGTGTTTTAGGGGTGGCTAAATCTTTTGAACCTTTAATTGCCGGCATGAACTCAAACCCAACAATTATCCCTGTTAAAGAAGAACAGATAAATATGCTACAATTAGGTATGATTTGGGATGGTACAGAATTTAAGTTAACGGAGGAACAAGATGTCAGCTTGGAAGGATTATAAGGCTAAAATAGGAGTAACGAGACCCTGGGATTTTTTAAACCCAAACACTGAATACGCTAGTGATGAGGAAGAAAGCACTAGATATTCTTTATGTATGGAATGCCCAGAGTTTATTAAACCAACTACCCAGTGCAAGCAATGTGGTTGTATTATGAAAGCTAAAGTTAAATTAAAGTACGCTACCTGCCCAATTGGCAAATGGTAATAGGAAAATTTTTTACATTATTATAAGAGGTAATTATTGTGGCATATGATTTAAGTCTATTTGAACAACAAAGAAGAAATCTTTCTCAATCTTATGCTAATCAGGCCGCCCTTAATGCATACCAAAAGTACCTTGCAGAAATCCAAGGTCAGCGTCCAATTACACAACTTGAAGAATCTGCTTTTAAAACCACTGCTACTGGTGGTTTAGGGGAAGTTCCAAAGCTTACTGCATCTTATGGCAGACGTGGGCTTAAAGGGGTAGGCGTTAGATCTGGTCTATATAATAGAGCTCTTAACCAGTATGCTAGTGATAGAGCTAGAAACTTAAGTTATGCCAAAACGGATCTAGCCTCTCAGCAAAGGGGTTATGACCTAGCAGGAGAACAAGGTCTTGCTAATTACCAACAGGGATTAAGCGATATAGAAGCAAACAAAGCACGTCAAATAGCCGCAGATGCGCAAAAACTTTTAGCACTAAGGTAGGATAAAATGATTTTAATGAATTACACAAAAGGTAGGAACTAATATGGCGTGCGCAACTTGTACATGTACTGATTTAGAAAAAGCAGCCGGTCAAAGCCCAGGCCCAGATTGCGGTGATAATAGTAAAGATGACGTATCATGTGGTCCTGGCCAAAAGAAAGTTAATGGCGTATGCGTACCTATCACTGACAAAAGTAATACTAATAATCCTTTAAATGATATTCTTGCAAATTATCTTCAACAAGGTGGAACATTTGGGGCAGATAAAGCTGTCCAAGAACAAAATGCCGCAACAAGATTAAAGCAATATGAACTTGAATTAGCTAAAGCACAAACTGCAGCTGGTGGAGCTTCTGAAAGAACAAAGTATTTATTAGAACAATTAAAAACAGCTGGACAAGTTCCAAGTTCAATCTCAACATTGTTAAAGGATATAAACGATACTGGAACTACATATATTGGCAACCAATATGATACAGCTCAAAAACAAACAACTGCTGGTTACGATGCATTGCGTAATTATTTAACAAACAATCCTATTAATACATATAGCCAAGCACGAGCTGCAATGGCCCCGCAAATAACTAATGACTTAGCAACGTACGCAGCTTCGCAAGGTGTTAACTCACAGGGAGTAAATCCATTAATCAACTCATTAAATGCTGCATCAGCTGGTGGAGCAAATAACTATGATAGGTTGCTTCAAACTTTAGCTGCAACACAATTAGCTTCAAATCAATCAAGATTAGCTGAAGAGCAAATGAGCCGCACATTAAGTGGAACTAATCTAAGTCAACTTCAACAACAAGCATTATATCAACTCTTACAGCAAAAGCAAAAAGCTCAGCTAGAGGCACAACAGCAAGCTGTAGCACGTGAGCAAGCATTGCAAGATGCAGTTGGCACTTTAGTTGGCGGAGGTTATACTACTGCAACTGGTGAGCAACCATCTTGGCTAGCAGAACTATTAAAGCCTAAAGTAGTTAAAGACGAAGATAAGCCAGCTGATAAGCCAGCTCAATTAACTGCAGTACAACAGTTGAAAGCTATACCAATTAAAGCAAGTAACACTGCATTGAATAAGAGGATCGATAACTTTATTGCAGCAAATCCAAATGCAACCGTAGAACAGGTTAAAAACGAATTTAAAAAAATTACCAAGAAAATAAAGTAGGAATTATGGTAACACGTCAAGAAATTTTACAGATAATAGCTAATCAAAAAACTGGAACAGCTAAACCTACAGTTAAAAAAACAGCTAAGAAAGCACCTAGTGCAATTGACGAAAATATAATTGCTGCTACAGCTGCACAAATTTCAGCTCAATATAACATTCCAATGGAACAAGCACGTGTGTATGCAGTTGTAGTTTTAAATGAATTAAAGTCAAGTAAGCCAGGTGCTCCTAGAAGTGTTGAAGATTTGGCTGACCCAAAAATAGGTGCAATAGTTAGAGCAATAGATCCTAGGTCACCTATTCTTCCAAACATTGAAATTGACCAAGAAATTACTGATTATATTATTGGCACTGAAGGAGAAGAAAAACTCAAACAAATTGAAGCTCAAGCAGAACAATTTGCAAGTGGTGATTGGGTTAATGCTAAAAAAAATGCACCAATGGGGTCATTTGAAAGAGCAATAATTGCTAAGATTGAAGCTGGCACTACAAAAACAGAATTACTTGGTTACATTGCTAAAATAGGAGATGATTTTAATAATCCTTCCTCGGGAAAAAAACCTCCTCCTGGAGATAACACAGGATTTGATAATCTTGATATAGCTACAGCTTCTAAACGTGCTGAAGCATTATATGATTCATATGTTACAGAAATACCAGAAGCAAAATTTAAAGCAAAGCAAGCTTTTTTGTTAGAATCAAAATCAGATGTTCCTACAGAATTTTCTTTAAAAATACCTAGCTCTAAACTTAAGTATGGATTTGAAACTGATTGGAAAAAGGGTATTATTAAACATCCACTTGCTGACGTTAGAGCAAAAGAACTTGAGGCTTTGACTAAAGCAAATACATATAATACTTATGGTGGTACTCCTTATGGTCCATCTATAGAATTATCAAAAGCTGCAGCAATGGGTAAATTTTATAAAGGTAGAACTGGAAATGAACCTCCTAAAATAGTTGATGTTAATCCGTTAAAGGGAACTTCACTTGAAGGAAAACGTGCTTCAGAAGTTCAAGCACAAGGTCTAAAAGATGTAAGAGAAAACGTTATAAACAGTTGGCTTAAAGCAGGAATTACACCTAGGTCGCAAGTGCTTGAAGCAAGACTTTTGCTTCCTAAATAATTAAGGAATATAAATGCCACCAATACCACCAAAGGTAGATCCTACAGCTTCATCACTTGCTAAGTTAAACCCTAAACAAAAACAGTTTATTGAAGTATCTGCTTCAGCTAACGAACAAAAGCAAGCACCAGATCCAGTAAAGATGTATGAAGAAGCTATTAGATCAGATGCTGCTGCTCGCATAAGTGCTCCAATAATAGGACTTACTGGACCAGTACCAAGACCTATAGACCCTGTTCTTGCATATGAAAAATCTTTACAATCAGGTATTACATCAACCTATAAACCAGCTCCTAGAACTGTTACAGGAGTACGTGAAGTACGTGCAGCAACTGATGCTGCTCGTGATGTAGTTTCACCAGTAGTTGCTTCGGAAGTAGTATTTGGAAAAGGAAATCAAGAACCTTCTGGTGTTGAAGGCATAGTATATGATGTCTTTAATAAATTTGATTTGGATCCAGGCAAAGGTGATTTTTATATTGGTGAAAATATTTTTCAATCTAGACCAGGAAAATTCTTTTTAGGTGATGCAGAAAAAGGAAAACTAGGAGTCCTAGGTACATTTGATAAATATACATGGAAGAGTCTTTGGTCCGCGTTAAAAGAAACTAGTGATGCAATTCCTCGTGACAGGTTTGGCATTGTAGAAGACTTAATATCTAGAGCTGTATTTGCTGGTGTAGGTGGAGTTAGAATAGATAAAGGTGATGCAAGTTTTGATGATTTCTTTAAACAAATTAATGACCCAGAATTTGGACCAGGTAAAGCTTTTCCTTTAAGAAGTAATGAAAATTTTGGAGTTCCTAAATGGGGAAATCTTGACCTATGGGTTGATAGACTTGTAGCAGGTGGTCAAACAATAGGCACTGACCCTTTGACTCTTCTTTCTGGTGTTGGTGGAGGAGCTAAAACTTTAGCAGCAAGAAGCGCAGCAGAAATGGCTACGTATGGTGCTAGCAAAGCTGGAAAAATAGTTGCAGTGCATTCGCAAAAACTCTTAGCAAGAGAAGCTGCAGAATTAGCAGTTCGTCAATTAACAAAAGAAGTAGATGACCTTGCACGCTTGGCCGCAAGAGAAGTTACTAATCCAGTTCTTGCTGGTCAATTAACAATTAAGCGAGCATCTTTAAATGCTGCTGAAAAAGCTGTTATTAACTTAGAAAAAGATTTAAAAGGTGTTGTTACTGAAATTGGAAATAAGTCTGCAAGAAGAGTTGCCGGTCCAAAAGCTCGTCAGGCAGAAGCGGCTGATGTTTTAGATATCTATCAAGGCGCTAAAGAAACTGTTGAAACAGGAAACATCTTACGCAATGCAATACCAGAAGAACTTGCTGCCGCACAAAAAATTATAGCTTCACCTGCTGCAGCTTCAGCGGACGAAATTGCAAGTGCTGTAGAACTAATAAATACAGGCAGAGTAATTGTTAGAAAAGCTACTCCAGCAGAAATTGCTTTAGCAGAAAGAACTGAAAAATTTGTTAACCCAGCATTAGCAAAGGATATAGCAGCAAAAGGATTGACAGCTTATTCTCAGGCAAAGCATGCTCAAGCTGCAATAATTCGTGGATACTCCCAAGGTATACGTTATGCAAATTTATTTACTCTTCCTGGATCTAAATATATTACTAAATGGCTTGGACAAGCTGTTGGCAATATTCGTGTTAATGGATTTTTATCAGTATTAGGTCGCACAAATGTATTAGAACTTGTAGGAAAACCTGGTGTAGATGATTTATTAGGAAAAGCTGGAAGATTAAAACTTAGAACATATTTATCTACAGGAAAAATAAGAGTTCCTGGAACTGCTAAATTTCGTAGTATTACTGCAGAAGAAGCTGCAGATTTTCTTAGTATACTAACTGCAGACAGTATGGCAACGGCCGCAAAAAGCTTTTATGGAACACAGATTGCTAGTAAATTTGCACCATCGGTAAAAGCAATTGATGATATTGATGTACCTATTGTTACAAGAGCTTTAGATGTTCCATCTGGAAAAACAGTATCAAAGATGCTACCAGCAGAACGTGCTGCATTTTCTGATTATACAAAACAAATTGATGAGACATATAATGCAACGAATAAAGCAATTAAAGCTGTGGGTGGACGTCCACTTTCAAGACCAACGAGCTACTTTCCTCGCGCACAATCAAGAGAGTTTATTACTTGGGCTACAAGTCACGCAGAAGATATACAAGTAATTGCTAAAAATCTTGGCGTTGAACCAGAACAATTGATACATGGTTTTATAGAGAATAAATTAGTTAAAGGTGCTAACTTCTTTGGCCATAGCTTAACGGATGCTGACTTACTTGGTGGCGTAAAAAGATTAAATGAAATCTTAAAAGAACAAGGATATAAGTTTAAATTTTATACAGAAGATTTTACTGAAGCAACTGCCAGATTTGTTGCCAAGCATGCACGAATGCAAGCACATATCTTTGCATTAGAACAATGGATGGACCGTGGATCTGATGTTCTTACGCGAGCAAAGATTACAACTAGAGAAGGTATTAAATCAGAATTAACACCTCTTACTAATTTAGAACGCAGAATAGGATCAGTACTTACTCCAGACGTTCTTGCAACGATGTCATACCCAAAGATACAAAGTATAATAGATGATTTAAAGTATGTTAGAGAAGTAGTTTCTGATGATATTGTTTATACAAATCAAGTTGATGAATTGATTCTTGCCATTGATGAAAAAGTTGCTCAGATAGATCGATTGGTTAAGAATGGAACACTTCCACCAGTTAGTTTAGATGTAGTAGGTGCTGAAGCAGATAACTTAGCAATCGCTATGGCTGATGAAATAAGTGGAATTAGAACAAATATATTTGAAAGTTCTGAAGAAGCTTGGAGAAGTTTAGCGCCAATGATTTCAGATGGTGTTGAAGCAATCTTTGAAAAGATGCCAAATGTTGGTGTGGCAACCCGCAATGATATAAATGATATGGTAAGAAATGTTGTGACCATGACTCAATCTGGTCCTGTTAGAAGAGCATTTGGTACTTTTGCAGAAAAACTATATCAAGTTCAAAAAGGTTCAATGTTGTCATTGCCTGGAACTATTGTTAGAAACATTCAAGGCGGTATAATCGTTATGGCGGCATTTGGTGCTCGTCCTGGTAACGCAAACTTTGCTGTTGATATGCTTCGTAGTTGGAAAAAAGCTGCAGCTAATGGTATTGACTTTGATAGTTGGGTAGAAGATTTTGCAAGAAGTGTAAATAAAAGTGAAAGTGTTCTTGTGAAAGATAATTTTGTACAAAACATTAAAGAAAATTTTGTTTATTCAGGAGCATCTTCTGGTGAAATAAGTGATTTAGCTAAAGGCTTTGGTGGTAGACCAATAGGTATATTTGGATTGGAAGCTAAAGGAATTGGCCGCGAAGGAACAGTATTAAAAAATGTTACTAAGAAAGCTTCAGAAATAGGAGGTAAGATTCCTATTATAAGCGGTCCAGGAAACGTATTACCTCTTGCAGCAGTGCGTAAGTACGGAGCATTGGCTGAAGAGTATATGCGTTTTGCTATGACGTGGGATGGAATACAGCAAGGTTTAAGTGGTCAATTGGCTGGCGCAAGAACATCAAGAGCGTTACTTGATTATAGTGATTTATCAAAGCTTGACGAAAAGGGAAGAGCATTCTTTCCATTCTGGAATTTTATGGTCTACAATGCCCCAACACAATACATGAACATGCTTGTGAACCCAGGTGTTTACAACGCTTACAATAGATTTAGAGATGCAACTGAAGATAAGGAAGGAACAAGTCCTTTCTTGCCACAATCTTGGAAAGGAAGAGGAGCTTACAAATTAATTGTTGGTGATAACTTCTATGCTTCGTGGGATTTAGCAATTCCTGGAACAGGTCAAGCATGGTGGAGTATGTCTGTACCTGAATTGTTTAGCTCTGCAAATCCTACGATGAGAGGATTGTTAGATGCATATGTTTATGGAAGAAATTCTTATACACAAAAACAAATTTATGACCCATCAGATCCAACGCCAAAATCAATACAGCAATTTGCATATGCAGCACGTTCGGTATTACCAAACTTAAATATAGTAGCTAGAGAATTATTAGTAATTGGCAACTTACTTCCTGGTGATTCGGCGCAAAAAAAGTTTATTGATTTAAACAATAACAAAATAATTAAAGCTGTATTTGGCACTAGAGAAGTAACAGAAGAAGAGATGTTTAAAGTAGTTCAGTTTAATGCTTTATTAAGTTATCTTGGAATACCAATTAGACAATTAAGTAGTGACCAAGAGATATCAGAATTGTGGAGAAGATACTATACAGATCTTGAGCCTTTGATTAAACAAAAGCGAAATAAACCATAAGGAGAAGTTATGAAACAACTTAACAATATTATTATGAGAATCGTTGCAACATTTGCAGCTTCAGGTCTTGGTGTTATAGGTGCTGGCGCTATTGCCGGCGTAGATATATGGAAAGCTTGCTTCATGGCAGGCATGGCTGGTGTAGCCACCGTAGTAGAAGGATTATCAAGAGCCTTCTTGGACGACGGTAAACTGTCCACTGCAGAAATCAACCAGGTATTTACCAAGGTTGATAAGAAAGCTAAGGCTGCAGAATAATAAACCCCTAACAAGGAGAAAACTATTGCGTAAACTTATATTGGCTATTGCCATAACTTTTTTTGCTATACCTAGTCAGGCATCAGCTGCCACCAACAGTTGTCCTAAGTGGGAACCCGCTATTAAAGCTGCTGGCCTGCCAGTAAAAGAGTTTAGTTACATTGCTTGGCGCGAATCAAGATGCCGCATCAAAGCAATCAATGCCATATGGAATGAGAAAGGTGAGATGATATATCACCTGAATAAGAATAAAAGTTATGACTCAGGGTTGTTGCAGATTAACTCTGGTCATCGTGAGATGGTACGCCGCGTTTGCGGAGGTAACCTGAGTTTGTTATTGACTCTCGACTGTAACCTTGCTGCAGCAAAGCATCTATACGACGCTCACGGGCTTTCGCCATGGACTTTCGTGAAGCCTCACGGTTCTTCTCAACAGCATCTGGATCAGCCGTCTCGAGTTTATAAAACCCCATTCCCCAGATAAGCATAGGATGCAATCCGTAAACGGATAGCAAACTCATCAGCTTTATATGCACTGATTGTTGCACCTGGTTCTAGGTAACGAGCAACAGAAGTATACTCAAGACCTAATTTAATAGCCATGTATGTTATTAAACTGCGGTCACGAGATGTTGGGATAGCCCAGTCTTCATCTTTAATATGACCTTGCTTCAATGCTTTTATTAACGGTTCAGCTGGCAACCACATGACCATCTTTTCTTCACCATAAGAACGTTCCTTTTCAGGAGTATAACTTCTGTCACGTTCCTTCTGTCTTTTCTTATGACGTTCTTTACTAGCTACATCATAACAGTCAGGACAGAAGTGTGGCTTGCGTCCACTTTGTTTAACACGTTCCATTGACCAATCTTTTTTACAATACTTGCAATTCAAATACCATATCGTTGGTCTTGGTTTCTGATGTGGAACAGTACCCCTGCATTCATCAGAGCAATACTGTGGGTCTCTACCTTGACGGATCGGCGCAGAAAAATCTTTGTTGCATGCACGGCATCTATAATACTTGATTGCTTTCTTCATTGTTAATATTATAACTCAGGGTATTCCCTAAAGTCAATTCCCTCTTCCTTTAAATACTCATCAAGGTAATCTATAAAGCTTTGAAAGAATGCATGCACCATGATAGTTGATTGCCAGTCAGCAAACAACATAGCTTTAGTCCAACGTTGACAAAGGTTAATACAAAACTCATTAGACAAACCTAAGTTAACAGTGATGCCATGCTCATTGTCGCGAACAATACGTTCAGATGTTAAAGATAAATCATGTAAGTCTTTATCATGCAAGACTTCTTTAGCCCACTCATCACTCATCGTCTAACCTTAGGTACGTTCTTACAACATCATGACGTTCTAATATCTGCTCTAAGTTCTTGTATGCTGCATTACGTAGACGCCAGGCATGTGTAAGTGATGTGCCTAATCGTTTGCCTAACTCATCATATGTTATTTGTTCTGAGTTCATAGCATCAATAATAAAATGGTCTTGTTGTGAAAGCATATCAATGCAATCTACTACTGCTTCACGCAGTGGCTGCAATGTTTCTTTAGATTTTTCTGGTTCATCACCAGGTATGGCTTCCATTAAAGCTTGCCAATCATTTTCAGGTCTTGGAGTAATTGCTATCGCCAATAGATCGTCAATGAGGAATGGCACCTCTCGGTTATTTGGCTTCACGCTATGGCCTATGCTCCACCACATTGCCCTGGTTGCCCTCTAGGAGGCTCTGTGTTGCGTTCAATAGGCCTATCATACACTTCGCTAGCCATTAGCTTACTTACGTCCTCAGCTAATAATAAATATCCCCTTGTAGGATTGTAACTACGGGGTGCAAATGTTTTTAATTCCATCTGATTATTTATTTCAATGTACTTCTTTAAACGTGCAACTTCAACCACCAAGAATGCGTCATTAGAGAACAGGTAGACCCACCACTTAGCTGTAGTTACAGATAGACCAGATGGTTTCCAGTCTTGGTCACGATGTTTCTGTTCCATCTCAACAACTAATCTGCCATTGCGATACATGTCACGTTTAATTTCAAAGTCTTTCTTATCTAATGAATCTAAAAACTCTTGAAACAAACGCTCACCCTCTTTGCCGCAAAGCTAAATCATTCTTCCAACTAATCTTACGATTAGCAGTATACTCTATATCATGGGTAGAGACATGACCTTCTACTTGTTTACTTGTCATTTAAACCCTCGACTATCTGATGCACATAGTGCACAACACTTGCCGCAACCATTGCAATGGTAGCCATCCTTCTAGTATCACCAGACAAAGTAAAATAAAGCACCGCAAAACCTGAATAGGTGAATGCTAAATCTCCTGTTGTCTTGATGATAATAGAAAGAACCTTCTTCATATTAGAACTGCACCAAGTTAGATGTCACAGAGGTGCCAGCTGAGGCAGCAATAGTTTGATTCAATTTACTTTTAATATCTTGATGCTTAACAACTGGAACGTTGCGTCCACCTGTCTTACCAAGAACATTACTTGCTTGGCTATTGCCATTTGATATAGTAATGGATCCACCAACAGCATCTATAACTTTCTTATAGTCAGCAATGGCATCATCTAAAGTATATCCTTCTTCTACCATCAACATTAGTTTGAGTGCTACTTCACTTGCGTCCACGTTTAACCTCCTCAGGTATGTGTATAGCCAACTTGGCCATGGCTTTAGCTATTTTCTTTGCAGTCTTAGCATACAATTTCTTTAATTGTTCTTGTTGCCAAGCTTCTATTGCTTCTATTTCTTTATCTACTTCTTCTAGTTTCTCATAGTACATATGGACTTCCTTATTTATTGTCAATTATTTTACAGCTAAACAACGGGTATCATTCTCGAATACATCTACCTTCACATCTTTAAAGCCAAGCTTTGTAAGGGTTTGCTTTAGTTCCCACCATCCTATGTTTGAATAGTGTTCCCAGTCTCTGATTGGTTTCTCATCAATGGCTGAGTGTGGATATCTACCCTCACCTGCCATAGTAGCGATAAAGATTCCGCCATCAACTAAATTATTATAACTATTCTGAACTATTTGTGGCCACATTGGTGTATGTTCAAAGACTTCAGCACAAACTATAACATCATACGCTTCAAAGTTAATAAACTTAGCAGCATCTACCACTATGTCTACGCCTGGTCCCTCTTGCATATCAATACCAGTATAGGTTAGCTGGAATGGTTTAAACATTGGGCGCACACTACCGTTAATATCTAGTGAGCCAATCTCCAATACATTTAGATCAGTCCTATCACCCTTCCAATTATTAAAGCCAGTAAATATAAACTCCATTGCTGCATTATGCATTCTTCTTTCCTTCGTATATTCTCTTGTCGTTTGCTACTGCTGCAGCAAAGTCCTTTGGGGGATTGGTCTTTATAGTTTTAGAATCATCATGTGTACAGCTGGTCGCCGCACTAACAACACACTTACGGTTTTGCTTAGTGACCCAATCAACTATCTCATCATCACCATACCACCACTTCATGTTCTCATCAAAGCGGAACTGTGGCACCAAGTTCTCAGCCAGCACCATGCAGAAGCCGGCCATACCACCAGTACCATCGTATCTACTACGGCATGTGTCAGTGACAACTCTATCCTCTGTTGGTTTAACTGTTGAATAGCTTGGGCAGATCAAACCATAGTCATGATTCTTTGACAGTGACCCACCTAATTCATACATGCAATCTTTATCGAGACTCACATCATCGTTGATGAATGCAATGTGTCCGTCATAGCCTGCGATGTTCATGCCTAAGTTCCACATAGCATGGATGCCAACGCCTTCATTGACCATGACCTTGATAACCTTATTAAACTTTGGTATTGCAGTTAAATTATTATAAGCTTCACTGCCATCTGCAACAATGATAATCTTATTCACCATGGTGTCAGCTAGCAACTGGCCTACAAGCTTGGTCAAGCCACCGATGTTTGTCTTGGTTGGTATGACTACATTGATTTTGGATCCGCGCAACTTATAAAAGAATAAATTATCTTTCAATCTTTTATCATCAGGACTTAAAGCAAGAGCAATCTCACCATACTGTATTGCTTCCTTATCAAGACCCATACGATGAGCAGATAAAGCAACCATGTCATTAGGCCACCAACCATAAGCATCAGGCTCAGTCAAATATAATCCTGCACTGTACGGTATGGTAATTGCACGCTTAGCCGCAAAGTACATACCAATCCAGTTCTCTGCTATGTAGTAATGTCTAGCTAGGTCAGTCCATACCTCAGCACCATGTGGGTACTCACCACAAGCACGCAACAACCAATGCTCTGCCTCAGCAGGATGCATCTTAGCTAGGTATCTCATTGACCATGCGCGTTCAGCATTCCATACAGACTCAGGCATAATCAAGTGACGCTTGAAAAGAGTAGTTGCCTCTTCAAATCGCCCGTGAAAAAACAATTCTCTTGCAGCATAATAAGTATTACGGTCATTGTTAGGGTTCTCTTCAACATCTTTAAGAAGTAAAGGAAGATACTGACTGCGCGGCTTAGTGTTGTCAGCATGATGGTGGATCTGTAATCCTACGAAAGCCTGACGCTCTTCATGTCCTGGCTTTGTAATGTTAACCTCATGTACACGGTTAACCCAGTGGTGACTGTGTCTACGCACAATCTTATCCCCATGATACTTTAATCCTGGTGTGCCATCCTCTTTCCATGACCACGTGTACTCATATCTTAATCTGTTGACATCAGTTGGTGCACTGTCGACATGCCCGCGCCAACCATCAATCAATACTTCATCAAGGTCTAAGTTAATAAGCCAAGCATCCTCATCAGGTAGGTTATTAAGCAAATGGTTTCGAGCCACCGCAAAAGACCAATCTTCCCATGCTTTCTCAATAACATGAACACCACACTCTTTAGCTATCTTAATAGTGTCATCAGTACTACCAGTATCAAGCAACCATACCTCATCAGCATCTTTAGCTGACTCGGCCCAACGCTTGACAAACTGTGCTTCATTCTTAGCAATAGAACAAACAATAACTTTCATACCTTTTCCTTAAAGTCGTAGAAGTATAACTCTTCATCTGATTCTGATACCCAACGTGAGCCAGTAGATTCACAGCTGAACTCTAAGCCAAAGACTTTCCAGTCTGGCTTGGCTAACTCTTTACTAATCCATGCACCACCATCTAACCACAGCACTCTGTTGTTTGGCTGCATGAAGAACTGTCCACCTTCACCTTCAAAGACGTGTGCA
>Ga0164293_10000306_pt1 | contig 37532 bp, 30 predicted proteins | sample GEODES118metaG_FD_111487 | JGI IMG/M metagenome (GOLD analysis project Ga0164293, IMG submission 111487) | Eutrophic lake water microbial communities from Lake Mendota, Wisconsin, USA - GEODES118 metaG | ecosystem: Environmental > Aquatic > Freshwater > Lake | place: USA: Lake Mendota...
AAGATGGATTTCTTGGGACTCCGAAATCTCTCAGTCTTAGATGATGCACTCGAGAATATAAAGCTCAATCTTGGGATCGATGTTGTACTTGAGGACCTCCCTCTGAGTGATGCAAAAACATTTGAGTTACTTGGACGTGGTGACACGCTAGGAGTCTTTCAGCTCGACGGCGGACCCATGCGTGCACTTCTTCGTAGCATGTCACCAGATTCATTTGCAGATATCTCAGCAGTGATTGCGCTCTATCGCCCTGGCCCAATGGGTGAGAACGCACATAACAACTATGCAGATCGCAAAAATGGTCGCAAACCTGTTGATGCAATTCATCCTGAACTTCGTGAACCTCTGGCTGACATTCTTGGCGACACGTATGGCCTCATTGTTTATCAAGAGCAGGTAATGGCAATTGCCCAGAAGGTGGCTGGATTCTCGCTTGGTCGTGCAGACCTTTTGCGTAAGGCGATGGGCAAGAAGAATAAAGAGATTTTGGATAAGGAATACATTCCATTTGAAGCGGGAATGAAAGCTAATGGATTTGGCGATGCTGCAATCCAGAGACTTTGGGAAGTTCTTATTCCATTCTCCGATTATGCATTTAACCGCGCGCACTCAGCTGGTTATGGAGTTGTCTCATTCTGGACTGCCTACCTCAAAGCGAATTATCCCACCGAATACATGGCAGCCCTTCTCACAAGCGTTCGTGATGATAAAGATAAATCTGCGCTCTATCTCTCAGAATGTCGACGGATGGGTATTAGCGTTCTGCCGCCAGATGTTAATGAATCAAATTCTGAATACACACCACGCGGAAAAGATATTCGCTTTGGACTTGCCGCTATTCGTAATGTGGGTGAGGGTGTAGTCGCTTCGATTAAGAGTGCACGCGAGGCTAAAGGAAATTTCACATCTTTTGGAGATTTTCTAGCAAAAGTTGATGCGCAGGTATGCAATAAGAAAACTATCGAGTCCTTGATTAAAGCAGGAGCCTTCGATGATCTTGGACATCACAGAAAGGCTCTTGTAGCTGTTCACCTTGAGGCAATCGATGCTGTGATTGAAAGTAAGCGCGCGGAAGCTATTGGTCAATTTGATCTCTTCGGAGATATCGGAAGTTCGGCTATGAGCGGTCTTGAAATCGAAATTCCGCAAGGTGAGTGGGATAAGTCGACGCTCCTCGCATTTGAACGCGAAATGCTCGGGCTTTATGTCTCTGATCATCCGCTTTTAGGTGTGGAACACATTCTTCGTTCAAATACGGATATGTCCATAAGCGCACTCCTCGACGCCGGGGGAGCACAAGATGGATTTGTCACCATCGGCGGATTAATTACTTCAATTTCACGTAAAGTTTCGCGCACGGGATCTTCCTGGGCGATCGTCACCGTCGAAGATCTTGAGGGCTCGCTAGAAGTTCTCTTCTTTGCCAAAACTTACACTCAGTATGCGCTCACTCTTGTGGAAGATCGCATCGTCACTATTCGTGGTCGAGTTGATCATAGAGATGAGCAAGTGCGATTTAGCGCAGTTGAAATGGGTTCCCTCGATGTATCAAGCGGTCCAGTGGGTCCACTCATGATCTCTCTTCCAATTTCACAGTGCACTCCGCCGATTGTGGAGAGAGTGAAAGAGATCTTGCGATCACATCCTGGAAAACGGGAAGTGCATCTCCATATTGAAGATTCAGGTAAGAGCACCACGATGAAGATTGATGCCCTTGTGACATCATCGCCAAGTCTGAGCGCTGACCTCAAGAGTATTCTCGGCCCAGATTGCCTAGTACGTAGCTAAAGCTAGGAATTCACGCCTCATCCGAGCGGTTGCTCAAAGTAGACTGTGCCAGTGATTAGAAGAGTTGACCTGCGCGGTGTTCGCCACTCCAAGGCAGAAGTCCAAGACCTCTTGCCTCGCGCAACCCTTGATGTCAACGAGGCGATGAAGTTAATTGCTCCTATTTTGAGCAGAGTAAAAAATGGTAGCGCCGAAGATCTTTATGCTCTTGGCGAGGAGTTTGATGGAGTTCGTCCACCATCACTTCGAGTTCCACAAAGTGCGCTGGATGCCGCCCTTGCTCAACTCGATCCTGAGATTCGTCGCAGCTTAGAAATTTCGATAGAGCGAATTCGCAAAGTTCATAACGATCAATTACGCGCACCACACACAACAAAAGTTGTAGATGGCGGAACTGTTACCGAGCGTTGGGTCCCCGTCGATCGCGTTGGTCTATATGTACCTGGTGGTCGCGCTGTTTATCCATCAAGTGTGATGATGAATGTTATTCCAGCTCAGATTGCACAAGTTCAAAGCATTGCAGTTGCATCACCGCCACAGAAAGATCACGGGGGATTGCCGCACCCAACGATTCTTGCCACATGCGCACTTCTTGGAATCACCGAGGTTTACGCGGTGGGTGGCGCACAAGCAGTGGCCCTCTTTGCCTATGGAATGAAAGATCTCTGCGAAAAGTGCGACATGGTTACAGGCCCTGGCAACATCTATGTTGCTGCAGCAAAGCGTGCGCTACGTGGCGTGATTGGGATAGATTCAGAGGCTGGTCCAACAGAAATTGCAATTCTTGCAGATGAGACGGCAGATGCTAGAAATGTTGCCGCTGATCTGATTAGTCAGGCAGAGCACGATGTCATTGCTGCCGCTGTTTTAGTAACCCCTTCACTCGAACTTGCTGATGCCGTTGAGAAGGAACTTGCCAGACAAATCAAACTGACAAAGCATTCAGAACGCATCACCACCGCACTCGCTGGAATCCAGAGCGCAATTGCAATTGTTGATGACATTGCACAGGGAATTGATGTTGTAAACGCCTATGCCGCCGAGCACCTTGAAATTCAAACAGGAGATGCACAGGGGGATAGCGCGAAGATTAGAAATGCTGGCGCAGTCTTTATTGGCGATTTCACTCCAGTCTCTCTCGGAGATTACTCAGCTGGTTCTAATCACGTGCTTCCTACAGGCGGATGCGCCTGTCACAGCAGTGGACTTTCGGTAGCGACATTTCTTCGCGGACTACATTTCATCGAGTACAGCGAGAGCGCATTTAGAGATATCGCACCGACCGTAATCATGCTCGCTCAGGCAGAAGACCTACCTGCACATGGTCAAGCTATGAGCGCACGTTTGGAAGATCGATGACTGATTCACGCTGGCCAACGTGGCTTCCTCTTCGAGAATCTCTTGCTCCGCTATCTGCTTATGGTGCGCCACAGGTTGAGGCTGAGGCGAGCCTGAATACAAATGAGAATCCCTTTTCTCTTTCGCCAGAACTTGTTTCTGCGATTGCGTCGAGAGTTTCCGAAATTGCATCATGCCTTAATCGATATCCAGACCGAGATGCACTCGCACTTCGATCTGGATTAGCACGTTATATCAATGAATTTTCTGGAACATCATTTACAGCGCCTCAGGTATGGGTTGCAAATGGAAGTAATGAAATTATCCAATCGTTATTTCTTGCCTTTGGAGATCGCAGTGCTATCGGTTTCCTTCCTTCGTACTCGATGCACCCACTGATCGCTCGGGTCACATCAACACAGTGGATTGATGGCAAACGCTGTTCTGATTTTTCACTCGACGTCGATAGCGCGATCACTCAAATCACACAGGCCGCACCGGCTCTCACTTTTATTACAACTCCCAATAATCCAACTGGCGAAGCGATTTCGATAAGCGATATTGAGAAAATCGCACAATCAGTTCCAGGGTTACTTATTGTTGACGAGGCCTACGCTGAATTTTCTGACGAAGCCTCAGCGGTAACTCTTATCGCGAAACATCCGCAGATCATTGTGATTCGCACAATGAGCAAAGCATTTTCCTTTGCTGGTGCTCGGGTGGGCTATTTACTCGCGCATCCATCAGTCGTCGAAGCAATGATGTTAGTCAGACTCCCGTATCACCTAAGCACTCTTACTCAAGGGGCTGCCTTAGTAGCTTTAGACTTTAAAGACGAGTTGCTCTCCGGCGTCGCCCAACTACGGGCAGAGCGAGATCTGGTCGCGACATCACTACGCGAGATGGGGCTGACCGTCCTTCCAAGCCAGGCAAATTTCTTACTGTTTACTGGCTTTACATCTTCATCGGCGCAGTTATGGCAAGAGATGCTTGATCGAGGAATTTTGATTCGAGATGTGGGATTATCAGGGTACTTACGCACCACGATCGGCACCGGCGCCGAAAACCAAAAGTTTCTAGATGCGCTACGAGAGTGCCTGGCTAAGGAGAAATCATGAGAACTGCACGCGTTGAACGAACAACAAAAGAATCTAAGGTTCTAGTCGAACTCAATCTCGATGGAAGCGGTCAGATAAACGTTGATACTGGAGTTCCCTTCTTCGATCACATGCTCTCGCAACTTGGAAAGCATTCAGGGTTTGATCTCACAGTAAAGACTGAAGGCGATGTCGATGTCGACTCGCACCACACAGTTGAAGATACATCTCTTGCTTTCGGACAGGCTCTGCGTGAAGCCCTTGGTGATAAGGCTGGTATTCGTCGCTTTGGCGATGCCATGGTTCCACTCGATGAAGTACTTGTTCAGGCAGCTGTCGACTTATCGGGTCGCCCTTATCTAGTACATCGCCAACCAGAAATCGTTGAGCTCATCGGAACATTTGATACAACTTTAGGTAAGCACATCTGGGAATCCATAGTTGCAGAAGCACGTATTGCGCTACACATTCGGGTACTTGAGGGACGCAATGCACACCATGTTTTTGAAGCGCAATTCAAGGCAGTCGCTCGAGCGCTACGTGATGCAGTTGCCCTTGATGGACGAGTAAGCGGTATTCCTTCAACAAAGGGTTCACTCTAATTTCAACAATTGCAATTCTGGATTATGGTTCAGGCAACCTTCGATCAGCAGTTCGAGCATTTGAAACTTCTGGTCACGATGTCATTTTGACTTCAGACCCAGATGTAGCGCGCGAAGCCGCTGGACTAGTAGTTCCAGGAGTCGGTGCATTCTCTGCTTGTATGAGCGGATTAAATAGAGTCAAAGCCGCTGAAATCATTCATGCGCGGTATCAACAATCGCGGCCCACGATTGGAATCTGTATTGGAATGCAAGTTCTATTTGCTGATAGCGATGAGAACGGCAGCCACTCAGGAATAAATATTTGGCCAACATCTGTCAGCAAGTTACACGCACCGGTCTTGCCACATATGGGCTGGAATAGCGTTGAACCAGATTCGAAGTCTCTCTTGTTTAAAGGAGTTGAAGGCGAGTCCTTCTACTTCGTGCATTCCTACGCTGCCCGAGAGTTACCTGGAGCAGTCAACACCTACGCCACCCATGGAGAGAAGTTTCTTGCTGCAACAGAAGATGGTGCACTCAGTGCAACACAGTTTCATCCTGAAAAATCTGGACGAGCAGGTCTCGCGCTGATCAAGAATTGGAGTAAATCGCTATGAGTTTTCTTGAACTTTTGCCTGCCGTAGATGTGAAAGATGGTCGTGCAGTTCGCCTTGTACAGGGTGAGCTCGCGCGTGAAAGTGTTTATGGCTCTCCACTTGAAGTTGCCCTTGATTTTCAAAATTCCGGTGCGCAGTGGCTACACCTAGTAGATCTTGATGCAGCTTTCGGTCGTGGAGAAAACAGTGTCTTGCTGGAAGAAGTCGTTGGTCGTTTGGATATTGACGTTGAGCTCTCCGGTGGAATTCGCGATGATGAATCACTGATGCGTGCTCTAGCAACTGGATGTCGCAGAGTAAATCTTGGAACTGCTGCCCTAGAAAACCCCGAGTGGACTTCGCGTGTAATTGCAGAGCATGGTGATCGCATCGCTGTAGGACTAGATGTTCGCGGACATGTTCTTGCCGCTCGGGGATGGACTCAGGAGGGTGGCGATCTCTTTGAAACGTTAGCTCGCCTCGAATCAGATGGATGTGCCCGTTATGTCGTTACCGACGTAACTAAAGATGGAACCTTGCAGGGTCCGAATCTAGAGTTACTGAAAGAGGTATGCGCTGCTACCAAGAAACCAGTTGTAGCAAGCGGTGGAATTTCTAGCCTTGAAGATATCAGAGCGCTCTGCGCACTTAGCCAGGTTGGCGTTGAGGGAGCGATTGTTGGCAAAGCGCTTTACGCCGGAGCATTTACTTTGGAGCAAGCGCTAGAAGTAACGCGCTCATGACTTTATCTTCTCGGATCATCGCTTGTCTTGATGTCAATGAGGGACGAGTCGTCAAGGGTGTGAACTTTACCGATTTGGTTGATGCGGGTGATCCAGTTGAGATGGCAAAGCTCTACGATGTAGAAGGCGTTGATGAGCTCACATTTCTAGATATTTCAGCTAGCGTTGCAAATCGGGAAACAACATACGACGTTGTAAGCAGGACCGCAGAGCAGGTGTTCATCCCTCTAACTGTTGGAGGGGGAGTGCGAAGCGTCGATGATGTTGATCGCCTACTTCGTTCTGGCGCAGATAAGGTTTCTGTAAACACTGCAGCGATTGCTCGCCCAGAGTTGATTTCTGAGATCGCAGATCGTTTTGGAACTCAAGTCCTAGTCTTATCAGTTGATGCTCGTAGAGCACGAACTATTTCGGGTTTCGAAGTTACTACCCATGGTGGACGAACCAGCGCCGGTATTGATGCACTCGAGTGGATTGAGAAAGCAACCGCGCTCGGTGTCGGAGAAATTCTTCTCAACTCGATGGATGCTGATGGAACGCGAGCGGGTTATGACATTGGAATGATCTCAAGAGTTCGCGAGATCTCTTCGCTTCCCCTTATCGCTAGCGGGGGAGCAGGCTCACTCGAAGACTTTGCTGCCGCAATCGAAGCCGGTGCGGATGCTCTACTGGCTGCCAGCGTCTTTCATTTCGGAGTTCATCGCATTAGTGATGTTAAGAAGTACTTAGCCGAGCATGGATATTGCGTGCGCACGAGCGCTCTGACCTAAGGCACAATTACCCTGTGAGCATCTCTCTTTCCCCTGCGATTCTTGAACTTCTCAAGAACTCTGATGACTTGATGCCTGCCATTGCGCAAGACAGTCTCTCAGGTGAAGTCTTAATGCTCGCCTACGTCAATACAGAATCTTTAGCACTCACGATTGAAACAGGTTTCGCAACATACTTCAGTCGCTCGCGTAATCAGCTCTGGAAAAAAGGCGAAACATCAGGCCATTTACAGAAAGTTGTCTCCATATCCATCGATTGCGATGGGGATGCAATTTTGTTTCAAGTTGAGCAAGAAGGCTCCGCTTGCCACACAGGAGAATTTACCTGCTTCCATCGCGAAATTTATCCAACCAAAGACGAGAACAATTAATTCGTGATGCTATGAATCTTCAAGAATTTAGAGAGTATGCCTCCACGTACAACGTAATTCCTGTTTATAGAAAATTGTTGGCCGATGGAGAAACACCTCTTGGTGTCTATCGCAAATTATCTGGAAATTCAGCGGGCTCTTTTCTTCTTGAATCGGCTGAGCACGGTGGTGCATGGTCGCGATATTCCTTTATTGGAGCACACTCTCAAGCAACGTTGAGTGAGAAAGATGGCAGAGCTCATTGGATTGGTGTCGCACCAGCGGGCGCGCCGCAAGGGATTGATCCGTTAGAAGCGCTCCGCCAATCCGCATCGCATCTACGGTCACCGAAGATTGCAGGACTACCACCACTTACTGGCGGTTTAGTTGGATATATGAGTTATGACAGTGTCAGAGGCCTTGAGAAATTACCTTCGCTGGCAGTCAAAGATATTCCTCTGCCCGAAATAGCTTTTATGTTGACGAGTGATCTGGCAGTTCTTGATCACGCAGATGGAACTATCACCTTGATTGCTAATGCGATTAACTGGGATGGAAGCGATGATCGCGTAGATGAGGCGTTTGAAGATGCGCAGAGACGATTAGATCGCATGCAAGGTGAACTCGCAGCTCCCCTCGAAGGACACATCGCACAAATAAGTTCAAAATCTGAGCCGGTCTTTGATCGAAATATGAGTCAGGAAGAGTTCATTGCAAAAGTTGGCCTTGCCAAGGAAGAGATTCTCGCCGGAGAAGCATTCCAAATCGTTCTATCGCAACGTTTTTCTATGGAGTGCACCGCCGACGCAATAGATGTATATCGCATGCTGCGATTACATAACCCATCTCCATATATGTATCTCTTCAGATTTGAAGGTGGAGTAGATGTTGTGGGATCAAGTCCAGAAGCTCTCGTTAAAGTCACTGAAGGCCAAGTGATGGTTCACCCGATCGCTGGCACTCGTAAGCGCTCTTCATCTCCTGAGGAAGATAAACGATTAGGTGAGGAGCTGCTTGCAGATCCTAAGGAACGAGCAGAGCATTTGATGTTGGTAGATCTTGGCCGTAATGATTTAGGTCGAATTTGTTCTGCAGGATCAGTTGAAGTGGTCGACTTCATGAGCGTTGAGAGATATTCACATGTGATGCATATTGTTTCAACAGTCACCGGAACGCTTGCCCAAGATAGGACCGGAGTGGATGCACTCTTTGCAACTTTTCCGGCAGGAACTCTTTCGGGAGCACCTAAGCCTCGCGCCATGGAGATCATTGAATCGCTAGAGCCGCATCGACGCGGACTCTACGGAGGTGCGATCGGATATCTAGATTTCACCGGCAATGTTGATACATGTATTGCTATTCGTACCGCCCTCATTTACGACAAGCGCGCATATGTGCAAGCTGGGGCCGGAATCGTTGCAGATTCAGATCCACAATCTGAAAACCAAGAATGTCTCAATAAAGCTGCCGCCGTCCTCGGTGCCATCAGTGCGGCTCAGGTAATGAGGTCGGCTAAGTGAGAGATTTACTTCCTGTTGCAATCAGTGCAGTAGTTATTGGCGCAACTGTGATTTTCCTAAGCAGATTTTTCTCGCTCTCTTCGCGCTATGAACGCAAACCAAAGATTCATACCCCCTGGAGTGCACAAGATCATGGAATTGATCCCACAGATGAGCAAAAACCATGAGCGTTCTGGATTCGATCATCGCCGGTGTTCGCGAAGATTTAGCTAAACGTCGTCGGCCACTTGGTGAACTACGCGAAAAACTCGAAAGCGCTCCACCTGTTATCGATGCACACCCAGGTCTACGTGGTGATCTCATTAGCGTGATCGCTGAAGTAAAGAGATCTTCGCCAAGTAAAGGAGAGTTAGCTGCGATTACCAATCCGGCGAAACTAGCCGAGCAGTACCAACAAGCAGGGGCAAGTGTTATCAGTGTTCTTACGGAGCAGAGACGATTTGCTGGTTCTCTAGCAGATTTAGAATCAGTGCGAAGCGCGGTAGACATTCCAATTCTACGCAAAGACTTTATGGTTGATGAGTATCAATTCTATGAAGCACGGGCCTATGGTGCCGATGTAGTCCTACTTATTGTTGCCGCACTTTCTGCACGTCAGCTCAATGATTATTTCGAAATGGCTACCGAGTTGGGAATGGCAAGCCTTGTCGAAGTCCACACCCATGACGAGTTAGAACGTGCGATGGAGATCTCTCCCAGAATAATTGGAATAAATTCTAGAAATCTTAAAACACTTGAGGTCGATCAAAAGGCCTTTGCCGAACTTCTTCCAGAAATTCCAGCAGAGATCATCAAAGTGGCTGAATCCGGTATCTCAACTAGGTCCGAAGTTGAGGTCGCCCGTGGCTTCGGTGCAGATGCAATCTTGGTGGGTGAGGCACTTGTGCGGGTGGGGGATCCAATTTCTGCACTGCATACCCTTCGGGGTCTCTAGTACCCTCACATCTATGACTCTTGATACGAAGGAAATCATCGGCCACTTTGGTCCCTACGGTGGTCGATTTGTTCCTGAAGCTCTTATCGGTGCTCTGGAAGAACTTGAAGCGGCACATATCGCAGCAGCATCTGACCCAGTTTTTATCTCAGAGTTGGAGCATTTACATCGTACGTACACAGGGCGTCCGAGCATCATCACAGAGGTGCCGCGTTTTGCAGAACATGCCGGCGGTGCGCGAATCTTGCTCAAGCGCGAAGATTTGAATCACACGGGTTCACACAAAATAAATAACGTTTTAGGTCAAGCTCTCCTTACAAAACGTATGGGAAAAAAGCGCATCATCGCCGAAACTGGCGCAGGTCAGCACGGAGTCGCCTCTGCCACCGCCGCAGCGCTAATGGGACTTGAGTGCGTTGTCTATATGGGCGAAGAAGATACAAAGCGTCAATCGCTTAACGTCGCACGAATGAAATTACTTGGCGCACAAGTTGTTCCAGTGACAAGTGGATCTCGCACTCTCAAAGATGCAATTAATGAAGCGATGCGCGATTGGGTAACAAATGTCGAAACGACACATTACTTATTAGGAACTGTTGCAGGTCCACACCCATTCCCAACAATGGTTCGTGACTTTCATCGAATCATCGGAGTTGAGGCACGTGCACAAGTTCTAGAGTTGACTGGCAAGCTTCCAGATGCGGTACTTGCATGTGTAGGTGGCGGATCAAATGCAATTGGAATTTTCCATCCCTTCATCGACGACGTTGATGTCGCCTTGATCGGTCTTGAAGCTGGGGGAGACGGTGTAAGCACAGGCAGACATGCAGCCACAATTACTGGCGGCACTCCAGGAGTTCTTCATGGAACTCGTTCATACGTTTTGCAAGATGAAAATGGTCAAACTGTTGAATCACATTCAATATCTGCCGGTCTTGATTATCCTGGTGTAGGTCCAGAGCACGCTTATCTGCATGACATCGGTCGCGCGCAGTATCGTGCAATCACAGATGCCCAAGCAATGGAAGCTTTTGCTCTTCTCTGTCGCACGGAAGGAATCATTCCCGCGATCGAAACAGCGCACGCGCTAGCTGGGGCGATGCAAGTTGGCAAAGAGCTAGGACCGAAGGCAACTCTTCTCATTAACTTATCTGGACGTGGCGATAAAGATGTTGCCACCGCCGCGGCATATTTTGGAATTGAACTGTAAAATGGCACTAGATACTCCTCTTGATCGTGTGTTGGCAAAGGCGAAGAGTGAGAACCGAGCAGCGCTTATTGCGTATATACCAGCCGGTTTCCCAAGCCACGAAGGATGCAAGAAAGTTATTGCTGCATTTGCCGAAGGTGGAGTCGATGCGATTGAAATCGGATTTCCATATAGCGATCCCGTAATGGATGGCCCGACAATTCAAGCAGCCGCTGTGAAATCACTGAGTCAGGGGACCGGCGCAAAGGAAGTATTTGAATCGCTGCAGTGCGCACATGATCACGGTGTGGCTGCCGTCGTAATGACATATTGGAATCCCATCGAACGATACGGCGTCGATAAATTTGCACAAGCGATCTCTGACCACGGCGGATCAGGAGTTATCACTCCAGACCTCACAGTTGAAGAATCCGAAGGATGGATTGCTGCCACGGATGCATCCGGAATTAATCGAATCTATGTAGTTGCTCCAAGCACATCAGATTCTCGTCTCCCTGTTGTAACAAGTAAATGTGGGGGATTTGTTTATGCCGCGAGCATGATGGGTGTTACCGGGACAAGAACAAGCGTCTCCTCATCTGCTGCAGAGTTAGTTGCCCGTGTTCGTACGACTACTGACACGCCAATTAGCGTTGGACTTGGAGTATCAACTCGCGAGCAAGCGCGCTCTGTGGCCGGATATGCCGATGGAGTGATCGTGGGTTCCGCATTTATTAACGCTCTTCTTGAGGCACCTGATGAAGCCGCGGGATTGCGCGCAGTCAAAGAGTTAGCTCAAGAGTTGGCGTTAGGAGTTCGTGAGGGACGATGAAGAACTTCCTGATTGCAAAACAAGAATGGATTACAACTATTTTTAGAGTTGGTTTTGGTGGCTTCTTACTCTATGCAGGCGGTCTTAAGGCATTTGATCCTGCTGCTTCAGCTAATGCAACTGCTGCCTATAAAATTCTTCCAACAGATCTTGCTCACCTTGCTGGATATGTTTTGCCATGGATTGAAGTGGCGCTAGCGATTTTCCTCATCCTAGGAATATTCATTCGGCCAGCCGCTATTGCAAGTGCGCTGTTAATGATGATGTTTATCGGAGCGATCGCCTCGGTCTGGGCGCGGGGGATGCTCATTGACTGTGGCTGCCTAGGGGGTGGTGGATCTATTGACCCATCAAAGGCGACCGAAGCTCGCATCGCCTACGCAGTAGACATTGTGCGGGATATCGCATTCGTGGGGATGTGCCTTTATATTTTCAAGTACCCTTATGGAAAGTTTTCTCTTGATAAAAAGCCAGTATCAACTACCCAAGCTAGCGAGGACAAGGAATGAGTAAGCCAAAGAGTAATTCAGTCAAGTCACAAGGCGGAGATCCATTTACTCGCTGGCTTGTTATTGGAATGGTGACACTTGTTGTTGTCGTGGGTGCTGTCTTTAGTTTGTCGAGCGAAAACAAGGCTAAGAATGCCGCCTTCACTGCTCTAGATTCATTTCAATCCCTCGGCACCCAGCCTGCCACTGTTGATCCTGCGGAGGGTGATGGCATTGTCTTCAATCAGGGACTTCCAACCAAGATTGATATCTTCGAAGATTTTCAATGCCCAGTCTGTAAATTATTTGAAGATCCCATTGGTGGATATTTGAATTCATTGGTTACAGAGAAAAAAGCGCAAGTGACTTACCACCCACTCTCATTCCTTGGCGATGGAACCAAAGATGATGAATCTATCGCTGCATCTAACGCTGCGTATTGCGCAGTCGATGAAGATAAGTTCCTTGATTTCCATAAAGCCCTCTATAACGTTCAATCTCAGGTTGAAAATTCGGGGTTCCTGAATTCAGAAAATCTGATCAAAATTGGCGAGAAAATCGGGATAACTTCAACTTCCTTTGCGGACTGTGTGACAAATAAGTCAAAGCTTGTAAATGTAGTTGCGGCCACGGAATCTATGAACCGATATGGGGTTCGTGGAACTCCTACAACTTTAATCAACGGTAAGGTGTGGGAACGTCAATCACCAGGCTTTGATCTCACCGAGTTTAAGTCTGCAGTTGAGGCAGCAGCTAAGTAATTTCTAAGTCCCGGTATATCGGAACTTAGAGATAAAAACTCAGATGTTTACTCACTATATTCCTTCACCACCTGATTCATCTTTTGAGGTGGGTCCACTTACCTTGTATTTTTATGCCCTTTGCATCATCGCTGGCATTGCAATTGCTATTTGGCTAGGCGATAAACGTCTGCGTGCTTTTGATCCAAGCCTTACTTCAGTAGTTGGAGATGTGGCAATTTTTGCGATTCCAGCAGGAATAATCGGAGGTCGGATCTATCACGTTCTTTCATCACCTGAGAATTACTTCGGCAGTACTGAATCTTTCTTAAATATTTTTGCGATCTGGAATGGTGGTCTCGGAATTTGGGGCGCAATTTCTTTGGGAGCCCTCGGTGCATATGTGGGATTGCGACGAGTTGGACAGAAGCGACCGGATTTAACGCTTCCACACTTCGTTGTGTTTCTTGACGCGTTAGCTCCGGGAATTCTCTTTGCACAAGCAATAGGTCGCTTTGGAAATTGGTTTAACGTTGAACTATTTGGAAGACCACTTGATGCATGGTGGGCGCTAGAAGTTCCAGCTTCCAAAAGACCGCCGGCGTTAAAGGCATTTGAGACCTTCCATCCCACTTTTCTCTATGAAGCAATATGGTGCTCACTTATTGCAATTATTTTAATTCTTCTTGGTAAGAGATTGCATCCAGGACAAGTCTTTGCGATTTATATTGCGACGTACTGTCTCGGACGTTTCTTTATCGAGAGCATCCGAATCGATTCAGCGAACCTTTTCTTTGGATTGCGTCAGAATGAATGGGTGAGTATCGCTGTGGGGGCGTTAGCGCTGGCTTACTTCCTGCGAATACGACAAAAGCATAAAAGCCTCAGGTAGGATCTGGCCATGAGTCTTGAATCGGTATATCAGCGCAATCTTCATCATCGTGCCCATCGTGCGGGCTGGTTGCGAGCAGCCGTTCTAGGTGCAAATGATGGCTTGGTTTCAACTGCCAGTTTGATGATCGGTGTCACTGCTGCAAATCCAGGTAAAAATACCTTTCTCATTACTGCAGGCGTTGCGGCGATTGTGGCGGGTGCAATGTCTATGGCGGTTGGCGAATATGTTTCAGTGCGATCACAGAACGATGTTGAGGAATCTGATAAGCAGATGGAGATAGACCATCTTGCCGCTGATCCAGAAGGTGAATTAATGGAGTTAGCTCAAATTTACGTGGAGCGCGGGCTAACGCCAGAGATTGCGAATGAAGTTGCACGTCAGATGCATGCGCGTGATCCACTTGAAGCACATTTGCGAGATGAACTTGGACAAACTCCACAGAGTAAAGCGCGTCCGATGCAGGCAGCGATTGCTTCTGCAGCTAGCTTTACTCTGGGTGGATTGATTCCATTTGCAGGAGCTTTCGCTCCAACTCCAGGGACAATTGCCTTGAGTATCGTGGGCTTTACTTTGGTTGGACTTCTCGTCACAGGTATTTTGAGTGCAAGGACTGCTGGCAAGGATCTCTTTGGGCCAACAGTTCGTGTCATGCTCGGAGGTGCTTTTGGTATGGCTGTGACCGCCGGAATCGGACGCCTTCTACATATCAACCTGGGGTAGTTGCCCTAAATCACTATTTTGATCTTTCACTCTGGGCTGGCAGTTGCTACCCTGAGCATGGGTCAGCGTTGTCCCGTTGAGTAAAACGGTAACCGACAACAGGAGATCTTCTTCAATGGCACTTCCATCCTCATTCCCAGCGGCGCAAGGGTTATACAACCCTGCCAATGAGCATGATGCATGTGGCGTTGCGATGGTTGCCACCCTCAACAAAATTGCGACTCACGACGTTGTCGCGCAGGGGCTGACAGCTTTACGCAATCTAGAACACCGTGGTGCAGCTGGTGCAGAACCAGATAGCGGAGATGGCGCTGGAATACTCATTCGGATACCTGACGCTTTCTTTCGTGCTGTTACAAATTTAGATCTTCCTGCAGAGGGAAGTTATGCAACAGGTATCGCATTTATCCAACCAGGATTTGATCCAACCTCACTCATCCAATCTCTTGCTGCGCAGGAGGGGCTTGTAATTATTGGCTGGCGAGATCTGCCAACTAACCCAACCTCAGTTGGTAAAACTGCACAATCTGTCATGCCAATCTTTAAGCAACTCTTTGTTAAGGGTAACAAAGGCGAAAGTGGCATCGCACTTGATCGCCTCGCATTTGCATTGCGTAAGCAGGCAGAACATGCTGGCGAGATTTACTTCCCCTCATTCTCATCTCAGACAATTGTTTACAAGGGAATGCTCACAACTGGCCAGTTGGAAGAGTTCTTCCCTGATCTAAGCGACGAGAGAGTTGTTTCTTCCTTAGCTTTAGTTCACTCTCGTTTTTCTACCAACACTTTTCCATCCTGGCCACTTGCTCACCCTTATCGATTCATTGCTCACAATGGTGAGATCAATACAGTTAAGGGCAATCGCAATTGGATGCGTGCTCGTGAAGCTCTCCTTGAAAGTGATCTCATCCCGGGGGATATCTCTCGTCTATTTCCTATAGTAGAAATGTCAGGAAGTGACTCCGCATCCTTTGATGAAGTCCTTGAGTTGCTCTATCTTGGTGGTCGATCACTCCCACATGCAGTCTTGATGATGATTCCTGAAGCATGGGAGAACCATGCGACTATGTCGCAGAAGCGTCGAGATTTTTACGCCTTCCACTCTTCACTTATGGAACCGTGGGACGGTCCAGCATGTGTGACATTTACCGATGGTCATCAAGTTGGCGCGGTTTTGGACCGTAATGGCCTTCGCCCTTCGCGTTTCTGGATTACTCATGATGGTTTGGTAGTCCTTGCATCAGAGGCTGGCGTTCTTGATTTTCCTGCAGAGAAGATTGCTCGCAAAGGTCGCTTGCAGCCAGGAAAGATGTTCCTTGTTGATATTGAAGCTGGGCGAATTATCGAAGATGACGAGATTAAGGATTCTCTAGCTGATGCTGCCCCATACGGAAAGTGGGTATCGGAGGGAGTTGTAAAGCTTTCTGATCTTCCAGCTCGCGAACACATTATCTATCCGCACTCATCTGTAGTTCGCCGCCAACGCGCATTTGGTTATACCGAAGAAGAACTGCGCATCATCATTACTCCGATGGCAAAGAACGGAGCTGAGGCTCTCGGTTCAATGGGTACAGATACTCCGATTGCAGCCCTTTCAAATAAGCCACGCGTCCTCTTTGATTACTTCACGCAACTCTTTGCTCAAGTTACTAACCCTCCACTTGACGCAATCCGTGAAGAGATTGTCACAAGTCTTGGTGGATCAATTGGTCCCGAACATAACCTTCTTGATCCTGGACCAGAATCTTGCCGTCAGATTATTCTGCCATTCCCAGTTATTGATAATGACGAACTTGCAAAAATTATTCACGTTAACGCAGATGAAGATTATCCACATCTACAGTCATACGTTGTGCGGGGTCTATTCCCAGTCTCTGGAGATGGAAACACGCTACGTAATCGTCTCGAGGAAATTAAGGAAGAAGTCAGTCAAGCAATCACCGATGGTGCTCGCATCATTGTTCTCTCAGACCGCAATGGTGACGCCGAAGACACACCTATTCCTTCGCTTCTACTCACCGCAGCTGTTCACCATCATCTCATTCGTCAAAAGACTCGCACCAAGGTCGGTTTAGTTGTGGAGGCTGGAGATGTCCGTGAGGTCCACCACGTTGCTTTACTTATTGGTTACGGAGCAGCTGCTGTTAATCCATACCTTGCGATGGAGAGCGCTGAAGATCTTGTTATCCAAGGAGTAATCACCGGTATCACTCCTGAGAAAGCTGTACATAACATTATTAAAGCCCTTGGCAAGGGAGTGCTAAAGGTGATGTCGAAGATGGGAATTTCAACCATCGCCTCGTACACGGGCGCACAAGTTTTTGAAGCCATTGGAATTGCTCAAGATGTAGTCGATGAATTCTTTGTCGGAACAACTTCTCGGTTAGGCGGAGTTGATTTAGATGTGATTGCAGAAGAAACAATTAAGCGCCATCACATTGCCTACCCACCAGGGGGAGAAGTCCCTGGCACAAAGCGACTTCCTATCGGTGGCGAATATCAGTGGCGCCGCGATGGAGAGCCACATCTATTTAATCCTGAGACTGTCTTTACCTTGCAGCATGCAACACGATCAAAGCGATATGACGTCTTCAAGCGGTACACAAAAGCTGTAGATGACCAGAGCAAAGCGTTGATGACACTGCGCGGCCTCTTCGAATTCGATACGACTGCGCGTACACCGATCTCTGTCGATGAGGTTGAATCTATCTCCAGCATTGTGAAGCGTTTCTCTACCGGTGCAATGTCTTATGGTTCTATCTCGCAAGAAGCCCATGAAACTCTTGCGATCGCGATGAATCGCCTTGGCGCTAAGTCAAATACTGGTGAAGGCGGAGAAGATCCTTCTCGATTTACTCCTGAAGCTAATGGAGATTCAAAACGTAGCTCAATCAAGCAAGTTGCTTCTGGTCGATTTGGCGTGACAAGTGAGTACCTAGTTAATGCAGATGATATTCAAATTAAGGTGGCGCAAGGCGCTAAGCCTGGAGAAGGTGGACAGCTCCCCGGTAACAAGGTCTATCCATGGATCGCAGCCGTTCGCTATTCCACTCCTGGCGTTGGCTTGATTTCACCTCCTCCGCATCACGATATTTACTCAATTGAGGATCTTGCTCAACTTATTCATGATCTAAAAAATGCAAATAAAAATGCACGTATTCACGTCAAACTTGTGGCAGAAGTTGGTGTTGGAACTGTTGCAGCTGGAGTATCAAAGGCACATGCCGATGTTGTTCTCATCTCGGGCCATGATGGCGGAACGGGTGCCTCACCACTTACTTCACTCAAGCATGCAGGTGCACCATGGGAGCTTGGCTTGGCAGAGACTCAGCAGACTCTTCTTCTTAACGGCCTTCGCGATCGCATCGTTGTTCAGACTGATGGACAACTTAAGACTGGACGAGATGTAGTAATTGCAGCGCTCTTGGGCGCAGAAGAATATGGTTTTGCCACCGCCCCACTTGTTGTATCTGGCTGCGTTATGATGCGCGTCTGTCACTTAGATACCTGCCCAGTTGGCGTTGCCACGCAGAATCCGGAGCTACGAAAGAGATTTACAGGTAAGCCAGAGTTTGTTGAGACCTTCTTTGAATATATCGCAGAAGAAGTTCGCGAAATCTTGGCCTCCCTTGGTTTCAAGACTCTGCAGGAAGCTATTGGTCACGTTGAGTACCTCAATACTCACAGAGCGGTAGCACATTGGAAGACAAGTGGCCTTGATCTCACGCCACTCCTTGCTCGACCTGATGTAGAGAGTGCGCTCTATCAAACCACGACACAGGATCATGGTCTTATCCACGCACTTGATAATGTTCTGATTGAGAAGGCGCAAGCCGCACTTACCTCTGGAAGCAAAGTTTCAATCGAATCACCCGTGCGCAACGTTAATCGCACAGTGGGCACCATGCTTGGTGCAGAGATCACTCGTAGCTTCGGGGGAGTGGGACTTCCTGCAGATACGGTTCATGTCACTCTTCGCGGTTCTGCTGGACAGTCACTGGGGGCATTTATCCCATCAGGTCTGACACTAAAGCTCTTTGGTGACTCTAATGACTATGTTGGTAAGGGTTTATCAGGCGGTCGAATTATCATTCGTCCAGATGAGAACGCAACCTTTGATTCTGAAGAGAACGTAATTGCAGGAAACGTTATTGGATATGGTGCAACATCAGGTGATCTCTTCCTTCGTGGAGTAGTCGGGGAACGTTTCTGCGTTCGTAACTCTGGTGCTACCGCTGTCGTTGAAGGCATTGGTGATCATGGTTGTGAATATATGACGGGTGGAACTGTCGTCGTTCTTGGTCGCACAGGTCGCAACTTTGCAGCTGGTATGTCTGGCGGCCGTGCATTTGTTCTTGACCTCAATGCAGATCTAGTCAATACCGAGATGGTTGACGTCCTGGCTGTGCCGGCAGATCAAAAGGAATCACTAAAAGCGATTGTTACTTCTTTCTTCAATGAGACAGATTCTCAAATTGCTGGCAACTTACTTCTTGATTGGGAAGCGTCCTTAACTCGATTCTCACTTGTAATGCCACGTGACTATGCCCGCGTGCTTGCAGCGATGGAGAAAGCCAATCGCGAAGGTCTTCCAGTCGATCAATATGTCATGGAGGTTGCAGCAAATGGCTGATCCAAAAGGATTTATGACCACACCACGTGAGACGCCCAAGCGACGTCCAGTTGATGTACGCATTAAAGATTGGCGCGAAGTGTACGAGCCACAAAGTATGGAACACCTGCAGAAGCAGGCAGGTCGTTGCATGGATTGTGGAATTCCTTTCTGCCACTCAGGATGCCCACTTGGCAACCTCATCCCTGAGTGGAATGACCTCATCTACCGAGGTGATACGACAGAAGCAATTGCGCGTCTACATGCAACAAATAATTTTCCTGAGTTCACCGGTCGACTCTGCCCAGCTCCATGTGAGACAGCGTGCGTTGTCGCAATTAATGCCGAGGCTGTCACCATCAAGCAGGTCGAACTTCGTACTATCGAAGAAGCTTTTGGATCGGGTGATGTGAAGCCACTTGCACCAGATCGACTCACTGGAAAGACAGTTGCGGTCATTGGTTCAGGTCCTGCGGGTCTGGCTGTTGCTCAACAACTCACCCGTGCTGGCCATACTGTCGTTGTATATGAGCGTGCGGAAAAGATTGGCGGGCTTCTTCGTTACGGAATTCCCGAATTTAAAATGGAGAAGAACATCATTGATCGCCGCCTTGCTCAGATGGAGAAGGAAGGCACACGCTTTCGCACCGGCATAAACGTTGGAGTCGACATCACAGGATCTGAATTGCGACAAAAGTACGATGCTGTTGTTCTTGCACTAGGTGCAACCCAATGGAGAGATCTTCCAATTAAGGGGCGCGAAAACAAGGGCATCTATCAAGCGATGGAATTTTTGCCTTGGGGAAATAAGCAAGCTCTTGGTGAAGTCACTAATCCTGAAATCAATGTTGCAGGAAAGCATGTCATCATCCTGGGTGGTGGCGATACTGGTGCTGATTGTCTTGGTACGTCGGTACGACAAGGTGCGGCTAGCGTCACTCAACTTGAGATCATGCCGCGTCCATCAGACGAACGTCCCGGTTCTCAGCCTTGGCCTATGTATCCAATGATTTATCGAGTTTCAAGTGCTCACGAGGAGCTCGATCAACGAATATTTTCTGTAAGCACAGAAGAATTCATCGGTGACGGCAATGGAAATCTCAAGGCACTTAAACTTGTCGAGACGCAGTTGGTTGATGGAAAATTCCAACCGGTCCCTGGTTCAGAGCGTGAGATACCAGCAGATTTTGCATTCCTTGCTATGGGATTCACGGGAACAGAAAGCACCCCACTCTTTGAGCAACTTGAAGTAGAACTTGATGAACGTACCAATGTAAAGCGTGATGATTCCTATCAGAGCACTTCAGAGGGCGTATTTGTGGCAGGAGATGCAGGACGCGGTCAATCTCTAATTGTCTGGGCGATCGCTGAGGGAAGAAGTGCCGCCGCAGCTGTGGATCTCTACCTTGAAGGAGATACTCAACTTCCTTCACCAATTGCACCAACTGCTCGGCCGTTGATGGTCTAATCCAACAACTCACCACAATCCCAAGTCGTTATTCATCGATAAAGATAGGTAAGGTATGACCATGCGCCGCGCGAAAATTGTTTGCACACTTGGACCTGCTGTTGAGTCACCGGAAAAGGTGCGAGAGTTGATAGCGGCTGGCATGAATATGGCCCGCCTTAACCTCTCACACGGAGGATATGAAGAACACCAACATCGACTTGATCAGGTGCGCGCAGCAGCTGCCGAATCTGGAGTTCCCATCGCGGTCTTAGTTGATCTTCAAGGACCGAAGATTCGCTTAGCTCGCTTTAAAGATGGCCCCCACGATCTTTCGCGCGGAGACATTTTCACGATCACTACAGATGAAATTGAAGGAACAAAAGAGCGCGTCGGCACCACCTACAAAGGTTTACCCGGAGATTGCAAAGCGGGCGATCGAATTTTGATCGATGATGGAAAAGTTACTGTTGAAGTAACTGAGGTTAAGGGAAACGATGTCATTACTAAGGTGATTGAGCCCGGAACTGTGAGTAACAATAAGGGAATCAACCTCCCTGGCGTTGCAGTCTCTGTACCAGCGCTTTCTGAAAAAGATATAGATGATCTTCGTTGGGGCCTTAGAGCTGGTGCAGATTTCATCGCTCTCTCATTTGTCCGCAACGCTGATGACATCAAGGATGTACATCGCATTATGGATGAAGAGGGAATTCGCGTGCCTGTAATTGCAAAGATCGAAAAACCACAGGCGGTAGAAAATCTCGTTAGCATCGTGGATGCCTTCGATGGCATAATGGTTGCGCGAGGTGATCTTGGTGTAGAACTTCCCATCGAAGATGTGCCGCTTGTTCAAAAGCGTTGTGTTGAGTTAGCTCGCGATGCGGCCAAACCTGTCATCGTTGCAACGCAGATGCTTGATTCCATGATCACAAATTCTCGTCCCACTCGCGCGGAGGCGACAGATTGTGCCAATGCGGTACTCGATGGAGCGGACGCGCTGATGCTCTCTGGTGAGACCAGCGTGGGCGAGTTTGCTATTGAAGCAGTGCAGACGATGTCGCGCATCATCCAGAGAACTGAAGAAGGTGGCCTAGATAGAATCCGCCCACTTATTCACGCCCCTCGCACTAAAGGTGGAGCAATTACAAAGGCTGCTGTGGAAGTTGGCGCAATCGTAGGAGCTAAATTCCTTGTTGCCTTTACCCAGAGCGGTGATTCGGCACGACGTATGTCACGCCTTCGCTCACCTATTCCAATCTTGGCGCTTACTCCAGATCACGGTACCTATAATCGACTCGCACTTACATGGGGCGTTGAACCCATGATCACGCCAGTTGTTTCACATACGGATGAAATGGTGAAACAGGTAGATGGCCTTCTTCTAGAGAGCAAGCGCACAACTATCGGCGATAACGTGATGATTGTGGCAGGCTCACCTCCCGGAATCCCTGGTTCTACCAATGCAATGCGAGTACACCGTATGGGTGACGCGGTTGCTGGCGTTGCTCCTGCTTATCGCTAATAACTGTAATTCGGTCTGAAGGCGGGGGAGAGGTTAAGATTGGCCCACGTTAGCCTCGGTACTCCAACGGTAGAGAGGGCAGTCTCAAACACTGCATAGTGTCGGTTCGAATCCGACTCGGGGCACATGAATACAGATCAAAGCCAGACTACTCAGGTGCACTCGCGTGTACGAATTGTCGTGGCAGAAGATGAAGCACTTATTCGCATGGATCTCATTGAGATGCTCGATGAAGCTGGATATGAAGTAGTTGCCCAGGCAAGTGATGGGGCGCAAGCAATTGAGTTTGTTAAAGAACATAAACCTGATTTGGCAATCCTTGATGTGAAGATGCCAATACTTGATGGAATCAGCGCAGCCGAAGAAATTATTGCAACTTGCCCGGTATTGATGCTCACGGCATTTAGTCAACGCGAACTTGTAGATCGCGCGCGAGATGCGGGAGTCATGGCCTATGTCCTTAAGCCATTTACAATTAATGATTTGGTTCCGGCGATTGAGATTGCAATCAGTCGGCATCTACAGATGAAAACTCTTGCTGCAGAAGTCGCCGATCTGCATGATCGACTTGAGACTCGAAAGATCATTGATCGGGCGAAGGGAATCTTGATGGCAGCTCTTAATCTCACGGAGCCACAAGCCTTTTCCTGGATTCAAAAGGCGGCCATGGATCGTCGTCTCACTATGAAAGATGTGGCTCTGGCTGTAGCCGAACCAGATCAGGCTAAGAAGCTCTCCTTCTAAATCATCGCATCCAGTAACTAGATATTGGGGCAATTTCCTCGTTTTTATGCTCAAAATCCATTTACCTTTCTTCTGGATGGAGTTATGCTTTCCCGATCTATCTACATGTCGTATCTCGATTTCCGGATTCGTGCATCCAAGATGGTACTTACCGAAAGGAAGAAAATGCAGAAATCAAATAAGGCGACCATCCTGGTCGCTGCAGCTATTGCCACTTTAGTGTTGGCTGGTTGCTCAAGCGATAGCAGTTCAAGTTCACTTAAGATCGGTTCACTTTTGCCGGAGACAGGTAGCCTTGCCTTCCTCGGACCACCTGAGTTCGCAGGTGTTGATCTAGCTGTAGCTGAAATTAATGCTGCAGGTGGAGTACTAGGTGCAGATATCGAACACATCCGTGGCGATTCTGGAGATACAAGCTCAGACATCGCACAGCAGACAGCTGACTCTCACATCTCAGCTGGTGTGAGTGCAATTGTTGGTGCGGCTTCTTCTGGAGTTTCGTTTACTGTAATCGACAAGATTGCAAGTGCTGGAATTGTTCACTTCTCTCCAGCAAATACATCACCAGACTTCACTAATTATGCTGATGATGGCTACTACTTCCGTACCGCTCCATCAGATACTTTCCAGGGAGCAGTTCTTGGACAGTTGATGGCAAAAGAGGGTGCAAAGAATGTTGTAGTTCTTAACCTCGATGATGCTTACGGAAACGGCCTTGCTAAGTACGCAATGGCTGCCTTCTCAGGCACATCAACCAACATTGTCTATAACCCACAGGCTGCTGAATTCTCAGCAGACGTTGCAAAGGCTAAGGCTGCAAAGCCAGATGCGATTGCAATCATCGGATTTGATGAAACTGCAAAGATCTTCACAGAGTTGATCAAGCAAGGAATCGGTCCAGATAAGGTTAAGACCTATCTCGTTGATGGAAACCTTTCAAGCGGTGCTTACAAGGATCTTCCTGCAGGAATCATGAAGGGCGTCAAGGCGACTCTTCCTGGTGTATTTGCAGACGGTAGCCTTCAAGAGCGTCTTCTTGGCGTAGATCCAGCTCTGACTGACTTCTCATATGCTGCAGAGTCATACGATGCAGTAATCCTGATCGCACTTGCTGCTGAGCAGGGTGGAGCAACAGATGGAAAGACAATCCGCGACAACCTAGTCTCAGTTTCAAAGGGTGGCACTAAGTGCACAACCTTTGCTGATTGCAAGGCTTTGATCGCAGAAGGCGAAGATATCGACTATGACGGCGTTTCTGGTCCAGTTGAGTTCGCTGACAATGGAGACCCTTCATATGCAACTATGGGTATCTACGAGTACACAGCTAACGACAAGTACGTAGCGCTACCAGCAGAGTTCATCTCTGGTGATGTTCCTGCGGGCGAGTAACTAGCTCAATAAAGTAAGAGAAGGCCCCCCGGTTTTCCGGGGGGCCTTCTCTTTATTGAATCTACTTTGCGAGCGTTCCGAGGTAGAGCTCAATCACCTTTGGATCTGTCGATAGTGATTTACCTGTTCCTTCATAAGCATTCTTGCCTTGGTCTAGGACGTAGCCACGATCAACAATCTGGAGGCAACGTCGGGCATTTTGCTCAACCATGATTACGGTCACGCCGATCTTGTTGATGTCACGAACACGAACGAATACTTCATCTTGAAGAGCAGGTGATAATCCAGCACTTGGCTCATCCAGAAGAAGAACTGAAGGGTTCATCATCAGTGCACGACCCATGGCGACCATCTGACGTTCGCCACCTGAAAGAGAGCCAGCCCGTTGCTTGCGCCGAGTACCAAGAGTTGGGAATAGGTCGGTGACAAAATCAAATCTTTCAGTAAATGCGGTTGGGGATTGAAATGCACCCATCTGAAGATTCTCTTCAATCGTCAGTGACGGAAAGACGTTGTTGCTTTGAGGAACAAATCCTATGCCACGTCCAACGAGCTCATCGGCGCGCATATTTGTGATCACTTCACCTTGAAGAGTTACCGAACCTTCTCTGATCTTGACCAGACCGAAAAGAGCTTTGAGCAGAGTTGATTTACCCGCACCATTTGGACCAATGATTCCAACAAGCTCACCTTGGTTGGCGTAGAGATTGCAACCGTTCAGGATATTTATTCCAGGAAGATAACCCGCGACTATATTTGTAGCTTCGACTAGCTTCAGATTCTTATCAGCTGGAGTGGTAGTAGAACTCATCTTTACTCACCACCTTCTGCTGAGAGGTTAACGTTGTGATGAGCTCCTAAGTAAGCTTCGATCACCTGTTCATTCTTCATGACTGAGGCAGGAGTTCCTTCAGCGATCACTTCACCTTGCGACATAACAACGACCCAGTCACTGATCTCATGCACCATATCCATGTCGTGTTCAACAAAAAGCACGGTCTTACCTTCATTGCGCAATTCCTTGATATGTTCGAGTAGGGATTGTTTGAGTGCAGGGTTAACACCTGCCATCGGTTCATCGAGCATTACCATCTCAGGTTCAACCATCAGAGCTCGGGCCATCTCAAGTAACTTTCTCTGACCGCCCGAGAGAGCTGCAGCAAAATCATCTTTCTTATCGATTAATTTAAAATTATCCAAAATGGAGAGTGCCTTCTTTTGTATCTCTTCATCTTGAGCTCTCCACAACCAAGGAAAGATCGAAGCAAAAACCGATTCTCCCTTTTGGCCTCGTGCTCCAAGAGCCATATTTTCAAGAACTGTCAGACGGTAGAGAGCTTTTGTTAATTGAAAAGTTCGCACCATTCCTAATCGAGCGACCTTGTGTGGGGGTACTCCATTAAGCGCTAGACCATTAAAGGTCCATGAGCCGGAGTTAGGGGAGTCATAACCGGTGAGAAGATTGAAGAATGTAGTTTTTCCAGCGCCATTTGGACCGATAAGGGCAGTGATCGAGCCTCGCTGAATTTCCAGGTGGGCAACGTTGACAGCGGTGAGACCTCCGAATGTCCGGGTGATGTGGTCTGCAATCAAAATCGGATCTGGCTTTGCTGATCCTGGAGTCTCCGCTGTCACAGCGACGAAATCCATATTTGCGTCACTATGCCTTTGCATCAAGGGCCAACTCCTTCTTGTCGCCAAAAATTCCCTGGGGCCGGAAGATCATTAAGAGCATCAATCCAATACCCATCAACATAAATCGAATCTGACTCACCTGATTGACCCCGATGAGCCAATCAGGGATGAGGTCATTGGTGACGCCTTGACGAAGAACCTGCTCGATAAAGACAATAAGGAACCAGAAGATCATGGCACCAACCACAGGAGAGAATACGCGAGCTGCGCCTCCCAAAATTAATACTGTGTAGGCGAAGAAGGTGAGCGCAGTTCCATAATTATCCGGTTGGACTGATTGGCGCGATAGGGCGTAGACAAAGCCACCGCATGCACCGATTACACCACCAATAATCAGAGATTGCATTTTGTAGAGATACACATTTTTGCCTAGTGATCTCACGGCATCTTCATCCTCGCGAATTGCTCGCATTAGACGACCCCAAGGGGAATTCACCATAATCCACATGAAAAATACGATGACGGCAACGAGCAACCAGCCCGTGATGACGACCCAGAGATCATTTGCATTAAAACGCAAGATTGGGGTATTTAGTCCTGACTTAAATGGATTGAGTGCAAAGAATTCCTCACCAAATTTGCCTGTAATTCCATCAGAACCACCCAATGTCGAGTTAAAGGTAGCTGAACGTGCAATCTGGCGAACAATCTCTGCCGCTGCGATTGTAACGATAGCAAGGTAATCAGCGCGGAGTCTCAGTGTCGGTATGCCGAGTATGAGTGCGAAGATTACTGAATTTACTATTCCAATAAGAAATGCCACCCACAGTGGTAAACCGAAGGAGATTACCGGAACTGCAACGCTATACGCACCTATCGCTAGAAATCCTGCCTGACCAAAGTTAAGCAGCCCCGTGTAACCAAAGTGCATATTGAGACCGATAGCAGCAAGGGCAAAGATAATTGTGTTTACGCCAATAGTTGCGCTTAAGGTTTGCTGGGTAATAAAGAGGAAGTCCATTTATCCAATCCTCTCCTTCTTGCCGAGAATTCCTTGCGGTCTGATGATGAGAATGAGTATCAAGACAATTAGAGCTCCAACGTACTTGAGCTCAGTAGGAATAAAGAGAGTTGATAGTTGCACGAAGAGACCGATGATGAGGGATCCAACTAGTGCGCCATTGGCGGTGCCTAGACCACCCAGCGTCACCGCAGCAAAGATTAAAAGCAACATATCTTGACCCATGAGGAAGCTCACGCCTTGATTGACTGTCACAATCACTCCCGCATAGCTAGCAAGGGCTGCACCAAGTATCCAAACTGCGCGGATGACCTTCTGAACATCAATTCCTGATGCTGATGCAAGAGCGGGGTTATCAGCAACTGCGCGACTTGCCTTGCCCATGCGAGTGCGGAGAAGCCAGAGCGTTGCCCCAATGATAAAGACAACTCCAATCGCACTTGTAAGGATTGATTTAGGAGTGATATTGACCAATCCCAGTTCGAGTCCAGCCTGACCTGCATATTGCGGAAGCTGGCGGGTGTCACCGCCGAAGATAAAGAGGAAGAAATAACGTAGAAAAATCGCAAAGCCGATAGAGACAACAAGCATTGCAATCAGACCAGTCCCACGTCTGCGCAAAGGTTTCCACAAGTATCTGTCTTGCAAGAATCCAGAAATCACCGCTCCAAGGATGACGGCAAGCGGTGCGGCGACGAGTACGGGAAGTCCGGCGATCGCACTTAAGTAATAGGTCAATAGACCAGCAAGGGTGAGAATTTCACCGTGTGCAAAATTGGTTAGGCCAGTAGTTCCGAAAATTAAACTGAGCCCGAGAGCTGCTAACGCAATGACTAAACCCAAAAGTATTCCATCAAGGGTGAGTTGAGCAGAGCGCTCGAGGAGTGAAGCCTGAACTACTCCTGGTCCTACCGGAAAGAGAAGTCGTAGATCGACACCAAGCATAAATACATTTGCTTTGACGGTGCTTTTCTCTGGATTGGTTAACGCTTGCCCCTCTGGCAAGTCATCAACGTTAATTGTTGCGCTAAAAGTTCCTTTGGAGACAATCGGAACCTCCCAAGAGCCTTCTGCATCAGTGGTTATTTCTGCAGAGAACCCATCTGGACCAACAACTGAAATTCCAATGCCTGGAAGTGCTTTACCTTCTGAATCAGTAACGACTCCGTAAAGCTTTGTGGCAGGTTCCGCATGTGCAGTTGATGCAAGAAACAATGGAAATGTGATCGCAATAATAAAAAGTAAAGCCGATCGGCTAAGAGTGCGGAGCTTAAAGCTAGATGCCATTGCACTCTCCAATTCCGATCGTTTTGCTGGGAGTGATAACGCCTCCTTGGGCGCTAACCTTAGCCAAAACCATTATCTTTCGGCAAGGATCATGCAGGTAATACGTGCGCTACATGTGCGCTGACCCGCTTCATTGGTGATCACAATTTCATAGACACACAAGGTTTTTCCTAGGGAGACGGCTGTTGCAACACCTGTCACAAATCCTGACGTCGCTGCTTTGTGGTGTGTTGCATTGATATCCACCCCGACTATGCGTCGAGATGGACCTGCATGCAAATGCGTGCCCACTGAGCCGAGTGATTCAGCCAAAACAACATTCGCACCGCCGTGAAGAAGACCGAACGGCTGAGTATTTCCTTCTACTGGCATCCGTCCGACTAGACGCTCGGGAGATGCTTCGAGGATTTCGATCCCCATTTTTTTATCGAGTGCTCCGCCTCCGCGCTCACGAAGAATGTCAAGGAAATTTGGTTCCGTCATAGTTGAGGAGTTTATACCTAAGATTAGGGCCATGGCCAAGAAGAGACTCCTTCTTATTGATGGCCATTCAATGGCCTATCGAGCTTTTTTTGCGCTTCCAGCAGAAAACTTCACAACCGCCACCGGCCAGCACACCAATGCCATCTATGGCTTTGCCACGATGTTGATCTCACTTCTTAAGGATGAAAAACCCACTCATGTCGCGGTGGCCTTTGATGTTTCACGCAAGACTTTTCGAAGTGATATTTTCCCCGAGTACAAAGCTAGTCGTGCGAAAACTCCAGATGAATTTCGGTCACAGATGTCTTATCTCAACGATCTTGTTACCGGTTTTGGAATCACACAGTTCGCAGTTGAAGGCTTTGAAGCTGATGACATTATTGCAACCCTTGCCACTCGTGCCGAGAGAGACGGTTTTGAAGTTTTGATCTGTACCGGCGATCGAGATAGCTTCCAACTAGTGACTGATTCAATCACTGTGCTCTATCCCAAGCGCGGGGTAAGCGAAATGGCTCGAATGACGCCACAAGCCGTCATCGATAAGTATCAGATGACACCAACGCAGTATCCAGATTTTGCAGCCCTTCGTGGAGATCCAAGCGATAACTTGCCTTCAATTCCAGGTGTTGGTGAAAAGACTGCAGCTAAATGGATTATTGAATATGGTTCATTGGAAAAGCTGCTTGAAAAGGCAGATGAAGTAGGCGGAAAAGTAGGTATCGCGCTACGAGAAAATATTGAGAGTGTTAAGCGCAATCGTGAGTTAACTCAGCTCATTCACTCTGTTGAGATCGAGGCGGATCCCGCTGCCCTTGCCTGGTCTGGTGTTGAGCTCTCACATCTTGCGCCGCTTCTTGAAACTCTTGAGTTTAGAACTCTCAAGGATCGACTCTCTGCTATTGCAATTGCCGGATCGCACAATGAAGCTCCGGCGACCGCATCACTCTTCTCGCGCGAGCTAGATCAAAAAGTTCTCACACCTGTTGAGATGAGTGCAAAGATCGTTAAACATGTAGGAGAGATTTCACTCTCCTACGAAATCTCTGAAGAAATATTGCATCGATACTCCGTAGCGCTCTCGCCATCTGAAGTTTATGTAGTGCATGCCAGCGAAATAGGGTCATGGGGCGCTGATGTAAACATTCCCAAAATTATTCACGATGGCAAGACACTTTCTCGGATGCACGAAATCGAAGGTATCGTCTTTGATACCAGCCTTGCCGCCTATGTTCTGAATCCAGGTGTGCGGACTCATGAAATTTCCGATCTGCTCGAACGTTATGGCGTTGGTTCTGCTTTAGATCTGACTTCCGCCGAGAGCTCGCTGGCAACTGCTGCTGCACAGCTCTTCTCTTTAAGAACTTCATTAGACCAAGAATTGAAATCTCGGGGAGTTGACGATCTTCTCTATGATCTCGAGCTTCCGATCGCGCACCTGCTTGCTGTCATGGAACGTAGGGGAGTGGCCGTCGATTCCAAGAAACTCGCTGAACTCTTGAACTTCTTTGAATCGGAAGTTGCGGCACAAACTAAAATCGCACACGATTCTGTCGGGCATGAGTTTAATGTGGCATCGCCTAAGCAATTACAAGTAGTTCTCTTCGAAGAGTTGGGGCTACCAAAAACGAAGAAGATTAAAACTGGATTTACTACAGACGCCGAAGCTCTAGCTTGGCTCTTTGCAAAATCTCAACACCCAGTGTTGGCGGCTCTACTTCGTATTCGTGAGACCAAAAAGCTAGCGACGACAATTGAAGGTTTGATTGCAGAGATCGCATCTGACCAACGCATTCATACACACTTTGCGCAGACTGTGACTGCAACAGGTCGTCTCTCCTCTGTTGGCCCTAACCTGCAGAATATTCCGGTCCGCACTGAAGAGGGACGCAAGATTCGGGATTGCTTCATCGCAGGCAAGGGCTTTGATCAACTCATCACTGCAGATTACAGTCAGATTGAGATGCGGATCATGGCGCACCTATCAAATGATGCACATCTTCTCGAAGCCTTTTCGTCAGGCGAAGATTTACATGCAACAGTTGCAGCAGAGGTTTTTGGAGTTGCACCTACGGATGTGGATCCAGAGATGCGCCGGCAAATCAAGGCGATGTCCTATGGCCTTGCCTACGGGCTTAGCTCATACGGACTTGCAGCCCAACTCGATCTATCACCACCTGCGGCGCAAGATCTTATGGATCGTTACTTCCTTCGCTTTGGCGGAATTAGAGACTATTTAAAAAATGTAGTTGAGGAAGCACGGAAGGTCGGATACACCGAAACAGTATTAGGTCGTCGTAGATATTTGCCAGATCTGATGCAAGAAAATCGAGCACGACGCGAAATTGCAGAACGGATGGCGTTAAATGCGCCCATCCAAGGTTCAGCCGCCGACATCATCAAATTAGCGATGCTCAACGTTCAAAAAGCGCTCGTTGCGGAAGGGTTACGTTCAAGGTTATTGCTTCAGGTTCACGACGAGTTAATTCTTGAGAGCGTGACAGAGGAAATTGAAATTGCGACCGATATCCTTCGTCGTGAGATGGGAAATGCTTATCCACTTAAAGCACCGTTGGATGTCAATGTTGGTGTGGGTAAGAGCTGGAACGAAGCAGCTCACTAAATCACTTATTGCGGTCAGAATTGTCATCCATCGCGGCAAGATCCTCTTCATCCGTCGGAAGATCATTTGCTGCAGAAAGTCTGTTTTTGCCAAGGTTGAGAATAATCAGACCAAAGAAAATCATGAGTGGAAGCATTGCTAATCCGTACCGTGGAGAGAAATGCTCGGAAACGAATCCTCCGACAGCCGCACCGAGTGCCATAAAAGAACCTTCAACGCTCCATATCCAACCAAGTGAAGATGTTTGAGATCCCTGTGGTCTCACAGCTTCGAGGACTTCGAAATAGAAGACTTGAACTGCTCCGCCGACAAAACCAATTGACGCACCAACCAACGCCATCGTCCAATCCGGGTAGGTGAAGACAACGGGGATACAGGTGAGTAGCCAGAAGAAATAGGCTCGTCGTAACGCGGGAAGTGGAGCCAACTTCTTTGAAACCAAACCGCCAAGCAAACCGCCAACAACTGTCGCAACACCAAAGGCGGCGAAAATCCATGCAACGCGATGCGCAACATCCTCTTGAGTCGCAAATGCTGGTACTGCAACGTCGAAGACTCCCCATCCAAAGCCAATGAAACACCCTTCAAACATCAGGAGTTGCATGACGGGGTTTTTGAGCAGACTTCCCTGACCCTTTTCCTTCTTCTCCGGAATCCAGTTTCGTGAGACTGGAGTGAGTGCTAGTGCGGTGCCACCAATAAGCATCAGCGCTGCGACAACATCGAGAGCAAGATAGGAACGACTAGATAGCGCAAGAGCGGTGACAACGACAGGTCCAACTACTGAGGTTGAACTCATCATCGCTGAATCAAATGCATAGGCAGTTCTGAGATAAGAATGTGGGACAAGATCCTTCCATAGAGGTCGAACAGATAAATTAATTGGGGGAGCAGTAACTCCCAGAACAAATGCGGCTATGAGTATTGAACGCGAAGTTTCCATTTGATTGAGAGTAAGAATGAGGGCGGTGTATGCCGGTACTAAAATACGTAAAGGCCATCGCTGCCCCCAACGATCCATAATTGATCCACGGAGTCCAGCTGTTGCAGCACCAGCTAGGGAATTCAATCCGATTGCAAAACCGGCGATGGCAACTGAACCAGTTTCCTGTTCGGCTTTGAAGAAAATTCCAAGACCGATCATTCCGTACGCTAAGCGAGCCGGGAAAGCGCTTATTCCCAGTGAAATTACTTGGGGAAAGGTAAAGAGTTCTCGATAACGCTTCATAGGTAGTAATTCTAAGCGGGGATTTGCTCCGTGCTACCTCCCCCGCGTACCCTTCACCTGTTCTTCAGGCAAAGCGCTTGGGTCCTATTACTTTCTATCCCTACGGAGCACACTTGTCTACATCACCAGTAATTGCAGTAAATGACATCGGATCAGCTGAAGATTTTCTTGCAGCAATCGAAGGCACAATCAGAAATTTCAACGACGGAGACCTCGTCGAAGGCACGGTCGTTCAAGTAGATCGCGAAGAAGTACTTCTTGATATTGGGTACAAGACAGAAGGCGTAATTCCTTCACGCGAACTCTCAATCCGCCACGATGCAGATCCAAATGACATTGTTAAGGTTGGCGACAAGGTAGAAGCTCTTGTTCTTCAGAAGGAAGATAAGGAAGGACGTCTCATCCTCTCTAAGAAGCGTGCTCAGTACGAGCGTGCATGGGGAGAGATCGAAGGCAAGAAGGAGCGCGACGAAGTTGTCGTCGGAACTGTTATTGAAGTTGTTAAGGGTGGACTCATCGTTGATATCGGTTTGCGTGGCTTCTTGCCAGCATCACTGGTTGAAATGCGTCGCGTCCGTGATCTGACTCCATACATTGGCAAGCAGGTTGAAGCACGCATCATCGAACTTGATAAGAACCGTAATAACGTTGTTCTTTCTCGTCGTGCATTCCTTGAGCAGACACAATCTGAATCACGTACAACATTCCTCAACCAGCTCCAAAAGGGCCAGGTTCGTACAGGAGTTGTCTCATCAATCGTTAACTTCGGTGCATTCGTTGACCTTGGTGGCGTAGACGGGCTAGTCCACGTGTCAGAGCTTTCATGGAAGCACATTGATCATCCAGGTGAAGTTGTAGAAGTTGGCGATGAAGTGACCGTTGAGGTTCTTGAAGTTGATTTCGAGCGTGAGCGCGTTTCACTCTCTCTCAAGGCAACACAGGAAGATCCATGGCAGGCATTTGCTCGCACACACACAATTAATCAAGTTGTTCCAGGTGTTGTGACCAAGCTAGTTCCATTCGGTGCGTTTATTCGCGTTCACGAAGGAATCGAAGGACTTGTTCACATCTCTGAGTTGGCAGAACGCCACGTAGAAATTCCTGAGCAGGTTGTCGCAGTTGATGACGAGCTATTCGTCAAGATCATTGATATCGATCTTGAGCGTCGTCGTATCTCACTCTCATTGAAGCAGGCTAATGAGGGCACTGAAGTTGAGATTGAAGCATTTGATCCAACTCAGTACGGAATGGCTGCTCGTTACGATGCAGAAGGAAACTTCATCTACCCAGAAGGTTTCGATCCTGAAACTCAGGAGTGGAAGCCAGGGCACGAATCGCAACGCGAAGAGTGGGAGCGTCAGTACCAGGAAGCACAAGTACGTTTCTTGGCACATAAGAAGCAGAAGGCAGAAGCAAAAGCTGCTGATGCTGCCGGAGCTCCAGCTGAAGTTCCAGCCGAAGAAGCTACTGAATAAATAGTTGTAAGTAAGAAAGCCCCACACGTACATCGTGTGGGGCTTTCTTTATTCTATGAAGGCACAGGTAGGCTCAGCCCATGAAGGTAATCGCACTCACTGGTGGTATCGGTGCAGGCAAATCAACTGTCGCTCAGTTCTTTAGTGAACTTGGAGCAAATGTGGTTGATGCAGATCATCTTGCACGGATCGCAATTGAACGCGGCAGCGAAGGTTTTGGTGAAGTCGTTGCGCGTTTTGGTGAAGAAATCTTGGCCAATGGCGACATTAACCGAAAAGCACTTGCCGAGATTATTTTTTCGGATCCCGCTGCCAAGAGAGATCTTGAAGACATTATTCATCCGCGAGTCCAAAAGCTTTTTGCGCAAGCAGTTATTGATAATGAACCCGCCGGAAATCTTATTTATGAAATTCCTCTTTTAGTTGAAACAGATGCGGCGAACAAGTTCGACTTTGTTGTGACCGTGGAAGCTGATGAAGAGCTCCGAATTGAGCGCTTACTGGCGCGGGGAATGTTCATCAGCGATATCAAGGCGCGGTTAGCTAACCAAGCGCCGTCGCAGGCACGCATCGATATCGCAGATGCGGTGATTGTTAACGATGGAGATGAGGATCATCTTCTACGTCAGGTGGAAAATCTCTGGGAGGGGCAAATTGCTGACCTCTCATCAGAGAGCACTCGCTAGTAGGCTACGGACGTGTCGGATAATGGTGGTCTCACCCGTATAAATTCTCCCTTTCAGGTTATCTCTGACTATGTCCCTGCGGGAGATCAGCCTCAAGCTATTGAAGAGATTGTCAAGCGAATCAATGCAGGAGAGAAGGATGTTGTACTTCTGGGGGCTACCGGCACTGGAAAGTCAGCAACAACAGCATGGCTTATCGAGCGACTGCAGCGTCCAACTTTGGTCTTAGCGCCAAATAAAACTTTGGCGGCTCAGCTGGCAAATGAATTCCGTGAGCTCATGCCTAACAATGCAGTTGAATATTTCGTCTCCTATTACGACTATTACCAACCAGAAGCCTATGTGCCGCAGACCGACACTTTCATTGAGAAGGATTCCAGCGTCAATGATGAAGTTGAGAGACTCCGACACTCTGCAACGAATTCACTTCTTACCAGGCGCGATGTAATCGTTGTCGCTACGGTTTCTTGTATTTACGGCCTTGGTACACCTCAGGAATATATCGATCGCATGATTCATATCAAGGTAGGGGACGAGATCGAACGCAACGCCCTTCTGCGTAGGTTTGTGGATGTCCAGTACAAGCGAAATGACATCGCCTTCGAGCGTGGCACTTTCCGTGTTCGTGGCGATACGATCGAGATTATTCCTATGTATGAAGAGCTTGCAATCCGTATCGAAATGTTTGGCGACGAGATTGAAAAGATTATGACTTTACACCCAATGACCGGTGAGATCCTCCGTGATGAGAGTGAGGTACATATCTTCCCGGCGACTCACTATGCGGCCAGCCCAGAGACTATGAAGCGTGCGATCGGTGATATTCAAGATGAACTTCAAATACAGCTAAACGCCTTTGAGATACAGGGCAAATTACTTGAGGCACAACGCCTTCGCATGCGTACTACCTTTGATATAGAGATGATGGAACAGCTAGGTTTTTGTTCTGGTATTGAGAACTACTCTCGACATCTTGATGATCGCATTCCTGGTTCTGCCCCTCACTGTCTCCTGGATTATTTCCCCGATGATTTCCTCGTCGTCATTGATGAAAGCCATGTCACGGTTCCCCAGATTGGTGCGATGTATGAAGGAGATGCTTCTCGAAAGCGCACCCTGGTAGAGCATGGCTTCAGATTGCCAAGCGCACTTGATAACCGGCCGTTGAAGTGGCCAGAGTTCCTGGAACGAGTAGGTCAAACTCTTTATCTCTCAGCTACACCTGGAAAATACGAGATGGAGAAGGTCGGGGGAAATGTAGTCGAACAAGTGATTCGACCTACTGGATTGGTTGATCCAGCAATTGTTATCAAACCAATAAAGGGTCAGATTGATGATTTACTTGAAGAGATCAACATCCGTGCAGCTAAGAATGAACGCGTCCTGGTAACAACTCTTACCAAGAAAATGTCAGAAGACCTCACCGACTATCTTCAAGAGCGCGGAGTGCGGGTGCGTTATCTCCACTCCGAGGTAGATACCTTGCGTCGAGTAGAACTGTTACGTGAATTACGAACCGGTGAATATGACGTGTTGATCGGTATCAACCTTCTTCGCGAAGGACTCGATTTACCTGAAGTATCTCTCGTTGCAATCCTTGATGCAGATAAGGAAGGATTCCTGAGATCCGCAACTTCCTTGATTCAGACAATCGGCCGAGCTGCTCGAAATGTCTCAGGTGAAGTGCATATGTATGCAGATAACATCACTCGATCTATGGCACTTGCCATCGATGAGACAAATCGTCGCCGGGCTAAACAGGTTGCATATAATCTTGAACGTGGAGTTGATCCGCAGCCACTGCGAAAGAAGATTGCCGATATTACAGATCTGATCAATCGCGAAAGTGAGGACACTTTAGATCTCCTTGCTGGCGAGAAGGGGTCAGGTAAAGGAAACGTTCCTGGACTTTCTGCAGGACTCAATGCCAGAGGCATCGTCTCGTTACCGCGCAAAGACCTTATCGCCTTGATAGGCTCGCTCACCGATCAGATGAGAAGCGCTGCGGCAGATCTTCAATTTGAAGTGGCAGGAAGACTTCGTGATGAAATTCGGATCTTGAAGAAAGAACTTCGATCGATGGAAGAAGCGGGTGTGTAAGTGACTATTGAGAAGCTTGTTATTCGCGGCGCCCGCGAACACAACCTTAAAGATGTCTCGCTCGATCTTCCACGCGATGCACTCATTGTTTTTACTGGGCTATCTGGCTCAGGAAAATCAAGCCTTGCCTTTGACACAATTTTCGCCGAAGGACAGCGCCGCTATGTGGAATCACTCTCTGCATATGCTCGCCAATTTCTTGGACAGATGGATAAGCCAGATGTTGATTTCATCGAAGGACTCTCACCAGCTGTCTCTATTGATCAGAAATCAACGAATCGCAATCCTCGCTCAACTGTGGGAACGATTACTGAGGTTTATGACTATCTCCGGCTTCTCTTTGCTCGCGCGGGACGACCACACTGTCCGCAGTGCACAAAGCCCGTTTCGCGACAGAGCCCTCAACAAATTGTCGATCAAATCCTTGAGCTACCTCCAACAACAAAATTTCAGGTTCTCGCCCCTGTAGTCCGCGAACGCAAGGGGGAGTTCGTTGATCTTTTTACTGATCTTGTAAAGCAGGGTTACTCACGAGCGGTCGTTGATGGAGAGGCCATTTCACTCTCTGAACCTCCAAAGCTAAAGAAGCAAGAGAAACATACGATCGAAGTTGTGATTGATCGCCTGACTGCAAAGGCAGAATCAAAGTCTCGTTTAACCGACTCTATTGAGACAGCCCTAAGACTCTCCAGTGGCATA
>Ga0164293_10000307_pt1 | contig 37517 bp, 33 predicted proteins | sample GEODES118metaG_FD_111487 | JGI IMG/M metagenome (GOLD analysis project Ga0164293, IMG submission 111487) | Eutrophic lake water microbial communities from Lake Mendota, Wisconsin, USA - GEODES118 metaG | ecosystem: Environmental > Aquatic > Freshwater > Lake | place: USA: Lake Mendota...
CACCGGACGGTATCCCTGTCGCACAAACCTCTGACGGCAGACACCTCCTCGGAAACGCCAGAACGCGACCATGCGGTCGCGTTCTGGAGTGAAGGAAGCGGAGAGGGTGGGATTCGAACCCACGAGTAGGACAAGCCCACTACTAGTTTTCGAGACTAGCTCCTTCAACCGCTCGGACACCTCTCCGGGCAGTCTCTTGAATCAGTATCGGCTGCCACGCCTCGTGCCGCAAGGGCGCCGGCGCGGCAGGAATCAGGCCTTCTTCTTCGCGGGCGGCGTGAGCTCACTCGCGTCCCAGTCCAGCGTGATCTTCTCTTCCATGATCTCGGCGATCACGATCTCGAGATCGCTGCGGCCATGACGGTCCACGAGCGGGCGGGCGCCCTCGATCAGCTCCTGCAGGCGCTTCTGGATGAGCGCCGTGAGCTTGAAACGGCCACCGAACTTGTCCACGATGTCGTCGCTGAGCAGGGCTTCGATCACGATCTGGGTCCTCCGATGGGGCGTTGCGCCGAGCCGCACAGTGTAGCCGAAGCCCCCCTTTCGCGCACGGCACCCTTCGCCTCCCCCGAAACCCGCCCAAAGCCCCGTTACCCTGCGTCCGATGGGCCCGCGCGTCCCCTTCCCCGCCCGACTTCGAATCCGCCTCGGGCTGGACCGGGAGTGGTGGCTGCTTGCCGCCGCGATCGGCGTGGGCGTGGTGATGGGCGCGGCCGCCATCGGATTCATCCTGCCCATCCGATGGCTTGAGGGCGCGCTCGAGCGGCTCTCGCACGAGGGCGGCTCGCGCGTGTGGCTGGTGCTGCTGGTGCCGGTGGCCGGTGCCCTGCTGACCGGGTTGGTGTTCCTGCTGATCCCGTCGGCATTCCGCGGCCACGGAGTCTCTCGCGTGCTCTACGCCGTGAATCGACAGCAGTCGCTGATCCCGCTGCGCATCGGCGTTCGCCACTGGTTCGCGAGCACCTGCACCATCGGCTCCGGTGGAAGCGCGGGCCCCGAAGGCCCCATCGTGACGATCGGTGCCACGCTGGGCAGCAACGCGGCGCGATGGCTGCGCGGCGACCCGGCGAGCACGGCCTCGCTCCTGGGATGCGGCTGCGCGGCGGGCCTCGCTGCCGTGTTCAACGCGCCGATGGCCGGCATCTTCTTCACGCTGGAGGTGATCCTGCGCGACTTCTCGCTGCGCACCTTCACGCCAATCGTGGTGGCCAGCGTGGTCAGCGCCGCCACGGCGCAGACGCTGCTGGGCTCGCAGGAACCCCTGTTCGGCGTGGGTCCCGACTTCTTCCGCGATGCGTCGGAGTTCTTCTCGCTGCGGCAGACGCCCTTCTTCATCGCGCTCGGCGTGTTCTGCGGCTTCGGCGCGGTCGGCTTCACCAAGCTGCTGCCGATCGCGGAACGCGCCTTCCACCGGCTTCCGGTGACACGCAACCTGCGCCCCACCATCGGTGCGCTGTTGCTGGCCGCGCTTGGCGCGGGCTACCTGTGGCTGCGCGGGGCGAACGGCCTGCCACCCTTCTTCGGTGCGGGCTACGGCGAGGCACGCGCCCTGATGACGCATGACACCTACACGCTGGCGCTCACCGAGTCGGGCTGGAGCATGTTCGGCTTCGCGCTGGTGCTGCTGGCATCGGGTCTGCTGAAGGCGCTCGCCACGTGCCTGACGCTCGGCTCGGGCGGCGCGGGCGGCCTGTTCGCGCCCAGCCTCCTGCTTGGTGCGTTCACCGGCGGCGCGTTCGGCATGGCGTTGCAGGCGCTCGGACCCTCCTGGGCCCCCGAACCCGCGCACTGCGCGCTGATGGGCATGGCCGCCATGATCGCCGGCAGCACGCACGCGCCGCTCACGGGCGTGCTGCTGGTGTACGAGCTCACGCACAGCTACAGCGTGGTGCTGCCGCTCATGCTCACCGCGGTCGTCTCGACCATGGTGGCGCGCCTGCTGTTCAAGGAGAGCATCTACACCGCGGAACTCGCCGCGCTGGGCATCCGTCTTGGAAGCATGAGCGACTTGACCGTGCTGCGCCGGCTGCGCGTGAGCGATCTGGAACTGGCGCGGCCCGTGCTGGTGCAGCTTGGCGATCCGGCGCAGCGTCTGGTCGAGCTCAGCGAGCGCCACGGCGCGGGCGAGTTCGTCGTGCAGGACCCCGAGGGCCACTACCGCGGCATGGTGACCGCCCGCGATCTGCGCGAGACGCTGGTGCATCGCGACGCGATTCCGCTGCTGACCGTGGAGGAGCTCACGCGCGACGACCTGCCCTGCGTGCTGGAGGGCGACACGCTGGACGTGGCGCTCGACCGCTTCAGCCGGCACGACGTGGAGAGTCTGCCGGTGGTGCGGGACGCGCAGACACGCGACGTCCACGGCCTGATCAGCCGCCAGGCGCTACTGCGCCGCTACCAGCAGGAACTGGAGCGCGAGGCATGAGCGCCCTGCGCTTCTCGGCCCGCATGCGCGTTCGGCTGGATCGCGACTTCAAGCGGGCCCGCGAGGCGCGACTGCGGCGCGAGCTCGGCTTCGGCACGCTGCTCGCCGCGGCCAATGGGCTGGCCCACCCGCGCCTTGGCATCAGCATTCCGCGGCGTGTGGGCACCGCCGTCAAGCGCAATCGCATCAAGCGGCTGCTCCGCGAGTCGTTCCGGCTGGACCAGCGCGAACTGCCCGCCGGCGTGGACCTGATCGTGCAGGTGCGACCCCACGAGACGCGCACGCTCGAGGGATATCGCGCGGCGTTGCGCGAGCATGCGCCGCCACTGGGCGCCCTCGCCCTCAAGGCACCGGATCGACGCCCGAGCCACCCCAGGGATGGCAACGGCCCACACGCCGGATCGTGAGCCACAGCCCCCGCAGGGCGCCGTGCCTCTGGAACGCCTCGATCGCGTAGTGACTGCAGCTTGGCGCGAACCGGCAGCGGCCACCGAGCAGCGGTGACAGCACGATCTGATACCCCCGCACCAGCAGCATGCAGCCGGTCGCGATCGGACCCGCTCGGCTCACGGCAGTTCGCGCACCGGATTGCGCACGCGCCCGACACCGGCGATCTCCACCTCGACCACGTCGCCCTGCTTCAGGAACACCGGCGGCGTGCGCGCGCTGCCCACGCCCGATGGCGAGCCCGTGAGGATGATGGTGCCCTCGAGCAGCGTCATGCCGCGGCTCAGCGTGGCGATGATGCGCGGCACGCCGTGGAACATCTGGCCCGCCACCGCGTCCTGCATCAACTGGCCGTTCAGGCGGGTCTGCAGGCGCAGATGCTTCCAGTCCGCGACCTTCGGGGCGGGCATCGGTTCGGAGAGCGGGCAGAACGTGTCGAAGCTCTTGCCTCGGCAGAACTGGCCGCCGCTGCCCTGCTTCTGCCACCACCGCGCGCTCACGTCGTTGGCCGCGCGAAAGGCGCCGATCACCGCGAGCGCGTCGGACTCGGCCACGTCGCGGCAATCGCGACCGATCTCGATCGCCAGCTCGCCCTCGAAGTCCACCTGCGGACCGTTCTCGCGGCAGATCGGCGGAATCTCGATCGTGTCACCGTCGCGGATCACGCTGGCCGGGTTCTTCAGGAAGATGATCGGGTTGGGATCGACCGTGCCGCCCATCTCGCGGGCGTGCTCGGGATAGTTGCGTCCGATGGCCAGGATGGCGGGTGGAAGATGTCGCATCACTTGTGCATCGCCTTCGCGCGGTTCTGTTCCTCGCGTTCGGCCTCGCGGCGACGCGCCTCCGCGGCCTGCGCCTCGCGATACCGCTCCATGTCCGGAGGCTCGGGCAGCACCTGCTCGATCGCGTACACGCTGCCCAGCGGGCCCTCGGCCAGCTCGGCGGCCAGCGGCTGCCGCACGGCGTCGAACACCATGCGGCGCTGCTCCTCGGCGGCGCGGTTGTACATCACCAGCCGGTCGAGCAGCGGCTGGTTGCGGTCCAGCAGCAGCTGCGTGAAGACGGTGCCCACGCTGCCGCGAAGATCGTCCACCAGGTCGGCCATGCGCTTCTCGCCGAACTTGTTCACGAAGTCGGTGTAGCGCGTGCTCTGGAAGTACTCGGTGAGCTCCTTCGCGAACTTCAGCGCCTCCTCGAGCACCTTCCTGTTGCCCAGCAGCAGACCGTCGCGGAAGCCGCGCTGCAGCGAGGCGTACACGTCGGTGCGCGCGGTGTCCGGCACCATCTCGTACTCGCCATACGTGGAGTTGCGCACGAAGTCCTCGACCGGCAGCGCGTACTTCATGCTGGGAATGATGCCACCCGTTCCGTAGAGCGCGTCGAGATTCTTCATGATCTCCTCCGCACCCTCGTAATCACCGCTGCGGTAGAGCTGCCGGATCGCCTGCGCCATGAAGTTCTCGTGGAAGTCGCAGAACGTGTCGCCGCCGGCGCCACGGGTCTTGTAGTGCTTCTGGTAGAGCTCGCGGAAGTACCGCTCGATGCTCTTGATCCACCGGTTGTCGTGCATGCGACTGGGGTTGTCGTTCGAGAAGGGATCGACCCCCATCATGCCGCTGTGGTTCAGCGCCTGCATCGCCTGGATGGTCAGGCGATCGTTGTTGATGATCTTGTAGACGTCGTCCTCGGCGGTGTAACGCGCGCCGCCCTCCTCGGAGCCGATCTTGCCCCAGTAGAAGGCGTGCGCCTGGGGATGGCGCCAGTCCAGCGGACCCCAGTCGCGGATGTAGTCCGCCATGCGCGCGGGATCCATGTTGTAGTCCTCGCGCAGCACCTTCTTCCGCAGGAAGGCAAGCAGGTGCTGACGCGCCGGCGCCATGGCCGGATCGCCCAGGACGCGGTCGAACGTGGCGAAGACCGGGTCGTTGCTCGCGTACTGGCGTTCGAGATCCAGGATCTTCGCGTACGCGGAGCCCTTGATCGCGATCCACTTGCCCATGTTGATCAGGAAGTCCTTGTCCAACCGGAACGCGAAGCGGCGATCGAACGGCGCCAGACCCTCGGTCAGGCGCTTCTCGAGCTCCACGACCTCGGGATGCACGCGCTCGAGCTCCTCCTGCGTGTCGGGCGCATCGGCGATCTCGCGCATCATCTTCTCGCGGTCGGCCTGGCTGTAGGGCGGAACCCCAAGCAGGAACTGCCACTCCTTCGCCAGCTCGCGCTTGTAGTGCAGGTGCGCGTCGTCGCTCACGCCGTCGATCTTGTGCGCGAACCAGAAGGCGATCTCCTTGTTCAGGCCCAGATCGTTCGGGTTGTAGCGCAGCCCCCGGTTCCGGACCAGGTCGATGCCCGCGTTCACCCACGACCACCGCTCCTGCGGGGTGTTGGTGAGCACGCTGATGTTGTAGGCCATGTTGTGGCCATGGAAGCCCCACACCTCGGCGAAGCGCGGCTGCATCTTGGTGATCAGGTCGGCGTCGGCCATCGCCTCGTAGAAGAGGCCCTCGTCCTTCTGCTGCTGCAGCTTGATCCAGAGATAGTTCGCGATCAGTCCCCGCAGCGCTCCGATCGCCGTGCCGATCGCCACGATCGGCGGCGCGCCCTCGATCGGGTCGCTGGTGTAGCGGAAGCCCTGCGAGCGCGCGATGTCGAGCAGCGTGGGCACCAGGCGCGCGTTCGCCACGCCGCCCACCAGGATCAGCACCACGCACACCAGCTGGATCAGGCGCTCGCGCATCGATCAGCCCTGGCCGGAGTAGATGGCCAGCTCCTTCCTGCGGAACGCGGCCCAGCCGATCACCAGCGTGAGGCCCGTCCATGCAAGCCCGATCACGCCCAGGGCCTCGATCACCAGGCCCCAGCCCACGTTGATGCCGCGCACCAGCGCGTCGTTCGCGCCGGTCTGGCCAAACGGCCGAAGCAGCATCTCCATGCCGGCGGCAAGCCCCAGGATGATCTCGCGCACGACCTGGCCGATGGGGCCCTCGCCCAGTTCCACGATGGGATACCTGAGGCTGTCCGCAAGGAACGGGCTCATGCTGCCCGCCAGGAAGATGCCGAACGAGAGCAGGCACGCCACCGGGAAGCTCAGGATCGTGGCGCTGCACACCGCCAGCATGGCCAGGAACGACAGCTTCACCAGGTTCACCGACATCGCGCGCAGGTAGTTGCCCTCGAACCCACCGACGCGATAGAGCACCTGCACGGCGTCCTGGTCCCAGTTGAAGGTCGTGGGACCGGGCGCGAATTCCCTCGACTTCGCGTCGTAGGAGACGTTCATGAACTCGATCTGCAGCCGTCCCTGCTCGTCGATCAGGTCCACGGGAAGCGTGATGGTGCTTGCCTGCACCGGCACGAACTTGCGGTCGATCCACGAGCCGTCCTTGAAGCGGAACAGGATCGGGTAGACGCTGTGCGAATCGCTTGCGCCGGCGTGCATCACGAAGCGCAGCACCATGGTCCCGCCCATGGCGCGCGCGCTGCCGAGCCCGGGGAACACGAGCGCGCGGCTCTCGCCCGGCGCCACCTGCCGCTGCGACGCCAGATGCTCCTTCTGGTTCTCGGTGCTCACCTCGCGGCGCACGTCCTCGAGCTTGCGGCGCCCATCCTGGATGTCCTGCTTCAGCGCCGCGTCCGACTCGATCGTGGCGTCGACCGCAGCCTGCAGCTGCTCGCGCGTGAGTCGGGTGTAGATGGGCTCGCTGCTGTCGCGCGCCGCCAGCACCTCGTCGCGCACCGCGATCGCGTCCAGCTCGTCCAGCGCAGGCCGCGCGCGCATCGACTGCACGAACAGGAAGATGCCCACGCCGGTCACCAGCAGCAGCACCACGTTCAGTCCCACGATGCCAGCCCACTTGCCCAGCAGGTAGCTGAAGCGGTCCAGCGGCTTGGTGAGCAGCTGCCACACCTGGCGGTCTCGGATCTCGAAGGCCACGGTGGCGCACCCCAGCATGAGCGTCATGCACGCGGCGCACACGTAGGCCAGGTCCAGGCTGCGGGCCATGAAGGTCTGGATCTGGTAGCGCAGCGGCGAGGCCGGATCGATGAACACCGGGATCAAGGGCAGCACCACCAGCACCGTGACGATGAAGCCCAGGCTGATGCGAAGACGAACGGCCTCGCGCACCACGGTCTGCGCCACGGCCATCCAGCCCGCGCGGCCCCCCAGCGCCACCAGCAGCAGGCGCATGAGCAGCGTGAAGGTCACCACCAGACCGGCCATCCCCGTGGCCACGAAGGCAACCGACGGTCGGCCCACGGCAAGTCCCAGCGCCGACAAGGCCGTGGTGCCCGCAGCCACGCCCATGAAGCCGGGGAAGAATCCAAGCCAGACCGACCCCACCGCCGCGGCCAGGATCGCCAGCGCGATGCCGAAGGGCATCCACGGCGTCTCGACCAGATAGGCCGGCGCCCACGACGGATAGCGCGGCATCACCAGCACCTCGACCACAAGCGGAATGTCGACCACGCGACCCTTGGTGTCGAACAGATCCCGGCCGATCTGCTTCAGCCGCGGACTCGACAGGGTCTCGCCGAACAGCGCGACCTCGCCGCGCTCGGCAAGCGCCACGGCCGCGGCGTCGCGGTCCTCCAGATTGGCCGCCGCAAGCGTGGTCCCGATCGCGTCGCGTTCAGCCTGGAGCCGTGCCGCCGCCACGATGAAGGGCGATGCCATCGATCCAACGAGCACGACGAGGACGGCGGTGATCCACCACCGGACCACACGCCGCTCCAGCGCGTCCCGAAGGCGAGCGCGCAGCTGCGGCGCCAGCTCGCTCATGTCGAGCGACCCTCGTCGCCATCCACCAGCCGATCCAGAAGACCGCGATCCACTGGACCCTTCGGCGCCTCGGGCTTGGCGGTGCGCGGGGGCTGGGGTGCGGCGGGCTGCGAAGGTCCGGAGAGCAGCTCGGACAGGTCGGGCGCTGCCGGTTGGGGGGGCTTCGTCGGCACTGGCGCGGGCGCCGGACGATCCTCGGCGAGCGAGCGCACCACATCGGTGCCCTCGGGTTCCGCGGCAAGGAACTCGGCCACGCGTCCGCCATGCAGGGCGCCGCTGGTGGAAGCCTGCTCGGCGCGCGCCTGCTCCACGATCTTCATGAACAGGTCCTCGAGACGCTGTCGCGGCGCGTGCACGCTCTCGACCGCGGCACCTTCGGACTCCGCGATGGTGCGGCGCACGCGCTCGATCGTCTCGGGCCGAAGGCGCGGTGTCTCGATCACGGTCCGACCCGTGTCCGCCAGCAGCGTGTCACCCGTGCCCTCGGCGCGAATGCGTCCGCCGTAGAGCACCACCATGCGGTCGCAGACGTCTTCCACGTCGGCCAGCAGGTGGCTGGAAAGCAGGATGGTCTTGCCGCGACGGCCGAGCTCGATCAGCAGGTCCTTCACCTGCCGCGTGCCGATCGGGTCCAGGCCGCTCGTGGGCTCGTCCAGGATCAGGAACTCCGGATCGTTGATGAGGGCCTGCGCCAGTCCCAGACGCCGCGCCATGCCCTTGCTGAACTCGCCCACCGGTCGGTGTCCGACCTGATTCAGGCCGACCATCTCGAGCAACTCGCCGCAGCGGCGCTTGCGCGTGGAGCGGTCCAGGCCGAACAGCTTCGCGTAGTAGTCCAGCGTCTCGAGCGGATTCAGGAAGCGGTACAGGTAGCTCTCTTCCGGCAGGTAGCCGATGCGCGACTTCACGCGCACGTCCTCGGGCTCGTGGCCCAGCACCTGCAGGCGGCCGCGCGTGGGGCGCAGCAGGCCCAGGATCATCTTGATGGTGGTGCTCTTGCCGCTGCCGTTGGGGCCGAGCAGTCCGAAGATCTCGTGCGGCTCGATGCGGAAGTCGATGGCGTCCACCGCCACCGCGCGCGCACGGAACCAGAAGTCGCTGAAGACCTTGGTCAGGCCGACGGCTTCGACCGCGGGAAGACCGTTGGACGCACCGCTCACTTGTTCTCCCGGCCCTGGCCCCGCTGGGCGGCCGAATCAAGCCGGCGACCCGCCTGATCGATCATGATCTGCCGCACGCCGATGTTCCAGGTTGGCATCGTGCTCTCGGACATCTCGCGCAACCGCTTCTTGCGCTCCACCTCGGCGTTGCGCCGCGCCTGCATCACGTCGGGGCTGCTTGCGATGCTGAGCTGGCTCAACTCCATGCCCGGCGGAAGCGAGAACACCTCGGCCTGACCGTTGGCGAGCACCGCGCGCACGGTCTCCAGCCAGAGCTGTCGCGCCAGCTGTCGCGGGTTCTGCGCGAAGGTGTCGCGCAGGCCCTCGATGCGTCGCAGTTCCTTGCCAAGCTCGCTGGCCACCGCCCCCTGGTAGGCCTTCGCGCGGTTCACCACCAGGCTCGCCTGCCCCGCGATGTCCTTCGACTCCAGGCGCTCGCCGAGCCGCTTCAGCATCGCGTCCGCCCCGGGCAGGTCGTTCGCGGAGAGCGCCGCCTCGTAGGCATCGATCATCGTCAGCAATTCCTCGTATCGTGGCCCCGCGGCGGCCAGCAGCGAGGCGGTCGCGTCCTGACGCGCCCTGTCCACGGCGGTCTTGGCGTCTTCCCGGTTCCGCTGCACGCGCCCCAGCTCGTTGCGCACCGCGAACGGGGCACTGCGCTCGGGCAACGTCACGCGGGCCAGCGTGATGCCGCTGGCCATGTCGTCAAGCACGCGCTGCGCCTCGGCCTGGATCGCCTGCGCGGGCTGCTCGCGCTGCTCCACCAGCTCGGGCAGCGTCATGCGGGCCCCCGCGACCACCACGCCACGCTGCAACGCCACGCGGACCAGTCGATCCGCCTGCTCCAGATCGATCGCCTGCAGGAAGCGGACCGGATCCTCGACGGTGTACTCCGCCGTGACCTGCACGTGCGCCAGATCGCCATCGCCGGTGATCAGCGAGCCGTCACCCTCGGGGCCCGGCTTCAGGGGCTGCGTGTTGTCGGCGGCCTCCACGGCCTGCTCGGTGGTCAGATTGCGGTTCGGCCGCGGCCAGAACTCGCGGCGGAGGTCCACCGTGCGACGCACCTCGAACGAGGTGATCTCGCCGACGGGGTACGGCCAGAACGGCGTCAGGCCCGGCGCGAGCGCCTCGGTGCCGGGATCGCCGACGATCCGGCCAAAGACGGTCTTCACGCCGCTGAAGCCCTCCTTCACCGTCTGGAATCCGGAGAACAGGAACGTGACGAGGAGGCCCAGGATCGCGAACTGCAGCAGGCGGTAGCTGAGCTTCAGCGCCTCGCCCAGGCTCTGGTTCGCCGGATCCATCGCCTGCCGAATCGCGGCCTCGGCGGCGATCGGCTCGGCGACCTGCAGCTGCGCGCTCGCCTCGCGGCGCGGCGCGTCGTCGCGCTCCTGATCCTCGAGGTCCACGTCGGCCATCAACGATTCCCCTGCGTCATGCCCGACTTGGGCTGCGGAATGCCCTTCTCGTTGGTCGGTGCGTCCAGGTCGATCATGTGGAACGGTGCCTTCGTCATGTCCGTCACGAAGGTGGTGCTGCCGGACAGGCTGGTCTTCAGCGTGTCGAGCCACGCCAGGAAGATCGCCAGGTCGGCCTCGTTCTTCATCTGCTCGTAGTAGCGCGTGGCCTCGGTGTTGCCCACGGCCTCGATCTCGGCCGCCCACTGCTCGGCGAAGTTGCGGATCGTGTCCGCCTGCGTGGCGGCCATGCTCTTGATGGCGTCGGCCTCGGCCTGGCCGCGACTCTCCTCGAGGTTCGCCAGGGTCTCCTGCACGGCGCTCATGCGCTTGATCACGGCGATGCTGGTCTTCGGCGGCAGCACGATCTGGCTCAGGCCCACCGTGACCGGCTCGATGCCGTCCATGGGATTGCGCTGCAGGTCCGCAACGATCGCCTTCTCGGCGTCGGGCAGGCGGCTGCGCGCGCCGATCAGGTCGCCGAAGGCGAACTGGCCCACCGCGCCGCGGATGCTGGCGTTCAGACGCGTCTCGATCTCCCGGCTGGCGGCCTCGAGCGTGCCATAGCTCGTGAAGAACTTGAGGGCCGAATCGCCCTTCGGATCCACGCGCCAGAGCATGAACGCCTTCACCACGACCTGCTGGCCGTCCTTGGTGAGCACGGTCTCGAGGTTGCTCTCGCTGAGCTGCTGGCGGGTGTCGATCTTGGTCACGCCGTCGATGAAGAACGGCGCCTTGAAGTGCATGCCGGGATCGCGAACGACGCCCGAGGGCTTGCCAAAGCGCGTCGCCACGGCGACCTCGTGGTAGTTCACCGTGTAGGTGGTGTTGAACAGCATCAGCACCACCACGATCACCGCGCCGGTGAGCACGGGAAGGGTCTTGGTCACGGCAGGTTCCTCCGCAGGTGGCTCATTCCTTCTTCTCCAGGTAGTCGGCCAGGTTCAGGCCGCTGTCAGGCTGCTGCATCTGGATGTCGACCCGCACCTTCGAGGGGTCCACGCCCAGCACGTACTTCTGCCGCACGCCCGCCAGCGATCCGGCCAGCGTCTCCATCGTGCGGCGCTGCATGAAGAGCTCCGGCGCCGCGCGATACGCGGCGGCCTGACCCAGCACGTCGCTGGCCGTGCGCCGCGCCTCCATGTGAAGCGCCCATCGGCGCGAACGCGCCTGCTTGATCACGGTGGCGACCTGGCCGCGCGTCTCGGCGATCATGCGCTCGACCTTCAGTCGCGCCTGTCGCGTGGCATCGTCGGCTTCGCCCTTCTCGCGCAGCGCCGCGCGCCAGTCCTCGATCGCGGCCACCAGCGGCTCGGCCAGCCGCGAATCGCCCAGCATGCGCGCCAGGTTCGCCCCGATCGTGCGCTGCGCCTCCTCGACCACCTTGCGCGCGTTCTGCACGTCGATCGAGAACTCCTCGTAGAGCGGGGCGGCGTCGCCTGGCGGGCGAAGCGCGGGGATCTGGATGCTCACCACCTCCACGCCGGTGCGCTGCGCATCGAAGGTCGCCTGCAGGCGCTCGCGCAGCGCCGTGGCCAGCTGCGTCCCGCTGGGACTCAGCACCTCGTCGAGGGGCTGCGTGGAGAGGAACTGCGTGACCTCGCGTCGCGCGATCTCGCGGAGCGCCACCTCGCGCACCTCCAGGCCCGCCTTGCGCACGCGCGCGTCGCTGGCGAAGGCCAGCCAGTCCAGCGCGCCGCTCTCGCGGACGCGCCAGTTCAGCACCAGGTCGGCGTCGACCAGCGAGAAGGTGCTGCTGATGCCGCGTACCTGCTCCTCGTTCTCGACGCCCGCGGGCATCTCCTCGGCCGTCGTCCGGCCAAGATCGCGGCGGACTTCCTCGCGAAGCTTGGGCGCGGCCACGATGAACGGGCGGCGATTCTCGTCGGTCGACAGGTCGCCCCACAGGTTCACCTTGCCCACTCGGGCGGGTGCGGCCTGCAGCGGAAGCGCGCGGATCTGCGAGATCTCGATCACCTCCGAGGTCTCGATCGGCCACGGCCACTTCCACATCACCTCGCCCTGATGCACCTGGCCCACGATGCGGCCACCGCGCAGGCGGATCGCCTGCTGGCCGGGCCCCACCACCACGATCGAGCTGAGCAGCACGAGCGCCACCAGCGACAGTGCGGCCAGCGCGCCCACGCTGCGAAGCATGAGCTTGTAGCCCCAGCTGCTCGTGATGTCGAAGCCGAACTGGTAGTTGACGGCCTCGTTGATGCCGCGCACCAGGTTGTCGGGCGCCGCCAGCAGACCCAGCACGCGACTGTCGAGCGCCGGACGCGGCACCTCGCCCACCCGACGTGGCCGATAGAGATTCAGCACCCAGTTCAGCAGAATCTCGGCCGCCAACGCGACCTGGAATCCAGCCACGCCCAACGTGGCCCACTCCAGCACGCCGGGCTTCTGGAAGACCTGGAAGATGATGCCAACCGCCAGCGCCAGCATGGTGAGCGCCGTGCCGACCATGTATCCGGCGCCGCCGCGAAGGTTCTGCCACGCGGGCTGCCGCGACATGCCGGCCACGAAGCGCGCCAGAATGAACGCGGCGAGCGCGATCGCGAGACAGACCGCAAGCTGCCAGCCAAGCGCACCACCGATGCCGAACGTGGCACCGTCCGGTCCGGGGTCCTGCATGTCGCGCAGGCGAGACCAGTTCCAGACGCCGAAACTCGCAAGCACCGCAGCGACGCCCAGGCTGACCGCCGGCATCAGCCACTGGTGCATCTGGCGCAGACGGCGGGCCGCGGCGTCCTGATCCGGCGTGGAACGCTCGAAGATCGAGGCATCGCCACGCGTGGCGGCAAGTTCCTCGCGCTCCATCGCCTCCAGGCGCTCCAGCCGATGCTGGTGGAAGACCAGCGCCAAGGCGCCCCACACCAGGATGCCCGGCAGCGCATAGGTGCTGGCCACCTCGAGCCCCGTGTCCCCGGCCGAGCGGCCGAAGAGGAGCATGACGAGACCCATGGCCAGCTGGAGGAGCAGGCCAAACAGCGCGACGCGGGCAGCCTTGTGGTATGCGACGTGATCAATCCGCATGGCGGAGTTCCGTGGGGAGCGTCATGGTAGCCAGTGCCGTTCGTCGGCGTCGACGGTGGGGGCCCCCTACTTCCAAGGTCGGGTCGGGTTCGGCGCGGATGGCTACCCTTTCGCCCGGAGTCCCCCCATGGCCTGGCTCGAGCAGTTCTTCGCGATCGCGAGAAACACCTTCCTTGAATGCATCCGCCAGCCGGTCGCGCTGGTGATGATCGTGGTCGGCACCCTGCTGATCGTGCTGTCGAACCCCTTCGCGGCCTTCACCATGCAGGACGACCAGCGGATGTTCATCGACATCGGCCTGTCGACCATCTTCACCTGTGGCGCGATCCTGGCCGCGTTTCTGGCGGCGGGCGTGGTGAACCGGGAAATCGAGAATCGGACGGTTCTCACCGTGGTCAGCAAGCCCGTGCCTCGGCCGGTGTTCGTGCTGGGCAAGTACGGCGGGGTGGTGCTGGCGATCACGGCCATCACGCTGTGGCTGAGCGTGGTCTTCATGCTCGTGGAACTTCACGGGACGCTGCCGACCGTCCGAACCCCGTGGCACCAGCCGGTGCTCACCTTTGGCTCGCTGGCGCTGCTGCTGACGATCGGCGGGGCGACATGGGCGAACTATTTCTACGGGGGCAACTTCACCGCCTCGCTCATCCTGCTCGGCTCCTGCCTGCTCACGCTGGCCTACGTGCTCAGCATGCTGTTCACGCCGGAGTGGGGCTCGGAGACCCTCAGCAACAGCTTCCGCCCCGAACTGTGGAAGGCCATCGGCACGCTGCTGCTGGCCGAGGCGGTGCTTGGCGCGATCGCGGTGGCCGCGAGCACGCGACTGGGGCAGGTCCTGACGCTCGCCTCGGTGCTTGGTCTCTTCGTGCTGGGCCTGCTGAGCGACTGGCTGTTCGCCCGTCGCATCGAGCAACTCACCGCGTCGCTGGCGAAGGTGCCCGCCGATCAGCAGCACTGGCTCGACGCGTCGCATGTCGAGCTGGGCATCTTCAAGACGCTCCAGGCCGTGGTGCCCAACTTCCAGGTGTTCTGGCTTGCCGATGCGGTGACCCAGAAGAAGCCGATCGGCATGGCCTACCTGCAGTACGCCCTGCCCTACGGACTCGTGCTGATCGCGATGTGCCTGGCCGCCGCCACGATGCTGTTCCAGCGGCGCGAAGTGGGCTAGTTCGCGGATTCGGCCGACCATTCGGCGACGGCCTCGCGGCCGCGCGCACCGAACACGAAGATCGCCACGACGAGCGACGGCACGATGGCGGTCACGCCACCGCATGCCGCGCCGACCGCGAACATCGCCTTCTCCATGCCTTCGGGCAGCTTCGTCGCGGCCTCTCCGGACTTGGCGGCCCGCGCCTCGTGGTCACGTTCCAGCTGCTCGCGATAGGCACGCTCGAACTCCGGCCGGTGCGTGAACATGAGCACGACCAGCAGGCCCTGCACCAGCGCCGTCAGCGGCGCCCACGCGCGAAGCAGCTCCACCCCGCTTGCACGCCTGCGAAGCAGTTGCACGCCCGCCACCAGCACCATGATCGCGAGCACGAGGCCGACCATGGACAAGGCGCTCCCGAAACCGCCCCGCAGGAGCTCGGGCTGCGCCTCACGACCCACGCCGGCGACGGCCAGCGTCGACGTGATGGCTCCGATGAAGCCCCACAGGATGCCGAGGATTCCCAGCACCTTCGGCCAGGTGCGGGGTGCCGCTTCCAGGAATTCGCTCGAGGGGACGGGCTGCATGGGATTCAGTTGTCGCCGGACTTCTTGGCCTCGGCGATCTTCCGCTGATACTCCTTGATCACGCGATCGATCGCCTCGATCGCCAGCTTGGACTTGCTGGCGTCACCGCTTCCGAACTTCTCGAAGAGATCGCTGGCCACGCCCTCCACGTCGGGGGGAAACAGCGGACCACCGCCCTCGTAGCCCATCGCCACGGGCTCGGCGCGCTTCCACACGTCCTGCATCCTCTTGCAGAGCTCGATCCGCTTCGCCAGGCCCTTCACGCCATCGCCGGCCAGGTTCCAGTCCTGCATGATCACGCGGCGCTGCTTCTCGGCGTTCGCCAGGGTCTTCTCCCAGGTGTCGCCGATCTTGCGGCCCTCCTCGTTCACCACGAAGGTGCCGGGCTTCAGCTGCATCTTCTCGAAGAGCTCCTCCTGCGTGTTCGCCGTGCCCTGGCTGAACCCGCATTCGAAGGCCTGATCCGCGGTCAGGGTGAGGTTGTCCTTCTCGTCGGACAGCATCTTCTCGCCGCTGCCATCCTCGAAGAACGTGACCTTGCCGGTCTTCGGATCGCGCGTGTAGCTGACCACGAGCGGCGAGTACACCATGCACTTGGCCAGGTGGCCGTTGCGGCCGCCCGCCTCGGCGATCTCGGAGATGCGGCGAAGCCAGGCCTCGAGCTGCGCCCCCTCGATGCTCTTGTCGCCGCTGAACATGGTGGCGGAGCCCAGCGAGCCCAGGTTCATGAAGTACATCTCGCGGCAGTGCATCGCGGTCACGGCCGCGGCGGAAATCGCCTCCTCGATCCAGGCGACCAGACGGTGCTTCTCGCGCACGCGGTTCAGCACCTTGTCGATCTCGTCGGCCTCGGTCACGAGACCACCGCCGGAATTGATGTGGAGCACGATGATCTGGCCCGGACCGAACTTGTCGGCGGCCTTCTCGACCTTCTCCATCTCGGCGGCGCGCAGACCCACGCCCACCATGCCGCTCTGCTTCAGGATGAAGACCTGGCGCTGCTTGGACGCGGCGTCGCCCGCGCCCTGCTTGGCGTCGGCGGCCGCGGGCGCCGCGGGCTTCGCGGCCGGCTTGGTGGCGGGCTTGAGCGCGGGCGCCTGCGCCCACGTCACCGATGCGAGGGCCAACGCGACGAATGAAACGGTGATGGTGCGCATGATGTTCATGAACCCTTGCCTCCGGAGGCGCCGCCGGAACCGCCGGCACCCTTGCTGCGCTCGCGCAGCTGCTTGATGAGACCGTCCACGGCGATCTTGTCGAGGCCGCCGCCGGACCGGATCTTCCAGCGCATCTCGACGGCCGGATACTTGTTCATCGCGGCCTTGACCTGCTCGAGCGCCTTGATGGCGCGGGCGATCGCCCTGCTGTCGCCGCCACTGTTCTGCTCGTACTCGCCCCACGCCTTCAGACTGTCGGTCCACGCGGCCCGCCAGCCCTTGATGTAGTCGCCGACGAGCTTGGTACCGTCCTGCTCCTTCGTGAGGGAATCGTCCCACTCGCGGTAGCCGAGCTGGAACATGAGATCCTCGATCGAGTCGGCCGTGCCGCGCGAAAGGCCCAGATCCTCGGCCAGACGCGCGTCGAAATTCGCCACGCGTGCCTCGTCTCCGTCGACCACGATCTGTCCGGAAGTGTCGGGCAGCCACTCGATCTCGCGTCCCTTGAAGGTGACGCTCAGCTTCTTCTCGGGACGGATCATGGAGAGCCCCAGCACGTCGGAGTGTCCGCCCTCCTTGAGGAAGCCGTTCACGATGCTGATGAAGGCCGCCTCGAACTTGCGCTGCACTTCCTTGTCCGGATGCTGCGTGAACTCGTTGGCCCGCGCCAGCCCGTACAGGCGCGCGTCGCCGGCGGTGTACATGTGCGGCCACGCGAGCGCGAAGACGGTGCCGAAACCGACCGAGTCCTTCACCCACATGACCTGCGGAATGTCGCCGAGCTCCTCGGTGAACAGGCGGCGAAGATTGCGGGCGTCCTCGCGGTCGAAACGGCCGATCTCCTCGCGGCTGGTGTCGTCACCCAGCCAGTCGCGACGCTTGCGGTCGTAGCTCTCCAGCTTCAGGATCAGCAGGTCGGGCTTCTTCGCCTTCACGTCCTTGGCGACCTTCTCGTAGATCGACGAGTGGATGTCGGTGCCGATCTGGCCCTTGCCGTCCATGCCGAAGGGGATCACGTAGATCTTCGGCGGCTTGGCCGGGTCCTTCTGGTCGGCCTGCATGGGCGAGGGAGTGTCCGCGACGACGATCGGCGCGAGCACGAACGCGATCAGGGTGGCGAGGAGGCGCATGGACGGCGGAGTATATGTCCGCGGATCGTCATCCCTGCGCCCCCGAAGCGACCTGCAGCGCGAGTTTCCGGGCTTCCTCCAGGGTGCCAACCCGCCCCTCCAGCTGCGCGTCGTAGACGGCGTCCAGGATGCGCCGGAAGGACGGACCCGGCGTGAGGCCCAGCGCCTGAAGCGCGTGCCCGTCCACCAGGGGCACCGGCGCAAGGCCGGTGCGGGCGAGCTCGGCCACGGTGGCCCGGATCCCCGCGGCGCGCGCATCGCGCTCGGCCTCCAGGAGCGCAAGCGCGTCCTCGAAACCCGGTCCTGCGGCCAACCGCTTGCGCCCGGCGACGCCGAGGCCATCCCACCGCTCTCGCAGGGCATCGCGCGCCCGAAGCGCGGCGGCGACGGCGTCCACCTCGGCGTTCGACAGGATGAGCCCCGCGGTCCATCGCGACAGGCGCTCGGGCCACGGCAGCGCATGGGCCCGGTCGAGCATCCACGCGGCCAGCGCCGCGTGCACCGACGCATCGGCGGCCAGCGCACGCACGCGCGCAAGGTCGCAGGCACCCTCCTCGAGCAGCGTGGCCGGCGCGAGCCCGAGCGTCTCGATCAGGCCGATCGCCACGGCGCGCGAGTCATGCGCGAGCATCCGGCGAACCTCGTGACCCACGCGCTCACGGCTCACGCCGCGAAGCTCGGGCGCGTGACGACGCACCGCCTCGCGCGTGGCCGGCTCCATCTCGAATCCGAATCGCGCCGCGAAGCGCACCGCGCGCAGCAGGCGCAGGCGATCCTCCTCCAGGCGCGCGTCGGCGTTTCCGATCGCGCGCAGGGTCCGGGAGGCGAGATCCGTGCGCCCTCCCACATGGTCGATCACCTCGCCGGTCGCCGGCTTCATGAAGAGGCCGTTGATCGTGAAGTCGCGGCGCAACGCGTCGGTGCGCTCGTCGCTGAACTCCACGTGGCCGGGCCGCCGTCCATCGGCGTACGCCCCCTCGCCGCGAAAGGTGGCCACCTCGATGGTGCGACCGCCCTGACGAACCAGCATCACGCCGAAGTGTTCGCCCACGCCGCGCGCGCCCGCGTAGAGACCGCGGATCTGGTCGGGCGTGGCGTTGGTGGCCACGTCGTAGTCGGCGGGCGCATGCCCCATCAACTCGTCGCGCACGCACCCGCCAGCGAAATAGGCCGTGAAACCCGCGGACTCCAGTCGCGCCGCCACCGCGGCCGCGGCCTCACGCGGCCCCTGCCTTTCGCGCGCACGCTCAGCCACGCGCGCGCTCCCGTTCGCGCAGCACCGACTGCAGCCTGCGCACCTCGGACTCCAGACGTCCGATGCCGTCGTCGGGCTCGGCAAGCAGGGCCGCGGCGGCGATCGGCGCACCCACCAGCACGGAGAGTCCCCCCAGCGGCTTGGGCAGCTTGCGCGTGGGTGGCCACACGTGGTGCGCGCCCTCGATCGCCATGGGCACCACCGGCACCTTCGTGCGCCGCACGATCAGCGCCACGCCACGCTGGAATGTCTCGATCTCGCCGGCGCTGCAGCGACCGCCCTCGGGATAGATCACGATGCACCGTCCGGCCTGCAGTTCCGCGATCGCCACGCGCATGGCCGCCATGTCGGAACGCTCCTTCAGCGGAATGGCGCCGAACGAGGCGATGAGGCGTCCGAAGGGCCCGAACGAGAAGAGCTCGCTCTTGGCCAGATAGCCGACCTGCCGGTCGCGCGCCGCGATGCCGTTGAGCACCGGATCGAGGTAGCTCTCATGATTGCTCACCACGATGAACGGGCCCGTGCGTGGCACATGGTGCACACCGTCCACGCGGACCGTCCAGAGCGTTCGAACGATCAATTCGGCGGTGCGTTCCGCGACATCCCACCAGAAGCCCTGCATCCGTGTCTTGCCGGGCGCACGCCGGGCCAGGTCGCCTCCGGTCACGGGCGGCTCGCCGCGGCAGGCACCGCCAGGCGTTCGCCCAGTCGCACGCGCGCCAGCGCCTCCAGCCGCTCCACCACGCCATCCAGATCGAGTTCACTCGTGTCGACGCACTCGGCCCCCACGGGCACGCGCAGCGGACCCTCGCTGCGGCCCGAGTCGATCCGGTCGCGCTCCAGGATGCCCTGCAGGATCTCGAGTTCGCTGGCCGGTCGACCCGACGCGCGCAACTGCTCCGCCCGCCGACGCGCGCGCACATGCGGCGCCGCATCGAGGTAGATGCGAAGCGGCGCATCGGGGAACACCACACTGCCCTGATCGCGACCCTCGGTCACCAGCCGCGGATGCGCGGCGGCGGCGGCTCGCTGCGACACGACCATCTGTCGACGCACCTCGGGACACGCGGCCACCCGCGAGACGATGCCGGTCACGTCGGCCTCGCGGATGCGCTCGCTCACGTCGCGGCCTCCCAGCATCATGCGCGGCGGACTGCTGCACCAGTCGAATCGAGGCGGTGTCCGCTCCACCGCGGCCGCCAGCCCGGGACCGCCGTCGGGCGACAGGCCCTGCTCCAGCGCAAGCAGCGCGGCGGCGCGGTACATCGCGCCGGTATCCAGGAATTCCAGGCCCAGCCGCTGCGCCAGGCGGTGCGCGACGGAACTCTTGCCGGTTCCTGCGGGCCCGTCGATCGTGATGACCAGTCCGGGCCCGCTCATGCGGCCTCCTCTTCCTCGGGCTGCGCGGCCTCGGTGGCACGCAGCGCCTCGGTCAGGACCTCGCGCGCGCGAATCAGGTGCTTCACGCCATCGGCCTTGCCGGACCACTCCAGACTGAGCATGTTGCTGAAGCCCACCGCGCGCAGCGTCTCGATGCAGGATTCCAGCGACCAGTCGGCGTGCTCGCCCTTGGCGTCGAAGCCGCGGATCTCCGCGATCATCGCCTGGGCGTAGGGCGCAAGGCGTCGCAGCATGTCGCGCATCTGCCCGGACTGGTGGGCATGGAGGAACGACGGAAGCGCACCGATCCGGAACCCGCCGACCTTCTTGACCAGTTCCACCAGCGGCTCGCCCTTCTCCAGCAGGCCGCCATGAGGCTGCAGGAGCAGGTTCACCTCCCAGCGATCCATCTCGGACAGCGCGGCACGCAGACCCGTGGCCACGCGGTCCATCTGCGCGGGCGAGGCGATGTCCTTCAGCTTCAGACCCACGAACGCGCACCCCAGCCGGTGTGCCGCGGTGCCCAGCCGCCGCAGGCGCTCCATCGCGGCGGACTGCTTGGCGTCGGCGCCGGCCAGGTCGAGCGGATCGGTCTCCATCAGCATCAGGCACGGGCAGCCCACCCGATCCGCACGGTCGCGGATCTTGTCCAGATCGGCCGGTGGACGGCCGGCCAGCAGGTCGGTGGGAATGTTCAGGCCCCGAAGATCCAGTTCCTCACGCACGAAAGCCGGAAGTTCATGCAGCGCCAGCGGGGACTTCGCTCGCGTGAGCGCACCCCGCAGCGATCCGGCCGACAAAGCGAGAAGCATTTGGGCCTGCATGGGTTGACCCGAAGATAGCACGGTGCCAAAGGGCCCCTATCATCCCCGCTCCACGGAGGCCCCCATGTCCAGTCCCAGCACCTGCCGATTTTCCGATTCGCACGAGTGGTTCCTTGCCCAAGCGCAGGAAGTCACGATGGGCATCACCCAGTTCGCCGCGAACGAGCTCACCGACGTGACCTATGTCCAGCTGAAGCCGGTGGGAACCGCCGTGAAGGCCGGCGAGACCGTCGGCGAAGTGGAAAGCGTGAAGACCACGAGCGAGATCTACGCCGCGGTCGCCGGCACGATCACCGCCGTGAACGATGCCGCCGTGAAGGACCCGTCGCTGCTCAACAGCGATCCGTTCGGCAAGGGCTGGCTGGTGAAGCTGCAGGTGACCGACGCCTCGCCGCTGTCGAAGCTGATGGACGCGGCCACCTACGACAGCAAGCATGCCGTCCATTGATCCCGCCGCTTCGCGCGCCTGCAGGGTGCGCGTGCGTGGGGTGCACAAGGCCTACCGCATGGGGGCCCGCGATGTGCACGCCCTGCGCGGCGTGGACCTGGACATCGAGGGCCCGGGCTTCCACGCGATCATGGGGCCTTCGGGAAGCGGCAAGAGCACGTTGCTGCACCTGCTTGCGGGTCTGGATGCCGCGGATCAGGGCGAGATCGAGGTGGGTGGCGCATCCCTCGCGGGCCTGAGCGAGCACGAGCTCACGCTGCATCGGCGCCGCCGATCCGGCGTGGTGTTCCAGGGCTTCAACCTGCTGCCCACGCTGAACGCGCTGGAAAACGTGACGCTCCCCGCGACGCTGGATGGCCGCGCGCACCTCGATGTCGCGCCCCGGGCGGAGGCATTGCTGCGGGAACTCGGACTCGGCGACCGCATGGATCACCGGCCTGACGCGCTCTCGGGCGGCGAGCAGCAGCGCGTGGCGATCGCGCGCGCGCTCCTGCAGGAGCCGCCGGTGCTGCTGGCCGACGAGCCCACCGGCAACCTGGACAGCCAGACGAGCGACCGCCTGTGGCGACTGCTCGCCGACGTCGCGGGCCAGCGCAACATGCTGGTGCTGATGGTCACGCATGAACCTCAAGCCGCGGCGCACTGCAGTCAGGTGCATGTGCTGCAGGACGGCCGCGTGGCCGGGAGTCTTTCCGTCGATGCAATGGATCCTTCCCAGTTGGCGGTTCGCGTGGCGGACACTCTCCGCGCGTCCCGCTAGAACCGCGCTGCTGGCCACGTCCATCGCGCTCGCCACGTCGCTGGTGACGGCGGTGAGCAGCGGACTGCAGACGGCGCAGACCAACCTGGAGACGCGGCTCACGCGGCTCATGGGCGCGGTGGACGTGCGGCTGGTGCAGCAGGCGGGCGCGCCGTTCGAGGCGTCGATGGCGGCGCAGGTGGCGAGCTGGCCAGGCGTGTCCGGCGTGCAGGCGCGGCTCTCGGGCTCGATCACGCTGACACGGGCCGATGGGGACCGCGACGAGCAGGGACGCGTGCGTCGCGCCACCGCGCAGGCGCGCGGCGTGGATCCGGCCAGCGACGCACGGTTCGAGGGACTGCCCATGCGCGAGGGCCGACGGGCGCAGGGGCCTGCGGAGATCGCGCTGGATCCGATGACCGCCAAGTCGCTCGACGCGCGCCCGGGAACGCGCGTGCGCGTGGTGCGGCTTGGCAAGCCGATCGACCTGACCGTGACCGGCGTGATGGACCGTCCGCTGCTGGGCGCGCTGCAGCGTCCGATGGTGGAGCTCGATCGACGCACGCTCGCCGAGGCGAGTGGCCGCGGCGATGAAGCCACGCAGGTCGCGATCGTCCTGGCCGCGGACACCAACGCGACCGCGTGGTGCGAGATGCAGGCCTTGCGCGTGCCCGAAGGCATGCTGCTTGAACCCGCCGAGATGGCCACCAGCGGCATGGACCGACAGGTGCAGGCGGGGCGCTTCGGCTTCGTGCTTGGATGCACCATCGCCATGCTTGCGGGCGCGTTCATCGTGGGCGTGGGCATGACCACCTCGGTGGCGGAACTCGATCGCGAACTGGCCACGCTGCGATGCCTCGGCGCCTCTCGCGGGCAACTTTTCGCGGGCCCCCTGCTTGCGGGCGCAGCACTCAGCGCCGCGGCCTCGGCGCTGGGTGTGCCACTTGGATTGCTGGGGGCGTGGGGCGTGTCGCTCTGGTTCCGCGCAAGCCTGCCGCTCGGACTCGTGCCGAGCTGGGAGGGCGTCGCGCTCGCGGTGGGCTCGTCGATCGGCAGCGGCGTGCTTGGCTCGGCGCTGCCGGCGTGGAACGCTTCGCGCACAAGCCCGCTGCAGGCACTGCGACGCCGCGGCCGGGCCCCGAAGCCGTGGGGTCCGTGGGTGTGCCTGGCGCTCGGGATCGCCCTCGCAAGCCTGGAGGCGGGCATCGTGACGCTGGTGCAGGATCCGCAACGGCGATTCTGGATGCACGCGATCGGAGGCGTGGCGGCCACGCATGCGGGCTGGTTCCTGCTGTGCGTGCCGTTGATGCAGTGGGTGACGGCGCTGCTGGCTCCGCCGCTCACGCGCGCGCTGCGCCTGCCGCCGGGACTGCTGCGCGGCAGCGTGGCGCGAACCCCCTATCGGCTGGGACTCACCGCGGGCGCACTCATGATGGGGCTCAGCGTGCTGGTGACCACATGGAGCCACAGCGAGGGGATGCTGCGCCAGGTGCGCGAGCGGGTGCGCTTCGGCGACGCCTTCGTGATGCGCCCAAGCGGCCTGACCCCTGCGGACCAGTCGCGACTGCGCAGCCTGCCAGGCGTTCGCACGGGCGCCGCCGTTGGCTACCTGCCGCTGCGCGTGGCGGGCGAGGCGGGCCTGGGCGTGCACGCGCTGGCTCCACCGAACGTGATCTGCGTGGGCTTCGAGCCCGACGGCTTCCTGAAGATGAATCGGCTGGAGTGGATCCGCGGCACGCCCGAGACCGCGCTGCCGAAACTGCGCGATGGCACCGGCGCCCTGGTGGCCGAGCAGTTCCTCACGGCGCGCGGCCTGGAAGTCGGCGACACGATCGAGTTGCAGGCGCCGAAGTCGAAGGCCTCCTTCGAGATCGTGGGCGTGGTGTCGAGCGCGGGGCTCGACGTGGCCACGCAGGTCTTCGGCATCCGCAGCGTCTACATGGAGCACGCCATGAGTTGCGTGTTCCTGAACCTGGACACCGTGGCGCGCACCTTCGGGGTTCGCGATGCCGTGCTGATGCAGCTGGATCTGGGTCCTGAAGGCGGCGCGGAGGATGACGAGGCGCTCGCGGCGCGCATCAGCGAGACCGTGCCGGGCGCGGTGTTCGCGAGCGGCCGAACGATCCGCGGCGCCATCGACGACGTGGGCCGCCTGGTCCGCGGCGTGACCGGCGGCGTGGCTTTCTCGGCCCTGCTGGTGGCGTGCCTGGGTGTCGGCAGCGTGATCGCTGCGCAGGTGCAGGGACGCCGTCAGGAACTCGGCGTGCTGCGTGCCACCGGCGCGGGCCTTCGACCGCTGCTGGGACTCGTGCTGGGTGAGGCGCTGCTGCTTGGGGTCACCGCGATCATCGCGGGCACCGGGCTGGGTTGGGAACTGGCGTGGGCGGGTCGGCTGCTGTTCGAGTCGCTGGCCGGTCTGAGGCTTGACGCGGTGTTCCCGCTGCTGGCATGGACGATCGGATCAGCGCTGGTGATCGCGCTGGCTCTGGCGTCCGCCCTTCCCGCCGCACGCAAGCTGCTTGCCGAAAGCCCCCGCGCGCTGCTTACCGGCCGGGCCTGAACCCCGAACTGGCTTTCGACGCGAATTCCCCAAGATCGATGAGGGGCCGCGCTCTCCATGCGGCGCGTGGTCGTCGATCACGGAGATCGACGGCTCGAACGCGGCGCGCCGGAGGCTCAGAAACCCATCGCGCGGGCAAGGATCATGCCCACGCAAAGGCTGGAGGCCGCAACGAGGAAGTGCTGGAACAATTTGTGCTTCTGGTGCTTTGACACGACGTGCTTCTCCCGGACCCACCTACGGAGTCCGCGAGCCAGAACGTGCGCTTTTCCACACACAACGGCAAGTTTTTCAGGACCGTTTCGGGAAATTCTCGCGCACGCAGGGTCCGCAAACGAGCGGGCGTGAGCCGGAAGAGGCCACAGGACAGCCGACCTTGGGCCGCCCATTCAGACCCTTGGGGGGCGACCTGCGCTGGGATTTCCAGAAAGCCGAGCTTGAGGGTCGGAATTCCGCGTTCCGCGCCTGGCTGGGGGCTCGTTCCGCAGCGCGGGACATGCCAACGCCAATAGAGTGTCGGCGTGACGCCGGACCGTTTCGAACTCCGCAGCCCCTTCCGTCCCATGGGCGACCAGCCGCAGGCGATCGAGCAGCTGGTCCGGGGCGTCGAGACCGGCAGGACCTGGCAGACCCTGCTGGGCGCCACCGGCACGGGCAAGACCTTCACCATCGCGAACGTGATCGAGCGCACGGGCCGACCCACGCTGCTGGTGAGCCACAACAAGACGCTGGCCGCCCAGCTTTACGAGGAGATGCGCGAACTCTTCCCCCGCAACTCGGTCAACTATTTCGTCAGCTACTACGACTACTACCAGCCGGAGGCGTACATCCCGCAGCGGGACATCTACATCGAGAAGGACGCGAGCCGCAACGACGACCTCGATCGGCTTCGTCTGGCCGCCACGAGCGCCCTGCTCTCGCGGCCGGACACCATCGTGGTGACCAGCGTGAGCTGCCTCTACGGTCTCGGCAGTCCCACCGAGTACCGCAATCGCGTGATCCACCTGCACGTGGGGCAGCGGCTGGATCGCCGCGCCTTCTTCGGCGACCTGACCGCCATGCAGTACCAGCGCAACGAGGCGGCGCCGCAGCGCGGCAACTTCCGCGTGCGTGGCGACAGCATCGAGATCTTCCCTGCCTACGAGCAGACGGCGCTGCGCATCGGACTCTTCGGCGACGAGGTGGAGCGCATCGAGGTGATCGACGCGACCAGCGGCGAGCTGCTGAGCGAGGAGCCGAAGGCGCTGATCTTCCCGGCGGTGCACTACGTGATGCCCGAGGCGCAGCGACTGAAGGCGACGCAGCAGATCCGCGCTGACCTCGACGCGCGCGTGCTGGAACTTCGAAACCAGGGCAAGCTGCTCGAGGCCCAGCGACTGCTCGGCCGCGTGAAGTACGACCTGGAGATGATCGAGGAGACGGGCTTCTGCAGCGGCATCGAGAACTACAGCCGCTACTTCGACGGCCGCGCGCCCGGCGAGCGCGCCTTCTGCCTGCTCGACTACTTCCGGCATGTGCCCGGTCGAGGCGAACGCGACTGGCTGGTGGTGATCGACGAGAGCCACGTGACGCTGCCGCAGATCCGAGGCATGTACTTCGGCGACCGCAAGCGCAAGGAGACGCTGGTCGAGCATGGCTTCCGGCTGCCCGCGGCGCTGGACAACCGACCGCTGAAGTTCGAGGAGTTCGAGTCGCTCGTGCCGCAGTGCATCTTCGTGAGCGCCACCCCCGGGCCCTACGAACTCGAGCGCTGCGAGGGCGTGGTGGCCGAGCAGGTCATCCGTCCCACCGGGCTGGTGGATCCGCCGATCCTGCTGCAGCCGGCGCGCGACCAGGTGCCCGACCTGACCGAGCGCGCGCGGCAGCGTGCCGCCCTTGGCGAGCGCACGCTGGTGACCGCGCTCACCAAGCGACTGTGCGAGGACCTCACCACGCACCTCGACAAGAAGGGCCTGCGCGTGCGCTACCTGCACAGCGAGATCGAGACCCTCGACCGACTCGAGCTGCTGCGCGACCTGCGCGAGGGCGTGTTCGACGTGCTGGTGGGCGTGAACCTGCTGCGCGAGGGCCTGGACCTGCCGGAAGTCAGTCTGGTGTGCATCCTGGACGCGGACAAGCAGGGCTTCCTGCGAAGCACCTCGAGCCTGATCCAGACCATGGGCCGCGCGGCACGCAACGCCAACAGCATGGCCGTGCTGTACGCCGACAGGGTCACCCCCGAGATGCAGGCCGCGATCGACGAGGTGGAGCGACGCCGCGCGAAGCAGCTGGCGTACAACGCGGAGCACGGCATCACCCCCGAGACGATCCAGAAGGCGATTCGCCGCGGCATCGAGCAGGAAGTCGCGGCGAGCCGGCTGGTGCGCGAGGCCGGCGGCCAGCGCACGGAGCAGGCGTGGGATCGCGCCGAGCTGATCACCGAGCTCGAACGCGAGATGCTCGCGGCGGCCGGCAGTCTGGAGTTCGAGCGCGCCGCCACCCTGCGCGATCGGCTGCAGAAGGTGCGGGCGATGCCCGAGAGTGACGGACTGGTGCACCTCGCGTCGGATCCGCGCGACGAGCGCGGCGGCCCCAGTCGCGCAGGCATGCCCGGCACGCGCGGCAAGCGCAAGGGCAAGCCGCGTCCTCCACGCCCCGGCACGCCCTGACGCCAAAAACAGCGAGGCCCCGCGGAAGGCGGGGCCGGCAGGCGTGTCGGGCGTTCAACGCGAGAGGTGCGGCATGAACTCACCGCGAGGCAGGCGCATGCGACGCGCACGCTCGCGAAGCATCGCGAGTTCCGACGCCTGCGCCGGCTCGCGCTCGTTGGCGCGCTCGCGCTGCGGGGAGACGGGCCGCGCGGGCGGCTCGGCAATCGCAAGGTTTCGGGTCGAGGTCTTCATGCGGTCAGGCCAACCGTAGTGCGTCCATCGTCGGGAAGCACGCGTTCCCGCCATCCCTTTCGGATGGATTGTCCGGAAGTCTGCACCCTTGCTGGATTTCGGCCACAGGAATCGGTGGATTTGACCGGTTCCGAACTCTTTCCGGACCCTGTTTCGGCCCGGAGGCGCCCCCGAGTGCGCCTGGTGCTCCTATAAACCGGGTTCCTTGCCCCCCGCCAAGTCCAGCTCGGAACGCCAGATCCGCATCGAGGGTGCCCGAGAGCACAACCTGAAGGGCATCGCCCTGACCATCCCGCGGGATCAGCTGGTGGTGTTCACGGGCGTTTCGGGAAGCGGCAAGAGCAGTCTCGCCTTCGACACCATCTTCGCGGAAGGCCAGCGCAAGTACATGGAGAGCCTGTCCGCGTACGCGCGACAGTTCCTCAACCAGATGCGCAAGCCCGATGTCGAGCGCATCGACGGCCTGCCCCCCACCATCGCCATCGAGCAGCGCGGCGGCGGCCACACGCCCCGCAGCACCGTGGCGACCACCACCGAGATCTACGACTACATGCGACTGCTGTGGGCGCGCTGCGGCACGCCGACCTGCTGGCACGTGGACGAGAAGGGCCGCACGTGCGGCAAGACGATCGAGGCGAGCAGCGCGTCGCAGATCACCGACACGCTTCTGGAGCAGTTCGCGGGGAAGCGTCTCATGCTGTGCGCACCGGTGGTGCGCGCGCGCAAGGGCTTCCACAAGGAGGTCGCCGAGGCGCTGCAGCGACAGGGACTCGTGCGCGCACGCGTGGACGGCAAGGTGGTCGATCTGCGCGAGGCGCTGAAGGCCGGTGGCGAGAATCCGCTCGGGCTCGGTCGCTACGAAGTGCACACGATCGAGGCGGTGATCGATCGCATCGTGCCGAGCCCCGACGATCGGCAGCGTCTGGCCGAGAGCGTGGAAACCGCGCTGAAACTGGGCGAAGGCAACTGCGTCGCGCTGGTGGAGGAGGGCGCGGACTGGATCGAGCACCGCTTCAGCGAACGCTTCGCCTGTCCGGATCACCCGGAGTGCGCGCTCGAGGAACTCGAGCCGCGCCTGTTCAGCTTCAACTCGCCGCAGGGCGCGTGCCCCGCGTGCGCGGGCCTCGGCCAGGTGCAGGAGTTCGACCCCGAACTGGTGGTGAACGATCCGGACCTTGGCGTCGCCGAGGGCGCGATCGAGCCGTGGCGCCGCAACGGTCGGCGCATGAACATCTACTACAGCCGCCTGCTGCGGGGCTTCTGCAAGTTCTTCAAGGTCTCGCCCGAGATGCCGTTCAGCAAGCTGGCGCCGCGCATCCGCGGCTACCTGATGGACGGCATCCCGGAGGAACTGGAGGAGGAACTCGGCGTGCGCTTCGAGGGCGTGATGCCCAGCCTGAAGCGTCGCTACGAGGAGACCGAGAGCGAATTCGTGAAGGAGCGCCTGCTCGCCTACATGAGCAGCGCGCCGTGCCACGCGTGCGCGGGCAGGCGACTGAAGCCGGCCGCGCTGGCGGTGAAGGTGCGCGGCGGCGAGCGCGCGTGCAGCGTGGCCGACGCGACCGGCATGAACGTGGAGCGCGCGGCCGCGTGGTTCGGCTCGCTCAAGCTCACGAAGTCGCAGGCCAAGATCGCGGAACCGATCCTGAAGGAGATCGGCGCGCGGCTCGGCTTCCTGCAGAGCGTGGGCCTGGAGTACCTCACGCTGGATCGCGCGAGCGGCACGCTGTCGGGCGGCGAGGCGCAGCGCATCCGCCTGGCGACGCAGGTGGGCAGCGGTCTGGTGGGCGTGTGCTACGTGCTCGACGAGCCGACCATCGGCCTGCACCAGCGCGACAATGACCGCCTGGTGGCCACGCTGCGGCACCTGACCGACATCGGCAACACCGTGATCGTGGTGGAACACGACGAGGACACCATCCGCGCGGCGGATCACGTGGTCGACGTGGGGCCGGGACCCGGACGGCATGGTGGCACGATCGTGACGCAGGGTTCTCCCGCCGAGGTCGCAGCCTTCCCGCAGAGCCTGACCGGCATGTACCTGCGCGGCGAGCGCAGCATCGAGACGCCGACGAAGCGCCGCCCGATGACCGAGGATCGCGCGATCACCGTGAAGGGCGCGCGCGCGAACAACCTGAAGGGCATCGACGTGGCCTTCCCGCTGGGCGGGCTGGTGTGCGTGACGGGCGTCTCGGGCAGCGGCAAGAGCACGCTGGTGAACGAGATCCTGCTGAAGGCCGCGCAGCGCGCGGTGAGCGGATCGAAGGCGATTCCCGCGGCGCACGACCGCGTGAACGGCCTGAAGGGCATCGACCGCGTGGTCGAGGTGGATCAGAGCCCGATCGGCCGCACCCCCCGCTCGAATCCCGCCACCTACACCGGCGTGTTCGACGACATCCGCAAGCTCTACGCCGCCGTGCCCGAGAGCAAGGCGCGCGGATACGAACCGGGCCGCTTCAGCTTCAACGTGAAGGGTGGCCGGTGCGAGGCCTGCCAGGGACAGGGCGTGAAGAAGATCGAGATGCACTTCCTGCCCGACGTGTTCGTGGCGTGCGAGTCGTGCAAGGGCACGCGCTACGCGAAGGAGACGCTGGACGTGCGCTTCAAGGGCCGGAACATCGCCGAGGCGCTCGACATGACCGTGGAGGACGCGGTGGGCTTCTTCGACGCGCACCCGCGGATCCGCGACATGCTGGCGTGCGTCCGCGACGTGGGGCTTGGCTACATGCAGCTTGGTCAGGCGAGCACCACGCTCTCGGGCGGCGAGGCGCAGCGCGTGAAGCTGGCCACCGAACTGGGCAGCCGCTCGAGCGGCACCGCGCTGTACGTGCTGGACGAACCGACCACCGGCCTGCACTTCGACGACGTCCGCAAGCTGCTCGAGGTGCTGCAGCGGCTCGCCGACGCCGGGCACACGCTCATCGTGATCGAGCACAACCTCGACGTGATCAAGTGCGCCGACTGGATCGTGGACCTCGGGCCCGAGGGCGGCGATCGCGGCGGAACCTTGCTGGCGAGCGGCACACCGGAGGCCGTCGCCGGCGTGGCCGCAAGCCACACCGGCCGGTATCTCGCGCGCATGCTGCGCTCCGAGCCCACCCCCGCGCCGAAGCGCCGCCGCTCGGCCGCGAAGGCCTGAATCCACGCGAATACACTCGCGCGCATGAAGGAAGCCGCCAGCGTGCCCGCCCTGCGTCGCGTGACCAATCCCGGCGACGCGAACCATCAGGGCACGATCTTCGGCGGCTACATCCTGGGCGCGATCGACGAGGCGGCCTACGTGGAGGTGCGCAGGCACGGCGTGCACCGCTGGGTCACCGTGAGCATCGAGCGCGTGGCGTTCAAGGCGCCGGTGCACATCGGCGACGTGGTGAGCCTGTACACGAAGCCCGTGCAGTTCGGGCGCAGCAGCATCACCGTCGAGGTGCGCGTGGTCGCGGAGCGATGGCTCGGCGGCGCGAGCGCCGAAGTGACGGCGGCCACCGTGAAGATGGTGGCGGTCGACCGCCACGGCAAGGCGATCGACTTCCGGAGTGCCCCCACCGTGGTGGAGACGGCGTGAGCGACGCTCGGCCCCTGCGCCTGGCGTGCCTGGTGTCGGGCGGCGGCCGCAGCGTGATGAACCTGCAGGACCGAATCGAGCGCGGGTCCCTGCCTGCGTCGATCGTGGCCGTGCTGTCCACCCGGCCCGACGTCGCGGCGAACGCGCGGGCGCGGGCGCGCGGCTTGCCGGTGTTCGAGATTCCGCCCTCGCCCAGGGAGACGCTGGACGACCGGGTGGATGCGGCGCTGCGAGCCGCGGGCGCCGAGCTGGTGGTGCTGGCTGGCTACCTCCGACTGTTCCGCGTTGGCACGTGGAAGGGCCGCTGCATCAACATCCACCCGGCCCTGCTGCCGCGTCATGGCGGCAAGGGTCTCTGGGGACATCATGTGCACGAGGCGGTGCTGGCCGCGGGCGATCGCGAGAGCGGCTGCACCGTGCACTGGGTCGACGAGCAGTACGACCACGGCCAGACGATCCTGCAGCGCCGATGCCCGGTGCTGCCGGCCGACACGCCAGAATCGCTCGCCGCGAGGGTGTTTGCCGAGGAACTGGAGGCACTTCCCGAGGCGATCCTGCGGATCGCCACGCGTGCCGCAAGCCCTGCCCCGACCGCGAGCTGACGCGTTTCAATCTTTACGAGACTTCGCGGACCACGCGTTTTGACCTCCCATGATTCACTTCCTTGTGAACCATCGCCGCGAACCGTAGCCTGCGGCCAGACGCACCACGCGCCACAGGAGGTTCTTCCATGCAGGTCAACATCACCGGCAAGCATCTTGAGATCACGCCCGCCATCGAGCAGTACATCCGCGGCAAGTACGGTCGACTCGAAAGGCATTTCGATCGGGTGCTGCAGGCCGACTTCGTGCTGGAGAAGATCCGGGTGGACCACCACGCCGGTTTCCATGCGGAACTGATCCTGGACGTGGAGCACCACGAGGACCTGATCTCCAACGCCAAGCATGACGACCTCTATGCGGCGATCGACGCCGTTCTTGACAGGGGCGTGCGTCAGTTGACCGATCTGAAGGATCAGCTGCGCAACCGGAAGCACTCCGGCACCGAGTCGCAGGGCTGAATCCAGACACCGAGGAATCCGAAACCGCCCCCATGAAGCTGAAGGAACTGATCGTCGAGAAGGCCATCGTGCCCACCCTGAAGGGTGTGAAGCGGGATGACTGCATCTCGGAACTGCTGGACGCGCTGGCGAAGGCCGGGGCGTTCAAGCCGGCGCTCAAGTCCGAGTTCCTGAAGGCGGTGGTGAAGCGCGAGAAGAAGGGAAGCACGGGCTTCGGGCACGGCGTTGCCGTGCCCCACGTGAAGACCACCGAGGTCACGCGCTGCGTGGCGGCGGTCGGCCTGCATGTCGCCGGCATCGACTTCAACGCGCTGGATCGCCAGCCGGTGCACGCGGTGTTCCTGCTGCTCTCGCCCGAGGAGCAGCCCGAGGCGCACCTGGACGCGATGGAGAGCCTCTTCGGCACGCTGAGCCAGGAGACCTTCCGCAAGTTCCTGAAGCAGGCCCGCACGGTGGCCGACGTGGTCACCCTGCTTGAGGAGGCCGACGCGAACCCGCCCGCCCGGTGACCGCGTGGAAAGGCGTCGCACGGCCATCCGCAACAGGCTCGGCCTGCACGCCCGTCCTGCCATGACGTTCGCCAGCACCGCCGGCGGCTTCCGCTGCGACGTGCGCGTGCGGCGCGGCGACGACGCCGAGCGCGTGGACGGCAAGAGCGTGATGCAGATGCTGATGCTGGCGTGCACCCACGGCACCGAGATCGAGATCGAGTGCGAGGGCCCCGACGAACGCGAGGCGATGGACGCGCTGATGAAGCTGATCGAGAGCCGGTTCGAGGAGGAATGAGTGGCTGAACGCGTGGCCATCGCGGGTGACGGACAGATGGGCCTGGTGCTCGCCGCCGTGGCGCATGCCTCGGGACACGAGGCGCGCCTCTGGTGTCCGCTGCCCGGAACGGCAGCGTCACTGGAGCATTCGCGCACGAGCCCGAGACTCGCCGACTTCACGCTGCCGACGGCGGTGAACGTGACGGAGGACGCACGCCTCGCCCTGGACGGCGCCACGCTGATCGTGAGCGCGATTCCCGCGCAGTTCGCGGGCAACACCTGGGCCCGGATCGCGGGACATGTGCCGCGTGGCGTGGGCCTCGTGACCGTGACCAAGGGTGTCGAGGTGGGGTCGATGCGCAGACCGACCGAGGTGCTGCGCGATGCGCTGCCGCAGCGGCCCGTGGCCGTGCTGAGCGGTCCCACGATCGCGCACGAACTGGCGCTGCAGAAGCCGGCCGTGATGGTGGCTGCCAGCGACGATGCCATGTTCGCGCAGCGCGTGCAGGGCGTCTTCTCGCGACCGTGGCTGCGCATCTACACCAGCGACGACCCGCGGGGGGTGGAACTGGCCGGCGCCGCGAAGAACGTGATCGCGCTGGCCGCCGGCATGGTGGACGGCCTCGGCCTTGGATTCAACGCCAAGAGCGCCCTGCTGGCGCGCGGACTTGCCGAGATCGTGCGACTGGGCACCGCCTCGGGCGCGCGCGCGGAGACCTTCTTCGGCGTGGCGGGCGTGGGCGACCTTGCGACCACCTGCTTCAGCCCCGAAGGGCGAAACCGCACGCTTGGCGAGATGATCGGCCGAGGTTCAGGCCTGAACGATGCGCTGGGCGCCACGCGAAGCGTGGTCGAGGGCGTCGAGACGGCACGGGCACTGCGCGAGCTTGGGACCCGGACCGGCGCACCCACGCCGATCATCGACGCCGTGTGCCGCGTGCTTTTCGAGGGCATGCCTCCCGGCGAGGCCGTTCGCGAACTGATGGGCCGCACGGCCGGCGCCGAGCGCGTGGGTTGATCCCGAACCGGTCGAGTTCCGCTCCGTAGCCGCGCGCCCGGCAGCCCTGCTAGCCTTGCGACTCCCGCGAGAAACAACGACATGAGCAGCCTTTCAGCCAATGCCCCGTCGGCCCGACGCAACGAACGCCGCGAGCACGCGAGTGGCGGCGAACGCCTGGAGCGACGCCTGTTCGTGGCCCTCGCCGGAGGCACCCTGCTGCTGACGAGCTGGCTCGGCGGATGGCTGGGACTGCAGCCGCAGGTCGCGCAGATCCCCGCCGCGATCGGCGCGATCATCCTGGTCACCCCGCTGGCCTTCGGCGCCTTCCAGGAGATCCGGCAGGGTCGGCCGAGCAGCGACTCGCTCGCGAGCCTGGCGGTGCTGGCGGCGCTGGCGAACAATCTCTATCTGGCCGCGGGCTTCCTGGCGTTCTTCCTGTGGCTGAGCGAGCTCGTGCTCAGCCGGACCGCCTGGGGCGCCCAGCGCGCGATCCGCGACCTGATCGAGCTGACGCCGGACATCGCGCGCGTGTTGGAGGCCGATGGAAGCGAGCGCGAGGTGGGACTCGATTCGATCCGCGTGGGTCAGATCGTGCGCGTGCGCCCCGGCGAGAACCTTCCGGTCGACGGCAAGGTGGTGCGTGGACAGACCAGCATCAACCAGGCGAGCCTGACCGGCGAGGCCGTGCCCATCGAGGCGGCGCCGGGCACCGCGGTCTACGCAGGCACCAGCAACCTGACCGGACAGATCGAGGTCGAAGTCTCCGCCGTGGCGAGCGAGAGCACCATCGGCAAGGTGGAGAAGCTCATCCGCGAGGCGGAGAGCGCGCGCACCCAGCGCCAGGAACTCATCGAGCGGCTCGCCGGCGCCTACGTGCCGGTGGTGCTGATGGTGGCCGCCCTCGTGTGGTTCTTCACCAGCAAGAGCGAATCCGCCGCGATCCGTGACCAGGCAGCCGAGCGCGCGATCACCGTGCTGGTGGTCACCTGCCCGGGCGCCCTGCTGATCGCCTACCCCACCGCGATGGTCGCCGCCTTCGCCGCGGCCGCGCGACTTGGCATCATGGTGAAGAACACGCGCACGCTCGAGAGCGCGTCGAACGTGGACACCGTGGTGCTGGACAAGACCGGCACGCTCACCACCGGCAAGTTCAGCGTGAGCCGTCTTGCGCCGGCGGATGGCGTGGATCCGGCCGCGCTGCTGCAGGCCGCCACCGACGCCGAGCAGAGCAGCAACCACCCGCTCGCCCGGAGCATCCTGGAGACGGCGGAGAAGGCGCGGATCCAGCCGCGCGCGATCGGCGACTATCAGGAGATCCATGGCCGGGGCGTGTCGGCGCGCTCGCCCGACGGCGTGGTGCGAGCGGGCCGTGCGCAATGGCTCGTGGAGCTGCAGCCGGGCATCGCCGCGCAGGTGGAGCAGGCCAGCGCGCGCATCGAGGGCATGAGCGGCGTGCACGTGATGGTGGGCGACCGCTATCTGGGCGCGGTGGGCCTGGAGGACAAGCTGCGTCGCAACGCGGCCGACGTGATCTCGCGCCTGCGCCAGCTCGGCGTGCGCAAGGTCTGCATCTTCACGGGCGACCGACTCGGCGTGGCCACGCGCGTTGGTCAGGCCGTGGGCGTGGACTCCATCGAGGCGGAGTGCCTGCCCGAGGAGAAGCACGAGGAGCTGAAGTACCTGATCAAGAAGGGTCATCGCACGCTGGTGGTGGGTGACGGCATCAACGACGGCCCCATCCTGGCCAGCGCCGAGGTGGGCGTGGCGATGGGCCTCTCGGGCAGCGACATCGCGACCAACAGCGCCGGCGTGGCGCTCATGAACGACGACCTGCGCAACGTTCCATTCCTCCTGGAACTGGCGCGACGCGCGCGCGGCGTGATCGGACTGAACATCGCGGCGGCGCTCCTGCTGGCCATCGTGGGCCTGGCGCTCGCCGCCACGGGGCGCATCCAGATCTGGATCACCCCCTTCTATCAGGCTGCGGCGTACATCTTCGTGATCGCGAACTCGCTGCGGCTGGTTCGCTTCGGCGAGGACGTGATGGACGCCGAGGAATTCCGGCGCCAGAGCGAGGCGAGCCGCCCGGTGAAGCCGGTTCGCCAGGCCGCGCTGGCCGGCCCGAAGAGTTGATCGCCTCGATCAGCGGCGCTGCTCGCGCACGACCTCGAGGCACCGCTTGGCCTCGGCCTCGGTGATGCCATCGGGGCCGATGCGGATCGAGAGTTGCCGGTTCAGCGGCATGCCGAGAACCGCCATGTAGACGGGCTTGCCGTCCAGCAGGAACACGACCGGCTTGTACATGTGACTCTCGGTCACGGCCTGCAGGGTCTGGCGGTCACCCGCGCGCACGTTCAGCAGCAGCGCGTCACCATTGCGACCGATCGCGGCGTTCTCGACCTGTGCCGGAACCAGCACCGCGTCCGGCGCCACGATGAGCGAACCCCCGCCCCGAACGGGCATCTCGCTCCAGCCGTCGCGCAGCTTGTTGTCGGCCAGCCGAAGCTCGAACCGCCGCGCGGGCACCGCGGGGCCGGCGCGCGAACCGTCGGCCTGCGGCATCGAGGGCGTCGCGGGCTGCGAAGCGCACGACACCAGCGCGCAGAGCGCGATCGCGCACAGCGGTCGAGCCAGACTCATGCGACGGTGACGCCCTTGTCCAGATACACGTCCTGGATCGCGTGCAGCAGCTGCACGCCCTCGGCCATCGGCCGCTGGAAGCTCTTGCGGCCGCTGATCAGGCCCATGCCTCCCGCGCGCTTGTTGATCACCGCGGTGCGCACGGCCTCGGCGAGGTCGCCCGCGCCGCTGCTCGCGCCGCCCGAGTTGATCAGGCCGCTTCGGCCGCCGTAGCAGTTCAGCACCTGGTAGCGGCACAGGTCGATCGGGTGGTCGCTGCACAGGTCGGTGTAGATGCGCTTGTCGAACTTGCCGTAGCTGCTGCCGCCCATGTTCAGGGCCTCGTAGCCGCCGTTCAGCTCCGGCTGCTTCTGCTTGATGATGTCGGCCTGGATGGTCACGCCGAGATGGTTGGCCTGACCCGTCAGGTCGGCGCTCACGTGGAAGTCCTTGCCGTCCTTCTTGAAGGCGTCGTTGCGCAGGTAGCACCAGAGCACGGTGGCCATGCCGAGCTGGTGCGCCTCCTCGAAGGCGCGCGCCACCTCGATGATCTGGCGGTCGCTGTTGGACGAGCCGAAGTAGATCGTGGCACCGACGGCAGCCGCACCCAGGTTCCATGCCTCGCGCACGGTGCCGAACATGATCTGGTCGAACTTGTTCGGCATGGTGAGCAGCTCGTTGTGGTTGATCTTCACCAGGAACGGGATGCGGTGCGCGTACTTGCGGCTGACCGAGCCCAGCACGCCGAAGGTGGTGGCCACGGCGTTGCAACCGCCCTCGATGGCCAGCTTCACGATGTTCTCGCCGTCGAAGTAGATCGGGTTCTTGGCGAAGCTGGCACCCGCGGCGTGCTCGATGCCCTGGTCGACCGGCAGGATGCTGAGGTAGCCGGTGTTCGCCAAACGGCCCGTGCCGAACATGCGCTGCAGGTTCACGAGCACCTGCGGATTTCGGTCGGTCTGCATCCACACGCGATCGATGAAATCGGGGCCGGGCAGCTGCAGCAGGCTCGAGGAGACCTTGGCCTTGTGGGACAGGAGCGAGTCGGCATCCTTGCCGAGGAGCGATGTGATCTGTGCGGTGGCGGCCATG
>Ga0164293_10000308_pt1 | contig 37504 bp, 33 predicted proteins | sample GEODES118metaG_FD_111487 | JGI IMG/M metagenome (GOLD analysis project Ga0164293, IMG submission 111487) | Eutrophic lake water microbial communities from Lake Mendota, Wisconsin, USA - GEODES118 metaG | ecosystem: Environmental > Aquatic > Freshwater > Lake | place: USA: Lake Mendota...
CCACGTGATTCACGAGGCAATAGTCACCGACACACCTCGCTTGCGCTACCCCTGCTCATGGGGCGGTACATCCATCGTGGAAGGCCGCACGGCGATGAGCGATGAGGCATGGGTGCGACTCGCAGTCACGGATGATGACGGTGAGTACTTCGCAGCATTTCGTGATCACTTCAACATCAATCTCGACTGACCAACATCACCTCAACCTCCTAGGCTGTGAGCCATGTCTCAGGCAGCAGCAACGGCACAGGCCGCATTCAAGATTTATGGTTCAGGCGACGGAGAGGTTCGCGCACTAGACGGCGTGACCATTAGCTTCGACAAAGGCAAGTTCACCGCGATCATGGGACCCAGCGGTTCCGGCAAGTCGACGCTGATGCATTGCATTGCAGGCCTTGACTCGTTGACGTCGGGATCAGTGACCATTGGCGGCGTCGACTTAAGCGGCCTCAACGACAAAGCGCTCACCAAGCTCCGCCGCGACCAGGTGGGCTTCGTGTTCCAGGCCTTCAACCTGATCCCCACCTTGAGTGCGGAAGAAAACATTGTGTTGCCGTTGTCGCTTGGTGGCCAGACGGGTGACCGTGCCTGGATCGACAAGGTCATTGACACCATCGGCCTACGCGACCGACTCGATCACCGGCCAAGTGAGTTGTCAGGTGGCCAGCAGCAACGCGTCGCGGTGGCGCGCGCACTCGCCAGCCAACCATCGGTGATTTTTGCCGACGAGCCCACGGGCAACCTCGATTCCAAGACGGGCCACGAGGTGCTCTCGTTCATGCGGCGCGCCGTGACCGAGCTTGGCCAGACCATCGTGATGGTCACCCACGATGCCGTTGCTGCTAGCTACGCCGATCGCATCGTGTTCCTGAAGGACGGCAAGATCGCTGGCGAGATGACCGAACCGAATCCGGAAAAGGTCCTCGACTATCTCAAGCACCTCGGGGAGTAATCCACCGTGCTGCGGCTTTCGCTCAAAATGACGCTCGCCCGCAAGGGCCGCCTGTTTCTCACGTCGCTCGCCATCATTCTTGGTACGGGGTTTCTTTCAGGCACGTTCATATTTTCCGACACGTTGTCCAAAACGTTTGATCGCCTCTTCACCGACGTCTTCCGCGATGTCGACGCATACGTGCGTTCGTCGAGCTTCATCGAGGTGCAATTCGGCGGCGAACAACGCGCGAGCGTGCCCATCGAGGCGCTCGACACTGTGCTCGGTGTCGATGGTGTGAAGGACGCGACCGGCGATATCCAAGCATTCGCACGAATCATCGGCAAAGACGGCAAGCCGTTGGGCTCCGACAACGGGCCCCCCACGTTTGGTGGTATCGCGACTGCCAGTGTCGCTGGCCTGTGGTCGGTAGAGGAGGGCCGACTGCCATCTGGCGAGATCGAGATGATGATGGACCGCGCCACGGCCAACAATGGCGACTTCGTCGTTGGCGATGTCGTGCGCGTTAATGCGCAATCGGGCAGCCGTGAATTCACCCTCGTCGGCATCGCCAGTTACGGCGAGATCAGCTCGCCCGGCGGCGCCACGTTTGCGTTGTTCGATCAGCCGACAGCTTCGGCGTTCCTGCTCAAGCCTGGATATGTTGACGCCTTCCTCGTGCAGGGCGACGGGTCGTTGAGCGAGGAAGAACTCACCGCGCGTATTGACGCTGCACTTGACTCGACGCTGAAACTTGAGACTCTTACCGGCGCACAGATCACCGAAGAGACCACCGATCAAATCGGTGCAGTCATCGGCTTCCTCACCACGTTCCTCACTATCTTCTCCCTCATCGCACTCGGCATTGGCTGCTTCGTGATCTTCAACGTGTTCTCGATTACCACCGCGCAACGCCTGCGAGAGAACGCGTTGCTTCGTGCGATTGGCGCCAACCGCAAGCAGGTAACAACTGCGCTGCTCGTAGAAGCCACCATCATCGGGCTCTTAGGGTCGATCCTTGGATTCCTCACTGGCATTGCGCTCTCGCGCGGTTTGAGCGCCCTCTTGGCAGCATTCGGTGTGGACATTCCCACGCAGGGACTGTCTATCGAAATGCGTACCGTGATCATCACGTTGGTGGTGGGCACGCTCGTCACAATCGTGTCTGCAGTATTCCCCGCGCTGAAGGCCGGACGCGTGCCGCCACTCGCAGCGCTTCGCGATACCGCGATCGAAAATGTCGGCAGCAATCGCAAGCGATTCTCGATTGGCATCGGCGTTCTCGTGCTGGGCATCGTCGCGCTCGTCTTGGCCGCACTTGGCGTTAATGACTGGTTCCTCGGCCTCGGTGTAGTGGCGTTTTTTGCCGGCGTATTGGTTATCGGGCCGGGCGTCGCCAAACCGGTCGCCCTCGGACTCGGCCGACCAATTGAATGGTGGCGCGGCGTCACCGGCGCGATGGCTCGGCAGAATGCGGCACGCAACCCCAAGCGCACTGCCCGCACTGCTGCTCCCGTGCTCATCGGCGTCGCCCTCGTCACTGCGTTCACCGCATTTGCAGCGAGTGTCGAAAAGGAAATTCGCGACACAATCGGCGACCAATTCAACGGCGACTATGCGATCTCTGCTCCGTCCAACGGCTTCGGCGGACTGCCCACCACTTTGTCCGACGAAGTCGCCGCACTCCCCGAAGTGGAACAGGCCACCGGTCTCGGCTTCGCCACCGTCACACTGGACGGCGAAGGCCGCTTCGTGCAAGTACTCAACCCCGCCACCGCTACCGGGCTCGTTGACCTCGAAATGGTGCTCGGCGATCAGACCGCACTGACCGCCAGTGGTGTCATCGTCAGCAACAACCGCGCGACGACCGAGGGCTGGCAACTCGGCGACACACTCAATGTTGGCCTCGTCGACGGCACGGTCAAGACACTGACCATTGAGGGCACATTCGTGCCCAATGGTTTCTTCGGTTCCTATGTCATCAACCGAGACCTGTTTGCAGATACCAATAACACCCTGTTCGACACCATCATCTATGTGAACATCCGTGACGGAGTCTCAGACGACGATGCGCGCACCGCGCTCGCCACGGTCTCCACCGACCGTGGCCTCGGCACATTACAGAGCCGTCAAGAGTTCATCGACGCGCAGTCCGGCCAGATCAATCAGATCCTTGGTCTCATCTATGGCCTGCTTGCGCTCTCCATTGTCATTGCCGTGGTCGGCATCGTCATCACTCTGCTGCTGTCGGTGTTCGAGCGTCGTAGAGAAATTGGCTTGCTGCGCGCCGTGGGCATGACGCGATCGCAAGTGCGCACCACCGTGCGCTGGGAGAGCGTCATCACCTCGATGTTCGGCGCAGTTGTGGGTGTTGTGCTCGGCATCGTGATGGGACTTGTACTCATCGTCGTGCTAGCCGACGATGGACTCGCAGCGTTCAGCCTGCCGGTGAGCGGTACGATCGTGATTCTCGTGTTGTCCTTCATCGTCGGCGTGCTTGCCGCGATCTATCCCGCGTGGAAGGCAACTCGGGTCGACATCATGCAGTCGATCTCCACGACGTAGAAGTATCCCAATCCGGAAATTTAGAAGTTGCCAGCGCGTCGCTGGCTGATTTCATCCATGTACATCTGCGCTGCAGGGTGCGAGTCCACCGGCGTGTCGTTGCGCTCAATGAACATCGGCGTGAAGTTGGGCCTCGTGAGAGGCTGGTGAGCGGTTTGGCAGTCGGGGCACCAATACAACACGCGGCTGGCTTCCCCATGATGAGTGACCTTGATCAATCCGGCACAGCGCAGGCAGGCCTTGCCCTGCCTGCCATACACGGCGAGCGTCGGATGCTGCGCGGCTGACCCAGCCACCACCATTTCACGGAGCAAGGTGACCAGTTCACGGCATTCCGCTCGCTTGAGATCGCCGATCGGCGCCCATGGATGAATCTCACATGCCCACAACGCCTCACATCGATACACATTGCCGACATTGACAACCACACGTTGATCGACGAGTACCTCAGCAACGGTTGCGTCGCGCTCTTCGTAATGCATCATGCGATCAACGCACTCTTCCAAGTCTGCGTTGTCACTGGCGATGTCGGGGCCAACTGACCCCAATATCGGATGACGACGCGGATCGAAATCTTTAAATGCCTCTACCGTCGAGGCCCCAAAACACACTGCGATCCATGGGCCGACGTCAAGCACAACATCTGCACGCTCCACCGGACGACGAAACACCTCGCCCGGACGATAGAGATGCCATGCGCCCAGTGGACTCAGCCGTGTCGCGAGGACGATCGAGTCATCCCACACGATCTCGATCGCGCGATCCATCAAGCGGACTTCCTCGATGACGTGACCGATGACGGGTGCGATGCCTTCAAGACGATCAGCGTTGAATCGACGTACTGTGCGACCCAAGAGCGCCGTACGCAGGGCCACCGTTTGTCGATATGCAGCCCGCTTCCGTAGCACAGGGGAAAAAATAGTTCCCACGCCGAACCAAGCGTGGGATAGGGAGGTACGGTCATCGCTGTGACCTCCCCCAACACACCGCGCGACGACGATGCAGTCGACGACGATGCGTCGACCCCTGCTTCCAACGACATGGTGCGGCGTGCGGCGCAGCGTTACGGCACGGTTGGCGCAATGCTCGCGGGTTCGATGGTGGCGTTCGATCGTCTCTTGGGGCGCAAGCCAAAAGAGGAAGCGCCCGTCGTGTTCGAAGCCTCTGGCGAACCCGGCAACATCGACGACGATGGCATCACGTTGATTCTCGACGACACGACAACGATCGTGTCTCCCCCGCCACACGCGCGCCAGCAACGTGCCCGGCGGGTGAGGCGGCGGCGCCGCTCGGTAAGCGGCAACTAGCGCTTGCCGTTATGGCAAGCGGCCAACAGACGCCAGAGCCATACGCACGAGGCGGTCGTGGCCGCCAGTCATCTCACGTCGCATTTGCTCACTGACGGCCTGCTCGGGTGTGAACCATCCCAGATCGAGTGCTTGCTGCGTGGGGTGACAATCACCGGTCACCGGCACCACGAAGGCGAGGCTCACCGCATGTTGCCGTGGATCATGGAAACCAGTGATCGACGGATCGGGAAAATACTCAACAACGGTGAACGGCGACGGGTCGGGGGGAATGCGCGGCAACGCCAGAGGACCAAGATCTTTTTCCAGATGTCGCAGGAGTGCCTCACGAATGCGCTCACCCAAGAGCACGCGACCGGATACGACCGTGCGACTGATGTTGCCGTCGGGAGCCTGGCGAAGCAGCATGCCAACGTGGGTAATTTGCCCCATGTCATCTACGCGCACGGGCACGGCGTCGACATATACAACAGGCACTTGCCCGCGCACCGCAGTGAGCAGGTCGGGGTCTAACCAGTTGGTCTTGACGTCGATGTCGTCGGTCATGGTCTACCCATTGTTCCAGACGTTCGGCGATCGGTCTACCCCGAATACGTCGCCGATAACGCCGGCCTCACAAGCCTCAGGCCCAGTTCCCCGCCACATACTTCGTCTCGAGGAACGCGAGCAAACCGTCGTGCGCCCCCTCACGGCCAATTCCCGAGGCCTTCATGCCACCAAACGGTGCGGCAGGGTCCGACACGATGCCGCGATTCATCCCGACCATGCCCGTCTCCAGTCGTTCTGCAGTGGCCATTGCCCGAGCAACATTCGCACTGAAGACATACGACACAAGTCCATGATCGACATCGTTGGCCATTGCTACCACGTCGTCGCGATCGCCAAATCGCACAATCGGTGCTACGGGTCCGAAGATCTCTTCGCTCAGTAGCGCATCGTCGTGCGCCACGTCGACAAGCACCGTCGCCTCGTAACCAAATGCCGGATTCGTTGTGGCGTTGCCACCGCACAACACACGCGCGCCACGCGATACCGCACCGCTAACGAGCGATACCACGCGCTGCTGCTGCGCAGCGCTCATCAATGGCCCAAGCGTGGACGTAGGCAACAATCCGTCGCCCAGTTCCAGCGCCGACATGCGCGCGACAAAGCGGTCGCAGAAGGCGTCATATATGCGCTCGTGCACGTAGAAGCGATTGGCGGCAGTACAGGCCGCGCCGCCATTGCGCATCTTGGCCAACATCGCGCCGTCCACAGCCACATGGAGGTCAGCATCGTCGAATACGATGAGCGGCGCATTGCCACCCAGTTCCATGCTGCAGTTGATAATGCGTTTGGCTGCCTGAGCCAACAACAGCGAACCCACCGGCGTTGAACCCGTGAAACTCAGTTTGCGCACGCGACCCGAATCGAGCATCGCCTCTACCGCGGGGCCCGGCGTATCGGTAACCACCACGTTCACCACGCCATCGGGCACACCCGCACGCTGCAGAATTTCCGCAATCGCAAGTGCAGTAAGCGGAGTTTCGTGTGCAGGTTTCAGCACGACGGTGCATCCGGCGGCCAACGCGGGGCCAATCTTGCGCGTCGCCATCGCCGCCGGAAAGTTCCAGGGAGTCGCCAGTAACGCAACACCAACCGGTTGACGACTCACCATCAACCAATTCGCGCCACTCGGCGCACGGCGATAGTCGCCATCGATGCGCACGGCCTCTTCGCTGAACCAGCGAAAAAACTCTGCCGCGTAGGCCACTTCGGCACGCGAGTCTGCAAGCACCTTACCCATTTCCATCGTGATGATCGTGGCAAGACGTTCCTGATCGGCCATCATCATCTCGAACGCACGGCGAAGCACCTCGCCACGCACACGGGGCGCGGTGTTCTTCCACAATTCGAATGCCTCATGCGCGGCACCCACCGCGCGCAGACAGTCGCTCACCGAGGCTTTCGCGACAGCAGTAATTGACTCACCCGTTGCAGGATTCAACACATCAATAGTTGACTCTGCCTGCTCCCAAGAGCCGGCAATCAGATTGTCAGTGCGCAGCGATAGGTCCACCGCCGCCTACTTCGTCAGTTCGACGCCGGCGATTTCCTTGATTCGATCACGCAAGAAGTCAAAGGCCGTCTTGCCCTCGGAGATAACGACATCGTCGGCTGGGTGCAGGAACAACGGCGTCGATACGCGCGAACGCTTAGCCGACTCACCGGTGGGATTATTCACACGATGCGTGGTGCTCGGGTAATAGCCGCCGGTCACGTAGTCGAGCATGTCGCCGGCATTGATCGCCACGCTGCCCGGATCACAGGGAACGTCGTGCCAGTTGCCTTCGAGATCGAGTACTTGCAGACCCGGCTCATTGCTCGCAGGAAGCACCGTGATCATGTTGATGTCTTCATGCGCCGCAGCACGCACCGAACCTTCCGGCTCGTCACCGGTGAGTGGCGGATAGTGCAGCACGCGCAGGAGCGTGCGCTTGGTGCCGACAATCATCTCGGAGAGCGGCATCGAGAAGTTCTTCGTGATCTCCTGAGGCGTGTTGGCCTCGACCCAACTGAGTAACTCCGAGGCAAGCGACATGCCAGCCTCGTAATACTTCGCGGCCGACACCGATTCTTTATCGGGACGAATGCCCCACGGATACCAGTGGAAATACTCTTTGATGTCCTTCGCTCCGGCGCCTACCGCACGCTCGGCTTCCTCCATCGGGCGATAGCCATCTTGGCCGCCCTCACCGGGAAGGAACTCCCACTTGCGTTCCGACTTGAAGAAGTCCAACCACTCTTGCTGCAGGTGCAGCACATCGTCGTAGTTAATGGGATGGTTCACCAATACCGCAAAACCAGTATTGCGCAACGATTCGGTGAATTCCTTCGGCGCATTCGGCGAACGGTAATCAACGACTTTGACGTCCATGGCCCCACACTATGTCCGTTCCCGACGTGTTGACACGGCGAGGCCACATGGAAAGATGAAGCAATGGAATTTCGGTATTTGGGCAACAGCGGACTGAAAGTCTCGGCCATCAGTTATGGCAACTGGATCACCCACGGGAGCCAGGTAGAGGAGGATGCGGCCAAGGCGTGCGTCGCGCGGGCGCTTGACCTAGGCATCACCACGTTCGACACCGCAGACGTCTACGCCGGCACACGCGCCGAAGCGGTGATGGGGCGCGCGCTCGCGGGCGTTCGCCGCGAAAGCTACGAGATCTTCACCAAAGTGTTTTGGCCAACTGGGCCAGGGCCAAACGACCGTGGCCTATCGCGCAAGCACATCATGCATTCGATCGACGCCTCCCTACAGCGACTCAACGTGGAGTATGTCGATCTCTATCAGGCACATCGATTCGACTACGAGACGCCGCTCGAGGAGACCATGGTCGCTTTCGCCGACATCGTGCGTCGCGGCAAAGCGCTCTACATCGGCGTGTCCGAGTGGACAGCCGAACAAATCGATGCCGGCGCCACTCTCGCGCGCGAACTTCATGTTCCCTTCGTCTCCAACCAGCCGCAGTACTCGATGCTGTGGCGCGTGATCGAGGAGAAAGTGATCCCTGCGTCTCGGGTAAACGGCATGTCGCAGATTGTCTGGTCGCCCATCGCCCAAGGCGTGCTCACCGGCAAATACCTACCCGGCCAACCGCCACCCGATGGCTCACGCGCAACCGACGAATTGAGTGGCAAGAACTTCATCGCCCGATGGATGAGTGACGACGTATTGACACGCGTGCAGCGACTTGCGCCGATTGCCGCTCAGGCCGGTTTGTCGATGGCACAACTGGCAATCGCTTGGGTGCTGCAGAACGACAACGTGGCTTCCGCCATCGTTGGTGCAACGCGGCCTGGCCAACTCGACGACAACGTGAAGGGCGTCGGCGTCACGCTTGAGCCTGCGGTCATGAAGGCGATTGACGACGTACTCGAGGGTGCGATCGTGCGTGACCCTGCGAAGACTGAATCCCCGCCCACAAGGCCATAGCGTCGCACACATGCCCCTTGCCGCACACCGGCAGGGGGCTTACGATGTCAATCTGCGAGCAAGATCGGTTCGAGATGCACCTCGAACTCAAACGACTCATGGGAGATGCCGTGGCCGAAACGTTGATGCGACACCTGCCGCCAAGCGGCTGGGGTGACGTCGCACGCAAACACGATCTTGATGCGCTTAGCCGCCGAGTCGACGCACTCGAACAACGTTTGGATAAACGCTTCGACGATCTTGAGTCACGTCTCAACAAGCGCATCAATGCCCTGGAGCGCCGGCTCAACATGGCCATCTCAATCGGCGCAGCCGTGTCGCTTGCCCTGCTCGGCCTGCAGGTGCAGATCATGCTGAGCATCGCTGCGCTTTAGCGCGACGTCACGCCGGACCGCTGAACATGCCTCCACGTTCGTAGGTCGTCGTCGGCTGGGTATCGCCCTCATAACGGTTGATCTCGGCGCGACCAACTACGTGCCAGTGCACTTCGTCGGGGCCGTCGGCCAAGCGCAGTGTGCGCTGGGCGGCATACAGACGTGCAAGCGGCGTCCACTGCGAAATACCAGCTGCGCCGTGAATCTGAATCGCCTCGTCGATGATCTTGCACACGCGCTCCGGCACCATTGCCTTCACCGCCGACACCCAGATGCGGGCTTCGGCGTTGCCCATCACATCCATGGCCTTAGCCGCGCGTAACACCATGAGTCGCATCGCTTCAATTTCAATACGCGCCTTGGCAATCACTTCGGTGTTCTTGCCAAGTCGAGCGAGCGGCTTGCCAAACGCCTCACGCGACAACCCTCGGCGAACCATCAACTCAAGCGCACGCTCCGCAGCGCCGATCGAACGCATGGTGTGATGAATGCGCCCGGGGCCCAGGCGTACCTGTGAGATCTCGAACCCGCGGCCTTCGCCCAACAGCATGTTGCTTGCTGGCACCCGCACATCGGTGAAGCGCAGGTGCATGTGACCATGCGGCGCATCGTCTTCGCCGTACACCTCCATTGCACCAAGAATCTCTAATCCTGGCGAATCCATGGGCACGAGGATCTGCGAATGGCGGCCGTGTGGAGGGCCATCGGGGTTGGTGAGCAACATGCAAATCAGGATCTTGCAACGCGGGTCGCCAGCACCCGATATGTAGAACTTCTCGCCGTTAATCACCCACTCATCACCGTCGCGCACCGCGCGACACGCAATGTTCTTTGCATCCGACGACGCGATCCCCGGCTCACTCATGGCATAGGCGGAGCGAATCTCACCGTTGAGCAACGGCTTCAACCATCGCTCCTTCTGTTCGGGCGTGCCCACGCGCTCGAGCACCTCCATGTTGCCGGTGTCTGGTGCGCTGCAATTCATGCACTCAGACGCAATTGGGTTCTTACCCAACTCGGCTGCGATGTAGGCGTAGTCGAGGTTGGAGAGCCCCTCGCCGGTTTCGGCATTCGGCAGGAAGAAGTTCCACAAGCCACGGGCTTTGGCCTTGGCCTTCAATGAGTCCAGTAGCTCCAATTGACCAGGCCCATAGGTCCAGCGATTGGCACGCCCCTCGCCCAGTCTGAAGTACTCCTCCGTCCGCGGCTCAATCTCCGTGTTGATGAATTCGATCACCGCTTCATAGAGCGGCACCGCCTTGGCCGACATGGCCAAATTCATCGCATCATCGGTGGTGATTCCTGAGTGCATTCCGGGCCGAGGCATACGCCCACGATACCCCTCGCCTCTCAATCGGCCGGAGTGAGCACCACCAATGGAATCTCGCGCGTGGTCTTCTTCTGATACGACGCATACCCCCGATAGGCCTTCACCACATCTGGCCACCAACGCGTGCGCTCCTCGGGCGTCGCCGTTCGCGCAAGCATCCCACGCTTTGGTGAACCCTTCACCGAAGCAGACACACGGGGGTTGTCACACAGATTGAGATACCACGCTGGGTGATGATCATCACCACCACGGGACGCAACTACCACGATTGCGTCGCCCTCCTGAATGGGAGACGTAAGCAATACCGTTCGCTGCGCGCCTGACTTGCGACCGGTTGTCGTCAGTTCAACTACAGGCATCGGCCCCACTTGCCAACCTGCCTTGCCACGAGTGACACCCAAAATGACGCGATGAATCGCATTCATTCCCTTTAAGACAAGGTCAGCAGGCATACCCCGCAGACTATGCCGCTCAGCGACCGCGGAAAGGCTGGATACCGTCTTCGGGAATCACCCCCAGCAAGCCCCGCTGAAAATCCTCGAATGCCTGTTGCAACTCGGCCTTCGTGTTCATCACGAACGGACCATATGCCGCAACGGGCTCGCCAATTGGCTCACCGCCCAGTAACAACACCTCGAGGGTCTCGTGTGCCCCACCGCGCAACGTAATGGAGTCACCGTCGACAAACATTGCGAGCTGGCCCATCTTCACCGGCGCGGACTCGATGCCCACCGAACCATTCCCCGCCAACACATAAGCGAGTGCGTTGTAGTTGGCATTCCACGGCAGCGTCATCTGTGCTCCCGGCGCAATGGTGGCGTGCACCAAGACAATCGGCGTGCGTGTGGAACCAGGACCCTTGTGACCGCCGAGGTCGCCCGCGATGAGGCGAATGAGTGCACCACCATCATCAGACGACAGCAACGTCACGTGCTCGGCTTCCAAGTTCTGATACGCCGGCTCGATCATCTTTGACCGACTTGGCAGGTTCACCCACAGCTGAATGCCGTGAAACAAGCCTCCGCGCACGACCAAATCTTCGGGTGGCGTTTCGATGTGGAGGATGCCTCGGCCAGCGGTCATCCACTGCGTCGAACCGTTTTGGATAACACCGCCACCACCGTGACTGTCTTGATGCAAGAACGTGCCGTCGATCATGTACGTCACCGTCTCGAAGCCGCGATGCGGATGCCACGGCGTGCCCTTCGGCTCATACGGCGCGTAATGCACCTCGCCCATTTGGTCCATATGAATGAACGGGTCGAGATCGGCGAGGCTCACACCATAAAACGCACGACGCACGGGAAAGCCCTCGCCCTCATGACCGGTAGGGGCCGTCGTAATCGACTTCACGCGACGCTCGCGGCGTTCCGGTGTTGGTACAGCAACCCGGGGGAGGGTCATGGTGTCTGCGGTCACTGCGGGCATTGGGGCTCCTTTAATTGAACCCAGCATATAGTTGCGCTCGCAACTATATCAACTCATAGGTGGAGCATTTGCCCCTTGCGAGGGGCATTGCCGCTGTGTAGTACGGTGCAGCAATGACTTTAAACAAGAAATCACGTTCAATTCGTCGGCTCTTCGCGGTGACAGTTGGTGCGCTCACCGCAGCCACTCTGGTAGTCGGTACCGGTACCGCCCACGCCGAGGACCGGACATATGTGCCGAATGACGTGTTTGAGCGTCACCTCATCTGGTTGGGCCTCGACTCGGGGGAACTTGATGACTATGTCCCCACGAAGAACATCGTCAACGTCAAGTCGCTTGACCTCTCTAATCTGCGCGATTTGGGCGCTTCATCTGGACTAGAGGGGATCAATGGTTTCAAGTCCCTCGAAACACTCAATCTCACAAATGTGACGTCACTCGATTTCCTGTCGATCGGCGAGTACTACGGCATTCTCGGCGGTGCAACCAGGTCGAAACTCAAGTCGCTCATTGTCACGGGAAGCAAGATTCGCTCTATCACTCTTCGAGGCACACAGCTGACCACCTTGGATCTCTCGGGAAATGTGAATCTTGTCGGTGTTGAGGTAAGTAACTCGCCACTGTCTTCGATCAATCTTCGCGGCGCAATCAACATCGAATCTCTGACCTTGAACAACAATCAACTCACGTCGGTTGACTTGTCTTCACAGACAAATCTGACCTATTTGAACATGCCTAGCAACAAGTTGAGCACTGTAAATCTGGACAACGCGCCTCGGCTCACCAGTCTCTATCTTGGGAACAACAGGTTGACGTCGCTGAACGTATCCAAAAACGTCAAACTTGAAAACATCGAGGTGTCGAAGAATAAATTGAAGAACATCGACGTGACTGCCTTACCAATGCTCAAGTATCTTTCAGCGACCGAAAACACTATTTCGTCTATAGATCTGTCCAAAAACACGTCGCTTGAATCTTTGAACTTGACCTCAAACAGACTCAAGAAGCTTGATATCTCCAAGAATGTCGAACTTCGGATCCTCATGGTGGGAGACAATCATTTGCGTGCACTCAACATCAGCACTGCACCATTCCTCAATTGGCTTACCATCTCGGTGAATAACATCTCCAAGATTTCGTTGGCAAATAACACGGACCTCCAAATCGTCAATGTTGCAAACAATCCCATTGCACAGCTGGATGTGGCAGAACTCAGCGATCTGATGGGCCTCGATATTCGGAACACCAAGATCCGCATGCTGGACCTGCGTAACACCCTGGTCCAGAACGAGGAAACCATGTGGTTTATCGAAGGAGCACTCGGTCTCGACTCACGTGGCACCAGCGCCAAGGTGCTCGTCAATTCGCCCGAGCTCGCTCGCTTGGCGTGGCAGTCGAAGACCGGCGCAAACGTCACCTTCGCAACCAAGTAACACCAACGCATCAAGAAAAGGGAGGCCGGTCGCCCAGGCGACTGGCCTCCCTTTTCGTTTTCCCGGGTGTACTCGGGCAGAGTTGCTACCGTCACACCATGACCGCAGTTGCTGAATCGCTTGCTCTCGACACTCCAGGCCTGGTCGCGCATCTGCGTACCGCATTTGAGGCAGGCACTACTCGCCCGCTTACTTGGCGCCGCCACCAGCTCGAGCGCATGATTGCCCTGCTCGAGGACAACGAGGCCGATGTGCTTGCCGCGCTCGCAGCCGATTTGGGTAAGCCACGCGCCGAGGGATTCATCACCGACATTGCGTTTGTGTCAGCCGAGATCAAGCTGATGCTGAAAAATCTGAAGAAGTGGAATGCACCTGAGCGTGTGCCCACACCATTGGTGACCATGCCCGCAAAGTCGAAATTGATGCCCGAGCCGCTCGGCGTGGTGCTGGTGATTGCCCCGTGGAACTACCCCGTGCAACTGCTCTTGGTGCCCGCCGCAGGGGCGATTGCGGCGGGTAACGCAGTAGTGATGAAGCCGTCCGAGGTGTCGTCGGCAACCTCGGCGCTCATTGCCCGTCTCGTGCCGCAGTATCTTGACCGCGATGCAGTCGCCATCGTCGAAGGCGGCGTGCCTGAGACAACGGCGCTGCTCGATCAACGCTTCGATCACATCTTCTACACAGGCAATGGGGCAGTTGGTCGCATCGTGATGACCGCTGCGGCCAAACACCTCACTCCCGTCACGTTGGAGCTCGGCGGCAAGAGTCCCGTGATTGTGGATGAATCCGCCAATATCGACGTCACCGCCCGGCGCATCGCCTGGGGCAAGTGGCTGAACGCGGGCCAAACCTGCGTGGCCCCTGACTACATACTCGTGCACCGATCCAAGAAGGCAGAGTTGATCGATGCCCTCGGTAAGGCACTCCACAATTTCTACGGGCCAGATCCCAAGACGAGCGACAGTTACGGGCGCATCGTCTCGTCGCGTCACTTCGATCGACTGTCGGCAATGTTGCGCAACGGATCTGTGGTGGTAGGCGGCGAAACGGATGCGGCACAGCGCTACATCGCCCCGACCGTGCTCACCGATGTAGCAATGGATTCTGCACTGATGTCTGAGGAAATCTTCGGGCCACTCCTGCCCATAATCGAAACCGACAATGTCGACGATGCAGTCCGATTCATTAATGCCCGCCCGCATCCCCTCGCGCTCTATGTGTTCGCCGAGAATCGCGGCGTGGTGAATCACGTGCTCACCTCAACAACGAGCGGCGGCGTCACCGTGAACGGCACACTGCTGCACCTCACCAGCCCGCACTTGCCATTCGGCGGCATTGGCGAAAGCGGCATGGGTGGTTATCACGGCAAGTCTGGCGTACGCCTGTTTCAACATGTGAAGCCCGTACTGATGCGCGGCACGAAGATTGATCCATCGCTCGCCTACCCGCCCTACACCGAGAAGAAGTTGAAGTTGTTCAGGAAAGTGCTGTAACGCTGAGCGTCGAACCAAAGATTCTCCTGTTCTACAAGTTCACACCGCTAGCCGACCCAGACGCAATACGCCTTTGGCAGCGCCAGCTGTGTGAGCGGTGGAACCTCACGGGCCGCATTCTGCTGTCGACTCACGGCATCAACGGCACGGTGGGCGGACCACTCGCGTCCATCAAGAAATACATTCGCACCACTCGTGAGTTTCCCGCGTTCAAGGACATCGACTTCAAGTGGTCAGAGGGAACCGGCGACGACTTCCCGCGATTGGAAGTAAAAGTACGACCAGAAATCGTCACGTTCGGTCGACCCGACGAAGTCATTGTTGATACCAGCGGCGTCGTGGGGGGCGGGATACATCTCTCCCCCGAAGCCGTGCACGAACTCGTCGAGCAGCGGGGAGATGATGTCGTGTTCTTCGACGGTCGCAATGCCTTCGAGGCCCGCGTTGGCAAGTTTGCCAATGCCGTTGTGACCGAAGCCGAAACCACGCCCGACTTCATTGCCGAACTCGAGAGCGGGAAATACGACCACCTGAAAGACAAGCCCGTCATCACCTACTGCACTGGCGGCATTCGCTGCGAGGTGCTCTCTGTGCTGATGAAGAACCGCGGATTTCGCGAGGTCTATCAAATCGAAGGCGGCATCGTCCGCTACGGCGAAAAGTATCGAAACCGCGGCTTATGGGAAGGTTCGCTCTATGTGTTCGACGGTCGGCTCGTCACCGACTTTGGCGAGGGCGCAGAGGTACTGGGAAGTTGCGACTATTGCGGCGAGCCCACCAACTCATTTCACAACTGTGAGGTGAACACGTGTCGCCGACGCGTTTTGGTGTGCGATCACTGTGAGGCAGCGGTGTCGCCTGCACGCTGCACGGCCTGTCGCTGAATTACGAGGAGACGACCTCGGAAATCTGCATCGTCGGCGACGAGTTCGTGTAGTTGCCAAGATCGCCAAGCACCTCGCCCATTTTTGGCGACGTCATGGCCTTCTGGAAATCGTCCTTCGACGAGAAATAGAACGACGCACTCGCCATCGCCGGCCCGTCGATGCCACGGTCAACCTCCACCTTCGCAGGCACGAATGCTTCCTTACAGAGAGGAATGTGCTTTGTCGAGTAGTAGTCGTGATCGAAGGTGATGCCTTCGCCACCCGGGTACGTAACGGTGAGTTTGATCATGGCCAGACGGTAGTACATGCATTACTCACCAGACCATTTGACATCGGGAAGCGACGCGCGTTCCGTAGACTTCATGCATTCATGGTCATCCCCTCTCAAGACCTCACTGTGATTGCACACGGACTCGTGAAGCGTTACGGCGACGTCACCGCCCTTGACGGCCTCGACCTTGAAGTACAGTGTGGAACAGTTCTGGGCCTTCTTGGACCAAACGGAGCGGGTAAGACCACGGCAGTGTCAATCCTCACCACCCTGGTCAAGCCCACCGAAGGCACGGCCACAGTTGCCGGCATCGATGTGCTTGCTGACCCGAAGGGCGTGCGCTCCCGCATCGGCTTGTCTGGCCAATACGCCGCAGTCGATGAGCACCTCACGGCAACCGAGAACCTGGAAATGATCGGCTGCCTGTATGGCATGAAGCGCAGCGAGGCACGCAGTCGAACCAACACATTGATCGAGCGCTTTCGACTTACCGAAGCCGCTAACCGACCCCTGAAGACGTTCTCCGGCGGTATGCGCCGGCGCATCGACCTGGCCGGCGCACTTATTGCCGACCCGCCTGTGCTCTTCCTCGACGAGCCCACCACCGGGCTCGACCCACGTAGCCGCGGCGAACTGTGGGACGTCATTCGCGACCGCGTGAAGAGCGGCACCACCGTGCTGCTCACCACGCAGTACCTCGAAGAAGCAGACCAACTTGCCGACCGCATCGTCGTGATTAACCATGGCAAGTCGATCGCCGAAGGCACTGCCGATGAACTCAAGCGGCGCGTCGGCGGCGAGCACCTCGACGTTCACGTGCAGCGACAAGACCAACTCGCCATCGCTGAGGAGGTTCTGCGTTCGGTCGCCTCCGGGCCACTGCGCCTTCTGCACGACGATGCCAAGGCATCAGTGCCCGTGGCAAACGGCGTCGAAGCCCTGCGCACGGTGTTGCGCGAACTCGAAGGCAAAGGCGTCGACATCGTGGACATCGGCCTACGCCGCCCCACACTCGATGACGTGTTCATGGAACTCACCGGCCATGGCGCAAGCGAGGAGGAACCAGCATGAGCATGCTGCGCGACTCGTTCGTCATTGCACGACGAAACACCATCCGCATTCGTCGTGTTCCCGACGTCATGGTGTTTGTGCTCTTGCAGCCGCTCATGTTCGTCGTGCTGTTCGCCTATGTCTTCGGCGGTTCAATCGACATTCCCGGCAGCAACTACCGCGAATTCCTCATGGCCGGCATCTTCACCCAAACCGTCGTCTTTGGCGCCACCTTCACCGGTGCCGGCCTCGCCGAAGATCTCCAGAAGGGTCTCATTAATCGTTTCCGCTCACTGCCCATGGCGTCATCTGCCGTGGTTGCCGGCCGCACCGCCAGCGACGTCATCTATAACGCACTGTCCATCACCATGATGTCACTCGCCGGCCTCGCCGTCGGCTGGCGCATCCGTAGCTCGATCCTCGATGCACTCGTCGGATATCTCTTGCTCCTGTTCTTCGCCTATGCCTTCTCGTGGGTCATGGCCTGCATTGGCCTCGCCGTGCGCACACCTGAAGTGGTGAACAACGCATCGTTCATGGTGCTCTTCCCACTCACATTCATCGCCAACACCTTCGTGCCTTCCGACAACCTGCCTGGCGTGCTGCGCACCTTCGCCGAGTGGAACCCCATCTCCACCCTCACTCAGGCCGCACGCCAACAGTTCGGCAATATCCCTGCCAGCACACCCGAGCCAACAGCATGGCCACTGCAGCACAGCGTGCTGTACTCACTGATTTGGGCGATCGGCCTCATCGTCGTGTTCGCTCCCATTGCTGCGCGCTCGTACCGCCGCGCCGGCGCTCGCTAGTTCGCGGGGACTAATACCGACACCGGAATGAATGATCTTCCCAGTTGCTACACAATCCTGTGACTGACCGTACCTATCGAGCGACAGCGGCGGGTGGCGGTTGATCACGCGATATGGTCGGCCCATGACCGACCAACCAGTCCACATCACCCCTACCGAAAATGGCCCATTACTAGTTGAGGGGCCAGTCGTCGTTCAGCAGCCAGATGGCACCGTGATTCGCGATGCCAACAAGGTGTTTCTATGCCGGTGCGGTTTCAGCGAAAAGAAGCCGTTCTGCGATGGCAGCCACTCGCGGCAAAACTGGCAGGCCTGATTGTTATCTCCCCCACGGTCATTTCGGTGGTCGCCCAATCGGTACGTTGCACGTTTCGGGGAGCCGCACGGGAAAGTGGTGGCTGGCACTCGATCCGCATCTTCGTAAGTCGACTAACTGAACTACTCCGCACGTAGCAGGCGAGATAGACGGCTATTGTCGCAATGTGATTGTCGTCGAACACCTAACCAAGCGTTTTGGCGGATTCACCGCGGTGGACGACATCTCGTTCGTCGTAAAGCCCGGGCAAATAACTGGATTTCTCGGTCCAAATGGCTCTGGTAAGAGCACCACCATGCGCTGCATGATCGGACTGGACCAACTCGATGCAGGCTCGGCGACGTTCAACGGTCAGCGTTATGTTGACTTCCGACGCCCACTGCATACCGTCGGCGTATTGCTCGACGCAGGAAACGCACATGTCGGACGTAGTGCTCGGAATCACTTGCGTTGGCTTGCTCAAAGCAATGGGATCTCGAAGTCACGAGTAGATGAAGTACTCGACCTCGTTGGTCTCACCGATGTGGCGCGTCGTAAAGTCGGCAAGTTTTCGCTCGGAATGAAACAGCGACTCGGACTCGCGGCCGTGTTGCTTGGTGATCCGCGCGCTGTCATCCTCGACGAGCCGGCAAATGGTCTCGACCCGGAGGGCATTCGCTGGATTCGAGAAATGTTGAAGAAACTCGCTTCCGAAGACCGTGCCGTGTTCGTCAGCAGTCATCTGCTTTCTGAGATTTCCCTGATCGCCGACAACCTCATCGTTATCGGCAAGGGACGATTGATCGACCAGTGTTCGGTAACTGAGTTCATCGATCGGTACGCACAACGATGGGTATACATCGCAGGCCCTCAATTACGTGATTTCGCGCCAATCCTCGAACGTGCCGGTGGCCAAGTCGAATTCCATGAATCAGGTGCTTTTGTACACAAACTTGATGCCGCAGCTATCGGCGAATTGGCGGCGAAAAATTCGATCGTCCTGCATCAGCTCGCTACCCAGACAGGATCGCTTGAGGACGCGTTCCTCGAACTGACATCTTCTTCTGTCGAATATCACGGATCATTGGGTGGCGCGTGATGCTCGGATTGTGTAGGAGCGAGTTCCTCAAGTTGCGTTCCGTTCGCTCCAATTTGATGATGGCACTTGCTGCAGCTGGACTGCCTATTGCCGGAACGGTGCTTGTATCCATTTTCATCTCGATCGAGAACGTTGAAGCCACAACGATTCCACGGATGATCGGCTCGTCCGGAAACGTGAGCATGTTGATTATCGGGATCCTCGGCGTGTTGTGTATGACGCAGGAGTATTCGCAGTCGACAATCCGCCTTACTCTTGCGGCCACCCCTAATCGTTATTCGGTTTATCTGGCGAAGCTTCTCGTGGTCTTCGTCACGATGGCAGTCCTCATGACAAGCGTGATCCTCGTGTGTATCGCAGCCGGAAATGCAATCCTCTCGGCCCGCGGCTACACCGGTGACACCACGCATCCAAATGCGCAGGCCGCCTATCTCGCGCTCGTAGCAGTATCCGTCATGATCGGACTTCTCGGTGTTGGCCTGGGAGCAATCACTCGCAATCCACCGAGCGCAATTGCCATCATTCTCTTATGGCCCCTTCTCGTGGAAATCCTGATCGGCAACATCGTTGCTTCAGTTTTTTCGCGCAATATTTTGGACTGGTTGCCGTTTGGTGCAGCCATCCAAACCACATTCCTCGAGGTAGATGATTTGAAGTTCGGACGGCTTGGTTCACTCGGATACTTCGGATTGTGGGTAATGGCAGTGGTCGTGATCGGCCAAATCGTTTTGCGCCGCCGCGACGCGTAGTGGTGTTTGCTGTCTAGATCTACAGATAGCCAAATCTCGCAGAGGAGTGCAGTTCTACCGGAATTTCCAAGATAGTCACGGCCAAGCCGAAGACTCGAACCTCGCAATCACCCATCTCAACTCTCTGCTCCTACCACTTCGCAGTTGGCAGGTGCGGCCTGCTGGACGCCGCAGCCGGTTACTCGACGCGTAGGCCAGAGATTGCCCGAGCAATCACCAGCTGCTGAATCTCTGAGGTGCCCTCGAAGATGGTGTGAATCTTGGCGTCACGATGCCAGCGTTCGACAGGGTATTCGCGGGTGTAGCCGTAGCCCCCGAGAATTTGGATTGCTTCTTCGGTGACCTTCACACTCATCTCGCTGGCGTAGTACTTGCTCTGTGAGCCTTCGGCGTTCTTGTAGCCGCCGTTTTGTGCGAGCCATGCGGCGCGCCAGATGAGCAGACGTGCTGCGTCGATCTGCGTGACCATGTTGGCGAGCTTGAAGGCAATCGCCTGGTGCATGATGATCGGCTTGCCGAACGCCTTGCGTTCCTTCGCGTAGTCGAGTGCGTATTCGTAGGCGGCGCGGGCAACGCCAAGTGCTTGAGCACCGACAGCGGGGCGAGTTGCTTCGAAGGTGGCCATTGCAGGCTGCTTCTGGCCGGTCGAGCCCATCTCACGTGCGCGGGCCAACTTGGCGTCGAGCTTTTCCTTGCCGCCGAGTAGGCAACTGCCGGGGATGCGCACGTCGTCGAGCACGACTTCCGCCGTGTGGCTCGCACGGATGCCGTGCTTCATGTATTTCTGTCCCTGGCTGAGGCCTTTTGTGTTCGGCGGGATGATGAAGCTGGCTTGACCGCGGCCTTTGAGTTCGGGATCCACAGCCGCAACAACGACGTGCACGTTGGCAATACCGCCGTTGGTGATCCACGCCTTGGTGCCATTCAATACCCACTCGTCTTTTGCTTCGTCGTAAACGGCACGCGTGCGAAGGCTGGAGACGTCGCTTCCCGCGTCGGGTTCACTCACGCAAAACGCGCCAATCTTCACGTCGTCGGCGGTGCCATAACACTGTGGCACCCACTCCATGATTTGTTCTGGCGTGCCGTTGCCGACGATGCCGGCGGCCGCGAGACCGGAGCCCATGATGGCGAGACCGATACCGGCGTCACCCCAGAAGAGTTCTTCAATTGCAACGGGAAGCGTGAGGCCGCTCTTGTCGCCCATCGCATTCATCATGAAGTCGAGGCCGTAGAGGCCGATCGTGGCGGCTTCTTGCACGATTGGCCATGGGAACTCTTCGCGTTCGTCCCACTCGTGTGCAGCAGGGCGCACCACATCTACAGCGAACTGATGGATCCAGTCGCGAATTTGGATTTGGTCGTCGGAAAGGGACAGTGAGAACTCGGCCATGGGGCAAAGTTACCGCAGGGTACGTGGGGTGCTGTTACCCGGCGTCGAACAGGGTCGCCAGCCCATTCAACAGCGTCTGGGCAATCTCAATATCGCCCGTCAACGGGCGGTCGTCGGTATCTATAGGGAGCACTGCGCAGTACGTCACGATGGCGTCGGCAGAGGGGCCGAGGGTCACCATGCGTGCTGCGCGCACGGCGGTCACCAGTTCACAGGCCACGACGATGCGCGCCGCGTCGAGCGCCTCACATGTGGCGAACACCGATTGCGTGGCAAAGGGCGCGTGATCTTCGGTGCCCATCGAGATGTTCGTCGTGTGTCGTGTGACGGGGTCGGCGCTATGACGCAGTGACTCGAGGGCAGATGCCGCGGTGTACTCGAGCACCATGGCACCCGACGAGCCGCTCGGGCCGTCAGCGAGGAACCGCGTGAGGCCGGTGTATGCGGGGTCATTCAGTTTTACAGTGCGTGCGAGTGACAGGGTGATCCATTGCACGAGCGCAAGTCGCAGATGATCAAGACGCAAGGCGAGGCTCGTTAGATGAAACGCGCCGTGATGCCATACTTGGCCATCGACAAACCGCGGGTTTTCGATCCCGTGATTCATGCATACGTGTAGTTCCTTACGCAGCACCGCAATTGCATCCAACAGCGGTCCATGTACATACGGAATAGCGCGCCAGCCGAATGGGTCTTGAGTGCGTGCGGCTTCGTACGGCGAATCATTGACGAGTCGGCGCATGACTTCGGCGGTGATGCCGACACCCGGAGACGGGCGCACTGCCGAGGCAACTTCGGACCATTGCTGGGTATTGGCACGCACGGAAACAGCCGATAGCGCGGCGACCACGAGCGACGACTTGGCCAATTTCTCTGCGTCGCGCAGTGCAAGCGCAGCATTGGCGATGGTGACAGCACTTGACGACATGAAGGCAAGCGCATCGTTAGCAGCGAACCGCACGCCGTAGTCGTGGGTTATTCCATCGCGCCAAGGCATCTCGCCAGCAAGACACAACGCCAGTTCACCGAGCACGGTGATTTCGCCGGTGCCCACCGCGCCGTGCTTGCGCACGAGTGGCGTGCGGCCGTCGTTGAGCGCACGCACGAGTGCTTCGACAATCGACGGCGTGATGCCCGAGCCGGGGCGCGAGAGCTGATTGATGCGCACGAGCATCATTGCTCTGGCCACTTCTTCGCCAAGGTCCTCGCCGCCACCTGCGGCATGTGAGCGAACCAGTCGCATGCCGTGGTCACCATCGTCGTTGTCGGCAGCGACGTCGCGATTAGCGCCAACCCCGGTGGTGCGGCCATAGGCATTGCCCTTCGCCGTCTTGCTCTCGTACAGGTTGGCTGCAAGTGCGGGAATGACGTTGTTATCGAGGGTCACCGTAGTTGGCGACTCAAGCCATCGCCAGAGATGTTCGACACTGATGGTGTCGATGCCGATCTTCATTTCTTCACCGGGATCTGCAGGAGTTGGCTCGCGACTGCTTCGAAGATCAGCTTGGCGCCTGGCTTGTACACGTGCACGCCATCCCACCGATAGGAGGTGCTGGTAGAGATTTTCATGTTGTTGCACCACTCGCGTGGGCCCGTCACAAAGTACACGCTGTCGTCTTCAGGTGCAGCGAACTCGCGCAGCAACGTGTTCAAGTGCTGGGTCCGGCTGTCGTCGCGGCGTTGCGGCAGGGGTGGCACTGGGCCGCCGCTCGATTCCAATGGCCGCATACATGGCACCTCTAGCAATGCGACGCTCGCACCGGTGGAGCGCAAGGCACGAACACCTTTGGCGAGTTGCGCGGTAAACAGGTCATCTGCCGCATCAGTTCCCACCTTGTACTGCACGTTGCCGACGCGCAGGTCGAGCACTTCCCAGGCACCGAGCACGACGAGCGCAACATCAGCTTTTGCTTTCGTCGCAGAGGCAGCCCACTTCTTGTCGAAGCCCGCACAGTTGCCGAAGTCACGCCTGAACTTGCCCGTATTGCCACCGATGCCGACGCCGCGCTCATACACGCCACATCCATCGAGCGCGCCGTTCGACACTAGGAAAGTCTCTTCAATCCCCGATGGCTTGTTCACGGCTAGCGAGTGAGCCTGCGAGTCGCCGACGATCACGACGCGCCGCGGCAACTTGGGCAGTGTGGTCGGCGTCGGTCGAACAGTTGTGGAGACACTTGGCGGCACTGTTGTCGTGGCTATCGCCGCCTCGAGGTCAAAGACGACCTCCTCGCCGGAAGTATCGATCGACAGGTCACGAGCCTCGACGGCAGCAACGCGAACGCCGACGACGAAAACGGCAGTGATCATTGCAGCACCTGCCAGAGTCGTGCCGATTGCGCGCATGACGGACCATTCTTGTCTCCTCGACCACCACGTTCCAATTACACCGTTGCGTGCGGGGGTCTCAATGAGGAGGTAACTCAATTCATTGATAACGACGGTCAGCGTGAGTGCCACCGCCAATCGCGTCACCGATTGGCGGGCCTCGGCAATCACAAAAATCGGCCAGTGCCAGAGATACAAGCCATATGACCGACGTCCGATTGCGGCCAGCACGGGATTGCGCATGACACGCGCCACCAACGAGATGCTCGGTCGCACGATCACCGCGATGACGACGGTCGATCCAAGAGTTGTTGCCGGTAACCACCACATATAAAGGGATCGATCATCAACGTGCTGAGTTGCCATCGCATACGCAATAACACCGATTGCCACGATCGCCGCCGCGTCGGCAGCAATGCTGCGTAGCCGGCGCACATCTTGCGCACTAGTCCACGGCTTCCACACGAAAGCGAGTGCCGCGCCAAGTAACAGCCCGCTCGCGCGTGTGGGTGTGCTCAAGTACAGGAAGTTGGTGCGCTGCTCGGAATCGGGCAACCAAAGCAGTGCGGTGCCGACCATGATGCCAAGCGACGCGATAGCGAGAACCATGCCAGACATGCGAGCCGAACGCCTGCGAAATGCGAGAAATGCGAGCGGCCAGACGAGATACCACTGCTCTTCCACTGCAAGCGACCACAGGTGCCGCAACACGGGGAGATCGGTCGGAGCAAAGTATGGCGTTTCAACAAAGAAGATCTGCCACCAGTTCGACACATACAACAGCGACGGCACCACGTCACGGCGGAAATCGGGTGCATGCACGGTGGCAAATGTGGCCACCGCGAACGCAAGTGCCACCAGCATTACGAACAACGCCGGCATCAGTCGACGAGCGCGACGAAGCCAAAAACTGCGCAGGCTCACCGAACCTGTCTGTGCACGCTCCTCGAGCATCAGTGTGGTGATAAGAAAACCGCTGACCACGAAGAACACTTCGACACCCAAGAACCCACCGGGGATCCACGCAAGATCGGCGTGATAGGCGATCACCGCCAGCACACTCAGCGCGCGCAGGCCATCCAACTCGGGTCGATACCCCATCGACAAGCCGTAGACGGATTCAGTCGACATGGATGCGTGTCACCACAGTGAGCAAGGCAAACACGGCAACAATCGCCCCCAGCGCAAACGGGGCACCAACGCCGATGACATCGAAAGCCAAACCAGCGACCGGTGGCCCAATCGTGCGTGCGAACGCATTCGCTGACTGCTGCACACCGAGCACCTCCCCGCGACGTGCATCGTCGGCGGAATTGACCACCAATGTCGTGAGCGATGGCGTCGACAAACCCGAGCCCACCACCATCAAGGCGAGTGCAATCAAGAGAACGGGCCACACCACTGCCGACGACATCGTCAACAACCCACACGCAATGCAGGCCAAACCAATGCGAAGTAGTCGCGCCGACCCGAACCGCGCCGTGAGCGGCCCGATTAAGCCACCGTGCACTGCAGCGGTGAGCAGGCCAATGAAGAGAAATACGGCAGCCGTGGAGGCTTCGTCAAGTGCGAAGCGTGCCTTGCCGAAAATGGCAAAAGTTGCCTCAAACCCCGCGAACGGCAGCATCGTCAGGAATCCCACGACTACGTATACCGAGAGCCAACCGCGCGAAAAGCGCTTCGTGCGGGCCTGAATTGGAGCATCGAAACGCTTCGTCTCGGGCAAGCGGAAGATTGCGGCAACGGCATTCGACAACGCGAGCGTGCCCGCAACGATGAACGGCACGTGTGGCCCACCAAGAGCGGCCAAGCCGCCGATCGCAGGGCCAATGATGAACCCCACACCAAATGCCATGCTCAACAGGCCGATCATGCGGGCACGTTGTGCGGGCTGGGCAATATCGGTAACTGCCCCTTGCGCTACCGACACGCTGCCACCCGATGCACCATCGATAAGGCGGCCAATAAACAGCATCCACAGCGAACCTGCAGCGGCAAGGATGAAGCTGCCAATCGCGCTGCCGAAGAGCGACACGATCAGTACCGGTTTACGACCAATGCGATCCGACCATCGTCCAAAGATTGGTGAGAACACCATTTGCGCGAGCGAGAACGATGCAAAGAGCAACCCCACTTGCAGACCTGTCGCGCCAAAACGATCGGCATAGCGTCCGAGGATGGGCACAACGATGCCGAAGCCGATCATGTCGAGCACAACCGTCGACCAAATGATCCAGAAGCCCTTCGGCAAGGGTTCGCGTACTTCTCGTGACTTTCGTCGCGCCATGAACGTTGCCGCCTACGACGTGCGTCGCACGCGGGTGCCGTCCTTCGTGGTTTCCACCACGAAGCCGGCATCCTGCAACTCGTTGCGCAATGCATCTGCTGTAGCAAAGTCCTTCGCTGCGCGCGCCGCATCCAGTTGCGCAGCCTTCTCGGTGATCATCGCATCTACGTCAGCATCGCCTTTTAGTGGCAGTCCCAGTGCTGAACACATTTCGACGACGGCAGCAGCGAGAGCGGCGGCAGTTGCATTGTCTGCAGCGTCCATCGCTACGTTCGCGCGGCGCACCGTGTCGAATATCAGCGCCATAGCCTTTGGCGTGTCGAGATCGTCATCCAGCGCTGCACGGAACTGATCGATCGTAGAGACATCGGCAGTAGCGGTCGGCAATCGCGCAGCGCGGGCGGCAAAGCCGTCAAGACCACTGAGCGACTTCACTGCGGCATCGATGTTGTCCTGGCCCACCTTGACCGGCGAGCGATAGTGCGTCTGCAACAACAACATCCGGTATGCGCGTGGGTCGTACAGCTCGATCAAGTCGAGCAGGTTGGTCACGTTGCCAAGGCTCTTCGACATCTTCTCGCCCTCGACATCCACGACAAAACCGTTGTGCATCCAGTGACGTGCAAACTCCTTTCCCATCGCAACAGCCTGCGCACGCTCGTTCTCATGATGAGGAAATCGCAGATCGGCGCCACCACAGTGCAAATCGAATCCCTCACCCAGTAACTCGAGACTCATCACTACGCACTCGCTGTGCCACCCCGGCCGGCCATCTCCCCATGGCGATGGCCACGAGGGTTCACCCGGTTTTGAAAACTTCCACAGCGCGAAATCGGCGGCGTTGCGCTTGTTTTTTGCCCCAAGCACTTCCCGCTCGCTGCTCTGCATCTCATCCAGGCTCTGGTGTGCGAGCAAGCCGTAGTCATGCACTGAGGAGACATCGAGATACACGCCGTCGTCTGTGGTGTAAGCGGCATCGCGACCAATCAAGTCAGCAATCATCGCCACCATCTGTTCCACATACTCCGTGGCATGCGGAACGTCGGTGGGTCGAAGCACTGACAGCTTGCCCATCGCCTCGAACCAGACGTTTTCGCACTTGTGTGTGATGTCCGACCACGGGCGGCCCTCACGATTGGCGCGATCAATGATCTTGTCGTCGATATCTGTAATGTTCGACACCAAACGCACCTGAATACCGCTCCACTCCAAGTACCGGCGCAGGATGTCGTAGACAAGCGTTGCGCGGCCGTGGCCCAAATGTGGCGGCCCGTACACCGTCGGCCCACACAAGTAGATACCCAACTTTCCCGGTTCGCGCATTGCGAGCTGGCGCACCTGCCTCGTGGCGGTGTCATAGAGGTGCAGCACGCGGATCAGCCTAGAGCCCACTGCTCATGGGGAACCGGGTGCATCCCAATACAGTTGAGCGGCGATGACTACCCCCGACAAGCCCACGCTCGACGGACTTGAGAACCGATTTGTTGATCAGTGGGAGCAAGCAGGGATCTATTCCTTCGATCGGTCCGCGTCACGCGACGGTGTCTTTGCAATCGACACTCCGCCGCCCACGGTTAGCGGTTCACTGCACATGGGACATGTGTTCAGCTATACGCACACCGACACGGTGGCGCGCTTCTGGCGTATGCGTGGCAAGTCGGTGTTCTACCCCATGGGATGGGACGACAATGGCCTGCCCACCGAGCGACGCGTGCAGAACTTTTATGGGGTGTCGTGCGATCCAAGTGTGCCGTTCGACCCAGCGTTCACGCCACCGTTTTCAGGCAACGTGCCCAAGGAACATCGTGCAGTAGCGATCTCCCGGCCCAACTTCATCGCGCTGTGTGAAGAACTCACGCACCAAGACGAGAAAGTGTTCGAGGACTTGTTTCGACGGCTTGGTCTGTCAGTCGACTGGAGTCTCCTGTACACGACGATCAGTGACCACGCTCGGCGCACCTCGCAAGCGGCGTTCTTGCGCAACCTCGAGCGCGGCGAGGCATATGCACAAGAAGCTCCCACTTTGTGGGACGTTGACTTTGGCACTGCAGTTGCACAAGCCGAACTCGAAGATCGCGAACGGCCCGGCGCCTATCACGACGTGGCGTTTGCGCGCAGCGATGGTGGCAACGTGGTGATCTCGACCACGCGGCCTGAACTCATTCCTGCATGCGTTGCACTCGTTGCGCACCCCGACGACGATCGCTACAAACCACTGTTCGGCACCACCGTGCGCACACCGCTGTTCGATGTCGAGGTACCCGTGTGCGCACACGAACTTGCACAAATCGACAAGGGCACCGGCATCGCAATGATCTGCACCTTTGGCGACCTCACCGACGTCATTTGGTGGCGCGAATTGGATTTGCCCACACGAGCGATCATTGGACGTGACGGTCGCATCCTTACCGATGCACCGGAAGGGCTCACCGACGCCACGGGCCTCAGCCGCTACGCCCAACTAGCCGGCAAGACGGTGAAGCAAGCACAGGCGGTAATCGTCGAAATGCTCCGCGAGAGTGGCGACCTGCAGGCTGAGCCGCGCGCCATTACGCACCCCGTGAAGTTCTTCGAGAAGGGCGACCGTCCGCTTGAGATCGTCACCAGCCGCCAGTGGTATATCCGCAACGGCGGACGTGACGAGAACCTGCGCAACGCATTGACCGCTCGCGGCGATGACCTCGCCTGGCACCCCGACTTCATGCAGCACCGCTACACCAATTGGGTAGGCGGACTCAATGGCGACTGGCTCATCAGTCGCCAGCGCTACTTCGGCGTGCCGATTCCACTGTGGTATCGACTCGACGCTGCCAGCCAACCCGATTACAGCCAGCCGCTCGTGCCTGGCGCTACCCATCTGCCCATCGATCCCAGCGCCGATACACCCGATGGCTATACCGAAAGCCAGCGCGGCAAGCCAGGCGGTTTCATGGGTGACGCCGACGTCATGGACACGTGGGCCACGTCGTCACTCACGCCGCAACTCGCATCGAAATGGATCGCCGACGACTCCATGTTCGACGCAGTCTTCCCCATGGACGTGCGGCCGCAGGGTCACGACATCATTCGCACGTGGTTGTTCAGCACGATGGTGCGGTCGCATTTCGAACACGGCGTTGCACCATGGCGTAATGCCACGCTGTCGGGTTGGATTCTCGACCCGGATCGCAAGAAGATGTCGAAGTCGAAGGGCAATGTGGTCACGCCGATCGACCTGTTCGAGCAGTACGGCAGCGATGCTGTGCGGTACTGGGCGGCAAGTGCGCGGCCCGGCGTAGACACTGCGTTCAGCGAAGACCAGATGAAGGTGGGCCGCAAGCTCGCGACCAAGTTGCTCAACGTCAGCAAGTTCGTACTGACCTTCGGTGAGGCCAGTGGATCGGTCACTCACCCGCTCGACGTGGCGATGCTGCACCGACTCGACGCTGTCGTCCGCGATGCGACGGTGGCATTCGAATCGTTCGACTACGCGCGCGCTCTCGAGCGCACTGAGTCCTTCTTCTGGTGGTTCTGTGACGATTACGTGGAGCTCGTTAAGACGCGTGCCTACGGCGAAGGTGGAGACACCGACTCGGCTCGCGTTGCCCTGCGCGCCGCACTCAGCACCATGCAACGTCTCTTTGCGCCGCATCTTCCGTTTGTCACCGACGAGGTGTGGGGATGGTGGCAAGGAGGCAGCATCCACCGCAGCGAGTGGCCGACGACATCGGCGCCCTCGCCCCTTGGTACTGCCGAGGAACTGCTCGATGTCGTGTGCGAAGTGCTCGCAGCCGTCCGGCGAACCAAGACTGAGGCGAAAGTCTCACAACGTGCCGCTGTCGAACACGTTGAGATTCGCGCGACAGACGCACATCGTGCGCTCATTGAGTTGGCCGAGGGCGATCTTCACAACGCTGGTGGCATTGCGGCAATCGACTTTGCCTCATCAAGCGGAGAACGCCCCGAGACGATTGTTCGTCTGGCACCTGCCGCCGACAATGCCTAACACCTCCGCGAGTACCCTGTAGACGCACATGTCCAAGTACCGACGACCGTGGACGCACTATGCAGTGCTGACCTTCAATATCGTGATCGTCGTTGCACTCGTACTCGTGGGTATTGGTTTTCTCTGGACAGGACAGCGACTGGGTGGCCGCCAAGTGGTGTCGTTAAATCGTGATGAAACGGCCACCACCGTTGCCGAGGCCCAGGTCGAGCCGACCGAGGAATGGAACCTCGACGCGGGGGACCTCGAAGCAAAAAATTTCCTGATCACCGGATCTGATAACGGCGGGTGCGTCGACCCCGACTCGCCGTACGCGGGAGCATTCGGGGACCGCTCAGCATTCGGCGAGCGCAGCGACACGATCATGATCATTCGTGTCAGCCCGAAGGAAAACCAGGCGGCGTTTCTCTCATTCCCGCGCGACTTGTGGGTACAGATTGCCGGCTCCACCCGCAGCAACCGGATCAACACCGCCTTCGATCGCAAGAACCCCAACCGCCTTGTCGACACGATCTACCAAAACTTTGGCATCGAAGTCGACCACTACGTCAACATCGACTTCTGCGCCTTTAAGGACATCGTCGATGCTGTTGACGGTGTGAAGGTGCCTTTCGCCTACTCCACTCGAGACAAGAAGACCGGGCTATTCGTGCCCAACCCATCGTGCTACCAATTCTCTGGTGACCACGCACTCGCTTACGTGCGTTCGCGTTCCGGTTACTCCTACTACGACGAAGGCAAACAAGACTGGGTCTTCGATGGCACCGGCGACCTGGGCCGCATCTCTCGACAACAGGATTTCATTCGCCGCGCGATGCAGCGCGCGCTCGACAAGGGTTCAGGGAGTCCACGAGTCGCAAACGAACTGCTCAACGTTGCGCTCAAAAATGTGATCACCGACAATGACCTCACGCCGATTCGTATGCTGCAACTCGCTCAGGCAATGCGGGGCCTCAACACCAGCGGCATTCCGAGCTACACCATCGAGGCGTCCGGGCAAATGATCGGCGACCAGTCAGTGCTTATCCCGCGTCTCCAGAACGACACCATGCGTGAAGTGCTCGCATTGTTCCAGGGCAAGGCGAGCTTTGGTGTGCCCGCCGCGGCAACCGACGAGTCGATTGACAGTGCTCCCGCGTACATGGGCGTGGCATACATTGCTGCACCGATCAACGTCGAAACATCTCCCACCACCACTATTCCGGTCGTAGCTCCTGAGCAGGACACAATCGGCTTCGTTCCACCGAACGATCCGTCCTGTCGTTAGTCGAGCAAGGCGGCAAACGCCGCGGGAATGTCGCTTGGGCCAGACACCTTCGCGAATCGCGCACCCACCGACTCAGCAAAGTTGCGTGCCTCATCGGCATCGGTCGCAGGCGCCACCACAAGTAAATCGTCAAAGCCCACCGCGGCAACAGCAGCCTCGTCCTTGTTGGTCGCACGACAGTCCGACAGCAGCACCGCAACCTTGTGTGTTGCATGCGAACGATCCAGCTGTTCTCGTGCGGCCCGCAACGCACCGGCCAAATCGGTCGTGCCAAATCCGCGCAATGACAACACGCGATCGACAACATCTGCCGATTCGCGAAAAGCGTCTTGGGACTTCACCACCACCGACTCGTTGGAAAACATCACCACGCTGTAGTCATTGGGTTCGCGACTCGCCACCGCCGCTGCTGCAAGTGCCGCTGTGGCTAGGGGCTCGCCGCCCATCGAGCCGCTGCGATCAACAACAAGACACATTGCCGTCGTTGGCTTTGACCACTCACGAACGCGAAGCTCCTCGCGATCGACCGGCATCCCACTTGCGAGCCCAACTACTGCATCGACACTTGCATCAAGGTCGACGTCGGCCATGGTGTCTCCCATACGCATCGAACGCATCTTGCCGATACCGCGACCACGTACATCTGCGCGTTGCGACAGCTCCACCACTATCCGACCGGCGAGTTGTCGAGCCAACCGGCGTAACTCAGGGTCTGTTGCCGCCGTAAGGTCGGCGAGTAGGGCTAAGGCTTCGTCCGGAGACTCGCCCATCACGCCTTCGAATGCCTCTTCGTCGAGCTCGCCGACGTCGGGTGACACCCGCTCGAGCAGATCGTGCGCACCGAGTGCAGCCCGTGAGATGGTGCGCTTCCGCGAGGCGGCAATTACTCGGTCGGCTGCGGCGCCTTCGCTGACGCGTTGGCCGCCCCCTACGGGGCCGGGGCTTTTCCCGAATCCGTCGACCCCCGCGGTGATTCGAACACCGTCCGCCAAATCTCTTCGATTACCTCGTCAGAGGTGCGCGACACGCCTTCGCGCAGTCGCACCCGCCCACTTAGCGCTACGAGAGCCGACTCCAAACACGATGCTTCGTCGCTGCACGTCACGCCTCGTAGGGATGACAGGCTTGCTGCAACACGCGCCGCGTCAATTGCCCCGCGAACCGACGACCCCACACGCAAGTCCGAGTGCTGACGCGTGCGACGCACCACTTCCACCATTTTTGTAATCCACGCCGTATCAGGGGCACTGTCAATACCAACAAGTGCGCGTTCGACGATCGCCGTCTCTTCGTCGAAGGGTTGATATCCCATAGATACGCGGCACACGCGGTCATAAATCGCACCCGAGATGCGCGCGGTGCCCACTGCGTCGAACGGATTCATTGCAGCAACCAGTCGAAAGCCGGGCGCAGTGCGCACAATTCCCAGTCGTGGCACCGATACTTCCCCTTCGCTCATCACGGTGATCAGGACGTTCAGCGTTTCTTCGGGCACCCGATTGATTTCCTCTACGTACAGCAGCGCACCAAGTCTCATGGCCTCCAGGAGCGGCCCATCAAGGAACACCTCGGGTGAATAGCCCTCCTGCAGCACACGAGACGGATCAAACCCACCCACCAAACGCGCAGGGGTGAGTTCCGCGTTGCCCTCGACAAACCGAAATCCGACACCAAGGGAATCGGCGACTTGGCGAAGCAGTGTGGATTTTCCTGTTCCGGGTGGGCCCTCCAACAACACGTGACGGTCGGCAAGCAAAGCTGCAACCACCAACTCGGACTCGCGCGCGCGTCCTACGAGCGTTGGGCGAACTCGGGACACAATGTCCCGAGCGTGCTTCGTCATCGACGGGGCTCAGTCGTAGATGATGACGCCGCGAATGTTTTCGCCGTCGCGCATCGCCCGATATCCCTCATTGATGTCCTTCAACGCGTATGTCCGCGTCACAAGACCATCGAGGTCGAGTTGGCCTTCGCGATACAAATCCAGCAGCTTCGGAATGTCGGAACGAGGGTTCCCCGAACCAAAGAGCGAACCCACCAACTGCTTCTCCATCAACGTGAGATCGAGCAGGCTCATGGAGGCGCCGTACTCGAGGGCAGGATGAATGTTGGTGACAACAACGCGTCCACGCTTCGCAGCCAACGCCATCGCCTCACCGATCATCGCCCCGTTGCCGACGCCCATCGTCATGATTACCTTGTTCGCCATCGTGCCGCGGGTGAGTTCCTGTAGTAGCGGAACTGCCTCAGCCATCGAGCTCGCCGTGTGCGTCGCACCAAACTCCATCGCCTTCTCCCGCTTGAACTCCACAGGGTCGATCGCGACGATGCGCTTCGCCCCAGCGATGCGTGCTCCTTGCACCGCATTTGCGCCAATGCCACCGACACCGACGACCACGACCGTGTCGCCTGGTTCTACTTCTGCCGCGTACACACTCGAGCCCCAGCCGGTGACCACGCCACAACCCAGAAGACAGGCGCGATCGAGCGGCACGTCCTTGTCAATCTTGATGCAGCTCGACTCGTGCACGACGGTATGTTCGGCGAACGTGCCGAGCAGACACATGATGCCGAGGTCTTTGCCATTGGCATGGTGACGGGAAGTCTGGTCAGCAATCTGCTTGCCGGTGCCAAGGTATGCGCCAAGGTCGCAGAGGTTTTGGTGACCAGTGCTACAGCTCACGCAACGACCGCACGAGGGAATGAACCCAAACACGACATGGTCGCCGGGCTGCAACCAACTCACTCCTGCGCCCACCTGAGTCACGACACCCGCGCCCTCGTGGCCGCCGATGATTGGCAACTCAAACGGCAGATCGCCCGTCACCAAGTGTTCATCGCTATGGCACATACCCGATGCGGATAGTTTCACGAGCACCTCGTTGGGCCCAGGTGCATCAAGTTCAACATCTTCAATGCTCCACGGAGCATTCAGTTCCCACAACACTGCGGCTTTCGTCTTCACGCACTCCCCCTTAGCAACGTCGTTCGCATGGGCGAACCCTGCCCCATTGTTGCCCAGTTGCCGTCGGTTGTGCCACCCCGCGCACAATCCAGAACACATAAGGGGAAACCGTGGGGCTACTGTGTGCGTATGGAACCCAGCGCCGTCAACACTTTCGAGGATCCCGTCGCCGATGTGGCCGTCGCACCAGAAGTGACCGAAGTACTCGTCGAAGAAATTTCCATCGACGGCATGTGCGGCGTGTACTGAGCCACTTGTTTTCCGCATGAGCATCACGCTCGAGTCGGCTTGCGAATTGCACCCCCAGGTGGCCTTGCGGCCCGAACCATTTGGTGCACTCGCCTATCACTATGGCAATCGACGCCTCATCTTTCTCAAACACCCCGATGTCGTCGCAGTTGTGCGAAGCCTCGCGGATCACGACGATCTACGTTCCGCGCTGGATGCACACGGTGTTACACCTGATCGCTGGCCAAGTTTTGTCGCAGCAATTGATTCCCTCAGCCGATCGGAGATCGTTCGTGCCCGCTAGTTCACTTGTTGATCAGATGAAAAGCGGGCTCGATGCCCCAATTTGTCTGACATGGGAGCTCACGTATGCCTGCAACCTGCAGTGCATCCATTGCTTGTCATCAAGTGGTCGTCGCGACCCGCGGGAGCTCGACACCGACGGCGCATTTGCGGTGCTCGACGAGTTGCGTGATTTACAGGTGTTTTACATCAATATTGGCGGCGGTGAGCCGATGATTCGTAAAGACTTCTTCGACATTCTGCGGAAAGCAGAAACAAACGGCATCGGCGTGAAGTTTTCGACTAACGGTGCGTACATCACCGCCGAAAATGCGCGAGAGCTTGCCGCAATGGATTATCTCGATATCCAGATCAGCCTCGACGGCGTCGACGCAGCCACGAACGATGCAGTCCGCGGGACAGGCTCATTCGACACCGCGATCACCGCGATGAACCACCTCCGCGACGCAGGCTTTGGTGCATTCAAGATCTCCGTCGTCGTCACCCGGCACAATGTGGCCCAGCTCGATGCATTCAAGGCGCTCGCCGACTCGTATGGTGCGCAACTGCGCATCACGCGCCTGCGCCCCGCTGGCCGCGGTGCCGACACCTGGAACCAACTACACCCCACACAGGATCAGCAACGAGCGATTTATGCGTGGTTGATGCGTCACGGCGAAAATGTGCTGACGGGTGATTCCTTTTTCCACCTCAACGCACTTGGCGACTCGCTTCCCGGTCTCAACTTGTGCGGTGCTGGACGTGTGGTGTGCCTAATCGATCCGATCGGCGACGTGTACGCATGCCCGTTTGTCATCCACGAGCAATTCAAAGCGGGTTCGGTGCTTGACGAAGGCGGCTTCACCCACGTCTGGCGATCGAGTGACCTCTTCACCTCCTTGCGTGAACCTGAGTCCGCGGGGGCATGCGCCTCATGCGGCAGCTACGACGCCTGCCAAGGCGGATGCATGGCCGCCAAGTTCTTTACTGGATTGCCACTCGACGGCCCCGATCCCGAATGCGTCACCGGGCACGGCGAATCCGCGCTCGCCGTCTCGATTGCCATCCGGCCTAAGCCGTCGATGGACCATTCCAGACGGGTGGCATTGACCTCCCGTTAGGTCTTATCGCGTAGGCGACTCCGCCGCGGTCGCCATCGGCAACAATGGGAACGATGAATCCTCTCCTCGCCGTGGCGGCTGTCATTGTGTCGTATTTGCTCGGCACATTCCCGAGCGCGCTGATTGTCGCCAAGCGCGGTGGTATCGATGTCACCAAGGAAGGCTCAGGCAACCCCGGTACGTCAAATGTCGTGCGTCTCCTTGGGTGGAAGTACGGCGCCGTCGTATTCATCGCCGACATTCTCAAAGGATCACTGTCGGTTGCGCTGGGTTGGTTCGTCGCGAGCGACCGCGTCTCGATGCTCGCATTCGGTTGCGCGTACGCAGCAGTCATCGGCCATACCTTCCCCGTCACACGCGGATTCAAGGGCGGCAAGGGAGTCGCCACCGGTGGTGGATCGATGTATGTGTTGTATCCGCTGATGAGCCTCGTCCTGTGCACCTCTTGGTTTGTGATTCGCAAAATCACCGGCAAGTCCTCGGTTGCATCACTCGCGATCACCATCGCAGTACCCGTCTACGTCGTGATTTTCCGCGACGCATTGTGGGAACTCGCCGCCACGCTCGGACTCGTGGCCCTCGTCATCATTCGGCACCTCCCCAATATCCGCAGGCTGCGCAGTAACGAAGAACACGCGGCATAGGTCTCGGACAATGCCCCAGATCATCAACGATGTCTTTGATTGGTTGAAGGACTTCGCCTCCTCCCCGTGGTTTTACGCGATCATCTTCATCATTGCGGTGCTCGATGCAGTACTCCCCATCGTCCCCAGCGAAACCATGGTCATTATTGGTGGCGTTAGCGCGGGAGCTGGTGAACTCGAGATCGCGTTCGTCATTCTCGCCGGCGCCTTGGGAGCATTCACTGGCGACAACTTGTCGTACCTCATCGGTCGACGGGGCAGCAACTGGGTACGCGGTCGCTACGCGCGTAGTCCGTCCGGCGAAAAGAAGCTGGACCAGGTGATCGACCAAATACATGAGCGTGGTGGCCTCCTCATCATCACTGCACGCTTTATTCCCGGTGGCCGCACGATTCTCACCCTTGCATGTGGCATCACGCGACAGCCTCGCCCCTGGTTCATGAAGTGGACCGCAATCGCCGCAATCATCTGGGCCCATTACGCAGCATTGCTTGGCTTCATCGGCGGCAAAACCTTTGAGGACAACCACGCCCTCGCCTTCGGTGTTGCGTTCGGCACTGCGATTTCCGTGACGATTGTGATCGAGGCGATCCGATGGGTCATTAAGCGTCGTAACAACGGAACGTCGAACGCCTGACAGACTGACCGCATGACGGTCGAGCTCGGCACACTTTCGTGGCCCATGGTCGCTAATTCGCGCCCGATTCTTGTGGTGCCAGTTGGCTCATGCGAGCAACACGGCCCGCACCTGCCACTTTCAACCGACACGATTGTTGCTGAACGGCTCTGCGCGCATGTCGATGACGTGCTCGTCGCCCCAAGTATTGCGATTGCCGCTAGCGGAGAGCACGCAGGTTTTGCCGGCACGCTATCAATCGGCAATGAGGCACTCACCCGAGTACTCATCGAACTTGTTCGAAGTGCCGATTGGGCAATGGGTGTCATCTTCGTCAATGGCCACGGCGGCAATATGCGCGCAATATCTCTCGCAACGAGCGCCCTCC
>Ga0164293_10000309_pt1 | contig 37427 bp, 38 predicted proteins | sample GEODES118metaG_FD_111487 | JGI IMG/M metagenome (GOLD analysis project Ga0164293, IMG submission 111487) | Eutrophic lake water microbial communities from Lake Mendota, Wisconsin, USA - GEODES118 metaG | ecosystem: Environmental > Aquatic > Freshwater > Lake | place: USA: Lake Mendota...
CGGGCTTGAACACGCCATGGGTGTTGACATGGCGCATGAAGTCCTCGTACTGCGAGAACGGGCTGGGGCTGGTCATGGTGGGGCTAGGGAGATGGGGACGGATGAGAAGGATCATTGTAGGAGCGCCGCCCTCGGCGCGATGCGAGGGGGATTGTCTAGGGGTCGTGCTCTGGCGCAGAGGGCTCCGTCTCTTGTGGGAGCGCCGCCCTCGGCGCGATGCGGCTGCTGGCCAAGCGCAGCATTTTTCAGGACGCATTGAAGACGGGCGCACGGGTGGGCACTGCGCTGCTCGTGTCCCCCGCCTCGGCTAGCGCCTCGGCTCCTCCTCTACCTCGCCGCGCAGCGCCCACCCGCACGCCCTCCGGTGGTGCGAGCGACGCGCCCTCGGCTCAGCTTGCCCGGGCCATGCCTGCGAGCCTAAACCCTCAGTACCCGACCCGGATTGAGGATCCCCTGCGGGTCCAGGGCGCGTTTGATGCTGCGCATCATCTCGAGGGCCACCGGGCTCTTGTGGTGTTCAAGCTCGCCCACCTTGAGGCCGCCGACGCCGTGCTCGGCCGAGATCGAGCCGCCGAAGGTACGCACCGCTTCGTAGACCAGGCTGTTGACCCGCGCTTCCTGTGTTTTCAGAAATAGTTTGGCATCCCCGCCCGCAGGTGCCTGCACGTTGTAGTGCAGATTGCCATCGCCCAAATGCCCGAAATTGACCACACGCACGCCGGCGATCTCTCCTTCGAGCAGGGCCTGGGCATGGCGCACAAATTCCGGGATGCGCGAGATCGGTACCGATATGTCGTGCTTGATGTTCAGCCCCTCTTCGGCCTGGGCCAGCGGGATGGACTCGCGCACATGCCACAGCTGCCGCGCCTGGCTGATGTTTTCGGCCACCACCGCATCGCCGACCAGGCCTTGCTCCAAAGCTTGCTCCAGCACGCGCTCCAGCATGGCCCGGGCGTGCTCGGGCGACTCGTGGTCGGAGTGCTCGAGCAGTACGCCATAAGCGCTGCTGTCATGAAACGGTACGCGCAGCTGGGGGAAGTGCTTGACCACCAGGCTCAGCGCAAACTGGCTCATCACCTCAAAGCCGGTCAGGCAGGCGCTGAGTTGCTGCTGTGCCAGGCCGAGCAGGGCGACCGCCTTTTCCATCGATTCGACTGCGGCCCAGGCGGTCAATTGCGCCGTCGGCAGCGGGTAGAGCTTGAGGGTGGCTGCGGTGATCACGCCCAGCGTGCCTTCGCTGCCGATGAAAAGGTCGCGCAGGTCATAGCCGGTGTTGTCCTTGCGCAGGCCCGAGAGGCCCTCCCAAACTTCGCCTTGGGCCGTGACCACCTGCAGGCCCAGGCAGAGCTCGCGGGCATTGCCGTAGCGCAGCACCTGCGTGCCGCCGGCGTTGGTGGCCAGGTTGCCGCCTATGGTGCAACTGCCTTCGGCAGCCAAGCTCAGGGGAAACAGCAGGCCCTCTTGCTGTGCGCGTTCCTGCAAGGCCTGCAGGATGCAGCCGGCTTCGACCGTCACGGTGAGGTTGGCCTTGTCGATGGCCAGCACTCGGTTCATGCGCTGCAGGCTGAGCACCACCTGGCGGCCGGAATCGTCAGGGGTGGAGCCCACCACCAGCCCGGTGTTGCCGCCTTGCGGCACCATGCTCACCCCGTGCCTTGCACAAGCTTGCACCACCTGCGCCACCTGCGTGGCTGAGTCGGGCCGCACCACCGCCAGCGCCTTGCCGCGGCTCCGCTTGCGCCAGTCGGACTCCCAGGCGCTCAGGTCGCCCTCTTTGAGCACATGGGTAGACCCGCAGATCTGCGCCAGCTCTTGCAGCAGCGTGGTAGCGGGCTGGCTCATGGCTGGGCCTCGTCCACGCGTGGCGCTGCCAGCCTGACCCGTACATGCAGGGCGCAGGCGGTGAACAAGCTCAGGCACAGGGCGACCTCGATCAGCGCCAGGATATTGCCCGGAGGCTTGTCGCTCCAGGCGCGCACTGCTCCCTCGGTGAAGTAGAGCCAGACCATCAGGCTGACCCAGCGGTAGGTATAGAGCTTCCTCTTGAGCAGGCCTGCCAGCGGCACGCACAGGGGTAGTACCTTGAGTGCCAGCAGCGAGCCGCCCGGCCGTATCGGGGCCAGCCACATTTCCCATGCGAGCCCCAGGATGATCAGGCCGGCCAGGCTGCCGACGGCCAGCCAGCGGGTGAAGTCAACGGAGGGAGTGTTCATGGGGATGGCATGATACCGGGCATGCGGTTTTCAGCCCTCAAACACACCCTGATGCACTTTCCGTGGAGGGATACTGCGCGCACCCTGCGCGAGCGCTTCCGTGAAGACCGGCTGGGGCTGAGCGCCAGCAGCCTGACCTTCACCACGTCGATCGCCCTGGTTCCCTTCTTGACGGTGGCGCTGGCCATATTCACCGCCTTTCCCATGTTCGCCAAATTGCAGAGCGTGGTGCAGGCCTGGCTGGTCGAAAGCCTGGTGCCCGAACACATTGCCAGGCAGGTGCTCGGATACCTGAGCCAGTTCACCCGGCAGGCCAGCCGCCTGGGTGCGGTCGGTCTGGCGGTATTGGTCCTGTCCGTGCTGACGCTGGTGATGACGATAGAGCGCACCCTCAACGGCATCTGGCGGGTGCAGCGGGTGCGGCCGCTGGTCCAGCGGCTTTTTATCTATTGGGGGGTGATCACCCTGGGCCCACTGCTGCTGGCCGCAAGCCTGGCCGCCACCTCTCAGTTCATGCCGCTGCTGGCGGGCAGCAAGGCCCTGTCGGGCTTAAGTGCCTGGCTGCTCGACGCACTGGAATTTGTGCTGCACGCCGGCGCGATGGCGGCGCTGTTTCGCTACATGCCCAACACCCATGTCGCCTGGGGCCATGCCTGGAGTGGCGGCGTGTTCGTTGCCGCTGGTCTGGCCCTGGCCAAGGAGGTGCTGGCGCTCTATCTCAAAAGCGTACCGACCTACTCCGTGGTCTATGGCGCCTTTGCCACCGTGCCCATCTTGTTGGTCTGGATATACCTCGCCTGGTTGATCGTGCTCATGGGCGCGGTGGTCACAGCCTATCTGCCCAGCCTGCTCTCCGGCCATGCCCGGCGCATGGGCCGGGTGGGCTGGCCTTTCGAGCTGGCGCTGGCCTGTGTGCAGCAACTGCAACGCATGCGCAGTACCCCGCCGCACGGCCTGAGCGCGCAAGCCCTGGCCCGGGCCTTGCACGTGGACTTGCTGCAGCTCGAGCCCCTGCTCCAGACCCTCAGGCAAATCCAGTGGATCGCCGCTGTCGAGTTGGCAGACGGCGGCGAACCGGTCTGGGTCCTGCTGGCCGACCCTGAGCAAACCCTGCTGGCCCCGCTGGCCCAAGCGCTGCTGCTCGAACGCGGCCCGAGCACCGAGCTCTTTTGGCAGGGCAGCGGCTGGCAGGACATGAGGCTGAGCGAGGTGCTTTGAGGATTCGTACGCCGCTGCGGGGGGCGATGCTAAACTCGTAATGTTCCTACACGATGTCCCACATCATGAGCGCTCAATATGCAGACCGTCAACATCCGGCAACTTAAGACCAATCCCAGTACTGCGCTGGCTGCTGCGCGCGCCGACGATATGGTCGTTGTCATGAACCGGGACCACCCACAGGCCCTGCTGGTTGATCTGGAAAAGCTGGGGCTGCCCGACCTGCCGGCTGTGCGCGTGGCATTGGCGGTGTCTTTGTTTCGCAGCGCTGCTGTGTCGGCGGGATTTGCTGCCCGAATGGCGGACAAACCATTGGCCGAAATGCTGACGCTGTTCTCCAGCCAGGGCATACCGCTTACTGGCAACGACAAAGCCGCTGCCGATGAAGCCCGCGCCGAAATGCGTGACGCCCGAGATTGGTTGGTCAAGTCCGCTGCGTGAACCGGCGCGTCGTTATTGCCGATGCGGGGCCGCTGATTGCGCTGGCACGTATCGAGGCGCTTGACCTCCTGCGCCAGTTGTTCGGCCGCGTGTTCATCACCACCACGGTCTGCAATGAAATCTTGCCCGTCATGGCTGCCTTCGCTGACGCCGACTTACTGGTAAGCGCCTTATCCGAAGGCTGGGTCAATGTGGTCGAAGTGCCGACTTCCGATGACAAGCCACTCAACCCGGGTATCGACGCAGGAGAAGCCAGCACCCTACAGGTGGCCAGGCATTGGCGGGAGGCGGGAGACGCTGTGCTCGTCGTGATGGACGATCGCGCGGGTCGGCTGGAAGCCAAGAGTCATGGACTTGCCCTCATCGGCTCGGCGGCGGTGATCGGTCTGGCGAAGACGGAAGGCTTGATCCCTGCTGCACGCCCATTGTTGGAGCAGATGGTGGCGTCTGGCTATTTCATTGGGCCGTCTATCGTCTCTGCGGTATTGGCAAACGTAAACGAATAGCAATCAGGTCATGACCGTTTTCTTGCTGGAGGCCGGGTTTCTGGGGGTCATGCTTTTCGGGATGAATTGGGTGGTTCGGCGCCTTCACTTCATGGTCACAGTGATGGTGGCTTTGGACACTTCCTGTCGGATGGCCTGAGCGCTCCTCGCCCCCCCCCAGTGCTCCGCGCGGCCTTTTCCCCATTGGGCAGAGCAAAAGCCGTTTCCAGATTCAGCCCAGCTTGAGCGGCGCGGCGTAGCCTGTCATTTCGAGGTAGCCCAGGCCGATACGGCGCCCCTGGCCATCGCGCAGCTCGCTCAGTCCCTCCCAATAAATGCCGCCTGTCGAGTTGCGGCTGTCGAGTTCCTGGCTGTCGAGCAGGGCGGCGACGGTATGGGTGCCGGCTGGGGTGTCGATTTGCCACTGCACCGGGTAGCGCGCCCGCGAGCTGGGGCTGACCCAATGGCGCATGGGCTGCATGCGCACCTGTTCGGGTGCAAAGCTGATGCTCGCGCCACCGGCCTTGCGAAACGAGCCGCCGGCCCACAGGGCGCTGCCGTCGGCGCGGCGCAGGGTGAAGGCGGTGAGCGCGCTGCCGTCGTCCAGGTTCATGCCTATCCAGTCCCAGCCTACCGCATCGGGATGCAGGATTTCTTCGCTCCATTCATGGTCCAGCCAGGCTCGGCCTTCAACGGCCATGCGCCGGCCCTGCACACTGATGGTTCCTTGGGCGGCCAGCTGCGGCTGGCTGTAGTAGTAGCTGGCTTGCCTTTCCTGGGGCCCCTTGCGCGACAGGCCCTGCTGGCCTTGCAGCAGCAGCGGCTGGGTGGTTTTGAACACCAGCTCCAGCCCGATATCGCGGGCCGGCAGGCTGGCGCGGTAGGTGCTGGCCTGAGGCGGGCCTTCGCGCCTGAGCTGCCAGCGCTCCAGGCGCAGCGCGGTGTCTTCGGTGGACGCCTGCGCCAGCCCAAAGCCTTCGCGGGCTATGGCTTGGTCATGCCAAAGCCGCCCGCCTTGCACATCGCTCACCGCCACATGGGCAAAGATGAGCTGGCGTGCGGCAAAGCGCGAGCGCATGCCTTGGGTCACATCCACCCGGCTGCGAAAGAAGGTGAGCTGAAAGCCCAGCAGGCCGCCTTTGGGCTGAAGCCCGTAGCCGGTGATGTACCACCACTCGGTGCGCAGCTGCGGGTGGGCGCCAAAGTCGCGCGGAAAGACGAGTGCCTGCGCCGGCAGGGCCAGTGCGCCCGGGCTCGCGGCGGGCAGCAGGGTGCCGGCCAGGGCCTGCATCAGGGCGCGGCGTTGCAGCGGGCTGGGCATCACCAATCCTCCTTGACCGCCAGCACCGCCTGTGCGCTGGCGGCAGCGCGGCCGGCCAGCCAGGCGGTCAGGGTGCCGGCGGCCATCACCGCCAGCGCCAGGGCCAGCAGGCTCAGGGTGGGGATGTGCAGGTCCATGGTCCAGCGAAAGCTTTGGGGGTTGATCACATGCACCAGCACCAGCGAGACCCCTAGGCCCAGCAGCAGGCCTGCAGCGGCGCCAGCGGCGGTCCAGGCCAGGCCCTCGCCGGCGACCACCGCCAGCACCTGAGCGCGTGTCAGCCCCAGATGCGCGAGCAGGCCAAACTCCTTGCGGCGCGCCAAGACCTGCGCGCTGAAGCTGGCCGCCACCCCGAACAAGCCTATGCCTATGGCCACGGCCTGCAACCAGTAGGTCACCGCGAAGCTGCGGTCAAAAATGCGCAGCGACATGGCGCGGATTTCGCCGCTGGAGGCCATCTCCAGGCTGGGCCATGCCGGCTGTGCCTGCTGCAGGGTCTGTGTGATGGCCTGCTGCACGGCGGCTACCTCCTGCCCGGGCTTGAGCCAGAGCGCCAGGTCATTGATGCGTGTATCACCGCTCAGCCGCCGGTAGTCGCGCTCGTCCATCATGACCGCGCCGAACTGGCGCGCATAGTCGCGCCAGATGCCGGCCACAAAGTAGGTGGGGGCTTGGGCGCTGGTCTCGCCCAGGGCGGTCTGCCAGCGTTTGAAGGGCTGCCCGGCGCGCGCACCGTAGAGCTCGACCATGGCCTCGCTGACGTAGATCGGAATCTGCCCCTGCGGCACCGGCAGGGGGTCGTCGAGCAGCGGCAGGCTCAGGCGGGGCTGGCTGAGATCGCGGGCGATCAGGCTGACCGGCGGCTGGCCGGCCTCCAGGGTGAGGGAGCGCACCCGCAGGGTATCGATGCGCTCGATACCGGGCAGGCTGCGCAGCTTGGCCACCAGTGCCGGTTCAAAGTAGACGGTATCGGCAGCCGCCGCATTGCTGCTGCTGCGCAGGTAGAGATCGGCAGGCAGTATCGTTCCCAACCATTGATCGACTGAGAGTCGAAAGCTGCTGACCATCACCGTCAGCGCCACCGCCAGGCTCAGGGCCGCGACCACGCCGCTAACTGCCACCGCCGCACTTTCTCGCATGCGGCCGGCGCGCTCAATGGCCAGCAGCGGCAAGAGCCTGTGACCGAGCATGCGCTTGACCCCGGGGTAGAACAGCGCGATCAGGCCGGGCAGGGCGCCGATACCGCCCACCAGCATCAGCGCCACCGCCGCATAAGCGGCCAGGGCCATGCCGGCAATCGGCGGCATAAGGGCCAGCAGGCCGCTGGCCAGCAGCAGGCCCAGGCTCCAGCCCAGACGGTGCTTGCCCGCTGCTTGCAGCCCCAGGCCCTTGAGGGTTTGCGCCGGCGGCAATTGCCCGGCGGCCCGCGCAGGCCACCATCCGCCCAGGGCGGCGGCCACTACCCCCAGGCTGCCGTAGACCAGGGCGGCAGCCGAGTTCCACTGCAGGCGCGGCTCGGTGCCCGGGAAATAGCCACCCCCCAGATCGCCGCCCAGCGCGTGCAGGCCCAGGGCCGCCAGTGCCGTGCCCAGCGCCAGGCCGCCGGCGCTGCCCAGCGCCCCCAAAATCAACGATTCGGCCAGCACCCATTGCTGGCGCTGGCGGGCGCTCAGGCCGAGCACGCCCAACAGGGCCAGTTGGCCCGATCGCTTGGCCACGCTCAGCCACAGCACAGAAAACACCAGGAAGGCGCCGGTGAACAAGGCCACCAGGGCCAGCACCGTCAGATTGACCCGGTAGGCCCGCGACAGCTGGCTGATCCGCGATGCCGCTTCGGCCGGCTCGACCACCAACAGGCGAGCCGGCCAGTTGGGCAGCGCCTGCCACTGCGTCTGTGCCGCCGCGCGGTCGGCGCCCGCGACCAAGCGCACATCAATGCGAGTGAGTTCGCCGCCGCGCCCAAACAGGTCCTGCGCCGCGCCCAAGTCCATCACCGCCAGCGGCGGCCCGCCAGCACTCACGCTGCCGGCCACCCGCACCTCAAGCACCTGGCTGCCGCTTTGCAATTTCAAAGGCCCGGCACCGAGCTGCTGGCGTGCGCTGGCATTGAGAAACACGGTGGCCGGCGCAAAGACCGACCAGCGCTGGATCGTGTCGTTTTGCCCCTGGTCTGCTGGGCTTGGCGTGCTGTCCGGTCGCGGCAGCAGGGCGGGTGTGATGGGCGCCACCCGCAGCGCGTCCAGGCCCAGCAGCCTGAGTTTGATGGCCTTGCCGCCGACGATGGCCGAGGTTGCCAATTCCAGCACCGGGCTGGCTGCCGCCACCGCAGGCGCTTGCATCACCAAGCCATAGACCTGCTCGTCAAATGGCCCCTGGGCGGCACGCAGCTCCAGATCGCTTTGCCCGCCGATGGATCGGCTGGCCTGGGCGAATTCGCTCAGCGCCGAAGCATTGATCAGATGCACCGCAAAAGCCAGTGCCACCCCGAGCATCACCGCCAGCACGGCTGCGCCATGGCGCCAGGGGTGGTGGCGCAGTTCCTGCCAGGAGCAGGTGCGCAAGAGCTGGAGGATGATCATGGGGTGCGTAGTTTCGCGGGTTTGTGGTCCAGGTTTGAATCCAATTGGTTTTTTTGACCCTAAATCTATTTCACCGATATCATCGATTGCTCACCAAATAGTTCCCCTTGGAGTGGTCGTCCATGGCCAGCATCACGATCCGCAACCTGGAAGACGATATCAAGCAGCGCCTGAGGGTACGCGCTGCCTTGCACGGGCGATCCATGGAGGAAGAAGCCAGAGACATCCTCAGGCGGGTCCTTGCCGAGGCAGAGCCGCCCCGCAATCTCGCCGCCGCGATTCGCTCTCGCTTGTGTCCCGCTACCCGCGCTGAACTCCAGCTACCTGTGCGATCCGCGCTTGTGTCATCGGATGCGCGGCGCTTGTGCCCATAGTGGTAAACCTCAAAATGAATGAGAGCCATCGTCAAAGAAAACTTGGGTCCCACAACAAGAAGTCAACGCTGTTGATAGGTTCAATCCAGACCGCAATGACCGGGGCTGACTACGTCGTTGCGATAAGCGCTGATGGAGAGATGAAGCTGCTGGCCAAGCGGCGCTGGTGGTCCGATGTTGGACTGCGGATGGCCAGCGCTGCAAAGCCCGGCCGCAGGCAGGCCGGGCCTGGAGCACTCAGGCCGGCTGCAGCCCTTGCGCGGTCAGGCGCAGCACCCGGTCGGCGCGCGCTGCGGCCGGCTCTGAATGGGTGACCAGCACCAGGGCCGAGCCCTGGCTGCGGGTTTGGGCGCTCAGCGCGTCCATGACCTGGGCGGCGGTGCCTGGATCCAGGTTGCCGGTGGGCTCATCGGCCAGCAGCAGGGCCGGGCGGTGGATCAGCGCCCGGGCAATGGCCACCCGCTGAAGCTGACCGCCCGAGAGCTGCTGCGGCAAACGCTCGCCCAGGCCGCTCAGGCCCAGGGCGTCGAGCAGTTGGCTCACCCGCTCGGGCTCCTTGCGGCCCAGCAGCATCAGGGGCAGGGCGATGTTCTGGCTCACGTCCAGGTGGGGCAGCACATGGAAGGCCTGGAACACAAAGCCCACATGCTGACGCCGCAGCAAGGCGCGTGCGTCGTCCCCCAGGCCATCGAGCGTTTGGCCGCACAAGAGCACCTGGCCCGCGTCCCAGGAGTCCAAGCCGGCCATGCAGTTGAGCAAGGTGGACTTGCCCACGCCCGAGTCGCCCACGATGGCCACAAATTCGCCGGCGGCCAGCTCAAGGTTTACCCCTTCGAAGATCCTGGCTTGCCCGTAGCGCTTGGCCAGTCCCTGGATCTGCAGCGGTGAGGATGCGGCCATGTTCACGCCGGCCCCCACAGGGCCAGCACCCGGGCCAGCACCTGGTCTTGCGCGTCGGGTGCGTCGCAGGCCACGATCTGTCTGTGCGCCATGCTGCGCAGCCAGGTGATCTGGCGCTTGGCCAATTGGCGGGTGGCGGCAATCCCACTGCTGCGCAGGGCTTGGAACTGTGCGGGGCTGAGCGTGGGGGCCTTGTCGCCCGGACCGGCATTGACTTCTTGCAGCGCCTGCCAGCATTGGCGGTAGCCGACGCAGCGCAGGGCGGGCAGGTCGGGGTGTAAGTCGCTGCGCTGCATCAGCGCCCAGACTTCCTCCAGCAGGCCTTGGGCCAGCATCTGGTCAAAACGGACGGCGATGCGTTCATGCAGCCAGGCGCGGTCGTCGGGCTCCAGTGAAATCAGTGCGATGGGCAGGCTGTCCTGCTTCGACGCTTGCTGGTGGAAAGATGAGAGCGTGCGCCCCGTGACCCGCCAGACCTCCAGCGCGCGGGCGATGCGCTGGGCATCGCCTGGCGGCAGGCGGGCGGCGGTGGCGGGGTCGACTTGGGCCAGCTCGGCATGCAGGGCCGGCCAGCCGCTGGCCGCAGCCTCCTGAGCGATCTGCTCGCGCACCGCGGGCGTGGCCGGCGGCATGTCGTCGAGTCCGTCCGTCAGCGCCTTGAGGTAGAGCATGGTGCCGCCCACCAGCAGGGGGCGGCGGCCGCGGGCGCGAATCTCTTCGATCAGGCGCAGCGCGTCGCGCCGAAAATCGGCTGCGCTGTAGGGCTGTAGCGGGTCGCGGATATCGATCAGGTGGTGCGTCACACTGGCCAATTCCTGCGCCGAAGGTTTGGCGGTGCCCAGGTCCATGCCCCGGTAGACCAGGGCCGAATCGACGCTGATGATTTCTACCGGCCAGCGCGCGGCCAGCGCCAGCGCGGCAGCGGTCTTGCCGCTGGCGGTCGGGCCGGTCAAGGCGATCAGGGTGGGTTCTGGCATGGCGAGGGGCGGGTGCGCTGGTGCTCGGGGTGTGGCGGCTCAGGAGTTGAGCCTCACAGCGGCAGCGCGCGAGGTTAGCAGATGCCATGCGGCGTGGGATTGGCGGGGTCGATGCCGAGCCGGGCTCTTCTACACTGGTGGGCCCAAGCGCCTTGCCATGAACAACCCTATTTCATCCTCTGATTCTTCGTCCAAGCCAAACCTGGCCTGGGCTTCGCAGCCGCCCACCTTGGCCTGGGCCCTGGGCCTGGCCGGACTGATCCCCTTTGTGATGGGCTCTGCCTTGCAGTGGTATGGGCCGCCAGGCTGGCGCATGCTGGCCGGCATGGCCCTGCTCAGCTACGGGGCGGTGATCGTGAGTTTCCTGGGCGGCATTCACTGGGGCCTGGCCATGCGGGCCAGCCCGGTGCCGGTGGCCAGGCTGGTCTGGGGGGTGCTGCCCAGCCTGCTGGGCTGGCTGGCGGTGTTGCTCGATAGCCCCTGGGGTCAGGTCGTGTTGGCGCTGAGTTTGCTGGCCTGCTTTGCGGTCGATCGCAGCGTGTACCGGTCCTCGGGTCTGGCGTCTTGGCTGGCGCTGCGCGCCATCTTGACCTTGGTGGCCACGGCCAGCGTTTTGATGGGCGCTCTCGCCTATTGGTGGGGCTGAGCGGGCAGGCCTGTTTGAGCTTGCTGGCGAATCAGCGCCCGCGCATGAACAGCGCGTCGAGCTCGCGCACGGTGATCTGGCGCCAGGTGGGGCGGCCGTGGTTGCATTGGTCTGAGCGCTCGGTTTGTTCCATCTGACGCAGCAAGGCGTTCATTTCTTCCATGCTCAGGCGCCGGTTGGCCCGCACCGCGCTGTGGCAGGCCAGGGTGGAGAGCAGCTCATTGCGGGCGCGGGTCAGCACCTGCTGGCCCTCGTGCTGGGCCAATTCGGCCAGTACGCTGCGCGCCAGTTCTACCGCATCGCTGTCGGCCAGATGGCTGGGGACGGCCCGCACCGCCAGGGTTTTGGGCGAGAGGGCGCTCACCTCCAGGCCCAGGGCCAGCAAGGTGTCCTGCGCTTCTTGGGCAGTGGCTATTTCCTGTGGCGTGGCGGCAAAGCTGGCGGCGATCAGCAGCGGTTGGCTGGTGATGCCGCTGTGTTCGAGCTGGCCCTTGAGACCTTCGTAGACGATGCGCTCATGCGCGGCATGCATGTCCACCACCACCAGTCCCTGGTTGTTTTCAGCCAGGATATAGATGCCTTGCAGCTGTGCGATGGCTCGGCCCAGCGGCCATTCGCCTTCTGGCAGTGCTGGCGTGGCGGCCTGATTTGTAGCAGCCGCAGACCAGGCGGGTGCAGCGGGTTCAGCCGCATGGAGCCTTGTCGCAGGGGCGGCGGGCCAGGAGGAAGGCGGGGCGAGAGGAGATGAATCCGGCGATGAGCTCTGAGCTGAGGTGCCGGGCCACATGGCCGACATGTCGTTGATGCGCGCATCCTGCCGCAGGGGCAGGCCGCCTTGCTGCCAGGCCGGTGGCCGATGGAGGCTCGCTGGTGGCCAGCCGCGCTCCGGGGCTGCGCCTGCAAGCGCGGGCCCTGCTGGGCTGCCGGCAGGCGCTTGCGTGCCATCGGCCAGCGCCGCGCGCGGCGCGGCCAGTGCGTTTTCAACCGCGTGCAGCACCGCATGATGGACCTCGCGGCTGTCGCGAAAGCGCACCTCGATCTTGGTCGGATGGACATTGACATCCACCCGCATCGGGTCGATCTGTACGTACAGGGCATAGACCGGCTGCCGGTGGCCGTGCAGCACGTCTTCATACGCGCTGCGGGCTGCGTGGCTGATGATCTTGTCACGCACGAAGCGGCCATTGACATAGGCAAACTGCTGGTCGGCGCGGGCGCGGGCCAGCTCGGGCAGCCCGACCCGGCCGCGCACACGCACCACCGGCCCGGGGCCGCTGGAGGCGTAGTCGACCTCCAGTGACTGCTGGCCGAATTCTTCGCCCAGCACGTCGGCCAGCCGGCGCGCTGGCCCATCGGCGGGCGCAGCGCGCCACTGCTCGATCATCTTGCCCTCATGCCAGATCGCAAAGCCCACATCGGGCCGGGCCAGCGCGTGCCGGCGCACCGCGTCTATGCAGTGCGCCAGTTCGGTGGCGTCGGCCTTGAGGAATTTGCGGCGGGCAGGGGTCGCAAAAAAGATCTCGCGCACCTCGACCGTGGTGCCAATGGCGCGCGCCGCCGGCTTGAGCTCACCCGTGCGGGCGTCGAGCTGCCAGGCATGCTCGGCATCGGCGGTGCGCGAGAGCACGCTCATGTCGGAAATCGAGGCAATGGCGGCCAGCGCTTCGCCGCGAAAGCCCATGGTGCTGACCGACTCCAGGTCGTGCAGCGAGCCTATTTTGCTGGTGGCGTGGCGCTTGAGGGCCACCGGTAGCTCTTCGGCTGCGATGCCCAGGCCGTTGTCCTCGACCCGGATCATGCGCACCCCGGCTGCCGATAAGCGCAGCACGATCTCGCTGGCGCCGGCATCGAGCGCGTTGTCGAGCAGCTCGCGCACTACGGATGCGGGCCGTTCGACCACCTCGCCAGCGGCGATCTGGCTGATCAGCTCATCGGGCAGTTCACGAATGGGGCGGCGAGGAGGGAGGGCGGTGTCAGGCACGCGCGGATTGTAGGACTGGCCTTGTGGTGCCGAGGTCGGCCCTCCCACCAGAAATCCAGTAAGCCGTCGGCAGCGCGGTGTGGGAGTCTTTCCCTCCCATAAAGTCCGCCAGGCGGTAGGCAGTGGTGTGGGAGCCGCGCCCCGCGGCGATGGGACGCTTGATCGACCGCCGCATCGCGCCGAGGGCGGCGCTCCCACAAAAGATTCAGCAGATCGGGCCGAGGGCGGCGCTCCCACAAAAAATTCAGCAGATCGGGCCGAGGCGACCCTCCCACAAGAAATCTGGCAGCCGTGGCAGGGATGTGGGAGCCGCGCCCTCGCGGCGATGGGGCGCTTGATCGAATGCCGCATCGCGCCGAGGGCGGCGCTCCCACAAAAGATCCAGCAGATCGGACCGAGGCGACCCTCCCACAAGAAATCTGCCAGCCGTGGGCAGGGATGTGGGAGCCGCGCCCTCGCGGCGATAGGGCCTTGGTGCAAGGGCTGTGCTTGTTTACAGGCCGCATCGGGCCGAGGGCGACCCTCCCACAAGAAAGCCAGCAGGCCGCCAGCAGGGGTGTGGGAGCCGCGCCCTCGCGGCGATGGGGCGCTTCATCGAACGCTGCATCGCGCCGAGGGCGGCGCTCCCACAAAAGATCCAGCAGACCGGGTCGAGGCGGCCCTCCTACAAGTCGGCGTCTGGGGCAGCGCCTGGCTATGGGCCTAGGCCGGCATGCCAGAATCCGCCTCTATGGAGCTGGTAACTTTTCTCATCGATTTCATCTTGCATGTGGACCGCTATCTCGAAGCGTTCACCCGCGACTATGGGGCCTGGGTCTATGCCCTGCTGTTTCTGATCATCTTCGTCGAAACCGGCGTGGTGCTGATGCCGTTTTTACCGGGCGATTCGCTGCTGTTCATTGTGGGTACCTTGTGCGGAGCTCAACTGCTCAGCCTGCCCCTGGTCATGACTTTGCTCTTGGTGGCGGCGGTGTTGGGCGACCAGTGCAATTACATGATCGGGCGCTGGGTGGGGCCGCGGGTCTTCGCCTGGCCCGATTCGCGCTTTTTCAATCGCGCTGCCTTCAATCAGGCGCATCTGTTTTACGAGCGCTACGGCGGCATCACCATCATCATTGCGCGTTTCATGCCTTTCGTCCGAACCTTCGCGCCCTTTGTGGCGGGTGTGGCCGAGATGAACCGGACGCGTTTTTCGGCCTACAACCTGATAGGGGCCTTGCTCTGGGTGGTGGGTCTGTGCAGCGCCGGCTATGTTTTTGGCAATATGGCCTGGGTGCAGCAAAACCTGAGCAAGATCATTTGGGCTTTGATCATCGTACCGGGCTTGATCGCGATGTTCGGCGCCTGGCGGGCAGGTCGCAAGGCGGCTTGAGGCGCGGGGTGGCCGGGCACCAAGTGCCCTAGAGCGGCCGGCTTCGCGCCAGCGGCGGGTTTTTCGCAAAGTAGCGTTCGATGCCGCGCATCAAGGCCTCGGCCAGTTGCTGTTGGTAGTCGGGCTCGCGCAGCCGCAATTCTTCATCGGGGTTGCTGATAAAGGCGGTCTCCACCAGAACACTGGGGATGTCGGGCGCCTTGAGCACGGCAAATGCGGCTTGCTCTACCCTGGGTTTGTGCAGCTTGCCCACCCGCGAGAGTTCGCCCAGCATGGCGCTGCCGACCTGCAGACTGTCGTTGATCTGCGCAGTGGTGCTCATGTCCAACAGGGTTTGGCGTATCCCTTGGTCGCGTACCTTGAGGTTGACCCCGCCGACTGCATCAGCCGAATTCTCCTTGTCGGCCAGCCAGCGTGCGGCGCTGCTGCTGGCTCCTCGCTCGCTGAGCACAAAAACGCTCGCGCCTTGCGGCCGGGGGGTAAAAAACGCATCGGCATGGATGCTGATCAGCAGATCGGCCTGTACCCGGCGCGCCTTTTGCACCCGCACCTGCAGGGGCACAAAGTAATCGGCGTCGCGGGTCAGCACCGCCCGCATATGAGGCCGGGCGTTGATGCGCTCGCGCAGCAGCAGGGCGATTTGCAGCACCACATCTTTTTCTCGGGTGCCGCCTGGCCCAATTGCGCCCGGGTCTTCACCGCCGTGACCGGGGTCTAGCGCCACGATGATCAATCGGTCGCTGGCCGGTGGCCGCGCCGAGGCCGATTTGGGCGCAGCCTCGGGTGCTGGTGCAGCTTGTGGCGGGGTCGGCGGCGCGGAACCACTGGTGCGGCGATCGCGTTCGGCAATGAATTCACCCAAGGGGTCGCTCGGGCCGGCGGTGCCGGGCCTGGCCCCACTGAGGCCCTGGCGCTGCTGCAGATCGGTGATCAGGGCCTCCAGAGGGTCCGGGGGCTTGCTGGGGTAGAGGTCCAGCACCAGCCGGTGGCGGTAGCCAGCGATAGGCTTGAGGCTGAACACCTGGGGCGACACCGCTTGCTTGAGTTCAATCACCAGCCGCAGGCCTTGCGCGCCTTTTTCGCTGTACGGGCTGATGCGGATGGCGGCGATGTTGGGGTCGTCGCTGCGGACCTTGCCAACAAGCTCCTCCAGGCCCGCTTGCAGTTGCAGGCCCTCGATGTCCAGCAGCAAGCGGCTGGGATCGGCCGATGGGCTGGGGCTGGCCTTGAGCAGTTCGTCGGACTCCAGCGTCAGCCGGGTGTAGTCCTTGGCAGGCCACAGTCGCACCGCCAGGATTTGCGCTGCGCTGGCAACTTGGCCTGCGCCCAGCCACAGCACCAGGCTGCTGGTCTGCAGCCATTGCCTGCGGTTGGAGTTCGGATGGCTCATGTCAGGCTGCGCGCCAGTTGCCAACCGGTGGGGCTACCCGGCTGAAGACGCAGTTGGCGCGGCGCGGCTTCATCTTCTTGGCCCGGTAGGCTGCTGATGAAGAGCTTGAGGTCGGCCGGCGGCAGGTGGCCGGCTGCCCGCTCGGGCCACTCCACCAATTTAAGCCCCGGGCCGGCAAACAGATCGCGCAGGCCCGCTTCCTCCCATTCCTCGGGGGTGTTGAAGCGGTAAAAGTCCAGGTGCGAGAGCGCGATCGTACCGAGCTGATAGCTTTCCAAAATGCCGTAGGTGGGGCTTTTGATGCGGCCTTGCACGCCCAGGGCCCGCAGCAGGTAACGGGCGAAGGTGGTCTTGCCGGCGCCTAAATCTCCGTGCAATTCGATCAAGGCATGGCCCGGATCGGGCAGGGCGAGCAGCGCCTGGGCCAGTTTTTTGGCACAAGCCTCGGTATCGGCCTCGCTGGCCCATACGCTGCTTTCTAAAATGCCGGAATGGTCCCTGATGCTCATCACCTTGTGTCTCTGGTCCGGGACTGGGCCCGCGAACTGGGATTCTCGCAAATCGGTGTGGCAGGTGTGGATTTGGCCTCGGCCGAACCCGGGCTTGCGGCCTGGCTGGCTGCCGGCTTTCATGGGCAGATGGATTACATGGCCAGCCATGGCATGAAGCGGGCCCGGCCCGCGGACCTCGTGCCCGGCACGGTCAGCGTCATCACCGCCCGCATGGATTACCTGCCTCGCGGCACATCTGGCGACTGGAGCAGCCAGGAATTGGAGCGCCTGCAGCGACCCGGTGAGGCGGTGGTTTCGGTCTACGCGAGGGGTCGCGACTACCACCGGGTGCTGCGCGCGCGCCTGACCCTGCTCGGTCAGCGCATCGCCCAGGAGGTTCAGGGTCTGGGTCACCGGGCCTTCACCGATTCGGCGCCGGTGCTTGAAGCGGAGTTGGCGGGCCGCAGCGGCCTGGGCTGGCGTGGCAAACACACGCTGGTCCTCAGCCGCGACGCCGGCTCGATGTTCTTTCTGGGCGAGGTGTTTGTGGATATGGCCCTGCCGCCCACGGAGGCGGCCGAGCCCCATTGCGGCACTTGCAGCGCCTGCCTGGACGTTTGTCCCACCCAGGCCATCGTGGCGCCCCACCGGCTCGACGCCAGGCGCTGCATCTCCTACCTGACGATCGAGCATGCGGGCTCCATCCCGGAGGACCTGCGCGCGCTCATGGGCAACCGCATTTATGGCTGCGACGATTGCCAACTGGTTTGCCCCTGGAACAAATACGCCCGCCGCAGTCCGCTGCCTGATTTCGATGCTCGGCCCTCGCTGACCGGCAGGCAACTCCTGGAACTCTGGGCCTGGAGCGAAGAGGACTTTCTGCGCCATACCGAAGGCAGCCCGATCCGGCGCATAGGCCACGAGCGCTGGCTGCGCAATATTGCGGTGGCTCTGGGCAATGCGCTGAGCCAGGGGGCGGACGATGCCGCCGACCTTCGGGCCGCGCTGCAAATGCGCATGGCGCATCCGAGCGCTCTGGTGCGCGAGCATGTGCGCTGGGCCTTGGGCGCACGTGCTAGAGACTCAGCTTAGCCGTCAATGCAAGCCCAGGCGTCAAAAGCGGTCAGGCCCTAGACCTACGATGCCCCGTCGTTTCGGCTCCTGCTCAGTGACCGGCCAATTGCATAGCCAAGTGCATAGCCAAGGGCAAGCTCAGCAAGCCCATCACGGTGGAGGTCGTGACCAGCGCCGCCACCATGGCGCCGTCATAGCCCATGCGGGCGGCCAGCACATAGGCGCTCGAAGCAGTCGGCAAGGCCGAAAACGCCAGGAGTACCAGGGCTTGGGTCGGCTCCAACTTGAGCGCGCGCGCCAGGCCAAAGGCGATCAGAGGCAGCAGCAGGTGCTTGATGCCAATCAGGCTCAGGCCCAACAGCTTGGCCCGTGCCAATGCTGCCAGTTGCATGCCGGCGCCTGCAGCCATCAGGCCCAGGGCCAGAGAGGCCGCGCCGATGCGGCCCACGGCTGGCTCGAGCCAGACGGGCATGCGAAAGCCCAGCAGGTTGGCCACCAGAGCACTGCCGGTGGCCAGGATCAGCGGGTTGGACAGGAGCTCGCGCCCAAAGTGGCGCTGCGACTGGCGCGCCATGGGCCAGACTGCGGCCGTATTGAACACCGGCACACAAATGCCGATCAGCACCGCAATCAGCAGCAGCCCCTGGGCTCCGGCCAGACGCTCGGCCAGGGCCAGCCCGATGAAGGAGTTAAAGCGAAAACCGACCTGCGCGGCCGCCGCATGGGCCCGCCTGTCGATGTGCCCGCCCAGCAAAGGCAGGTGGGGCAGGGCGTAGCTCAGGCCGATGGCCGTGGCTGCGAGCATCAGCCCGCCTGCGACTAAGCCCGAGGCGGCCTGCAATTGCAGCGGGCTTTTGACGATGGAATGAAACAGCAGGACGGGGAACAGGAAGAAATAAACCAGCTTCTCGACCTGGTCCCACACCGGCCGGTTGAGGGCTGTGTAGCGACAAATCAGGAAGCCGCAGGCGATCAGACAAAAGTCTGGAAATAACAAATTCAGATAGTTCACCGTCCAAGAATAACCGTTGCACTTGCGGGTTCTCCTGATGCGGGCCGGCCCCGCCTGGACTACCATTGGGAAGTTTTAATCTGCCGCCCTGGGGCGCATGTACTAAAAGGACCCTATAGCCATGATGATCCGCCGCTCAGCCCTGTTGGCCCTTGCCTTGACCGCCCTGCCAGGGCTGGTTGTGGCGCAGGCCTATCCCAGCAAATCCATCAAGCTGCAGGTGCCGTTTGCGCCGGGCGGTACGACCGACATCATTGGGCGGGTGATTTCAGAGCCGCTGGGCAAGGCGCTGGGTCAGAGCGTGGTGGTGGAGAACCGCGCCGGTGGCGGGGGCGTGGTGGGTGCCAATGAAACCGCCAAATCGGCGCCCGATGGCTATACCCTGGGCATGGCCACTGTCTCGACGACGGCGGCCAATCCGGCCATCAACCCCAAGATGCCCTACAACGTCCTGACCGACTTCACCCCCATCATCAACATCGCGGCCACACCCAACATCATCGCGGTGCATCCGAGCTTTCCGGCCAAGGACTACAAGGGCTTTCTCGAGGAAGTTAAGCGCAACCCCGGCAAGTACTCCTACTCCTCATCCGGCACCGGCGGCATAGGCCACCTGCAGACTGAGCTGTTCAAGAGCCTGACCGGTACCTTCATCACCCACATCCCCTATCGGGGCGCTGGGCCAGCTTTGAACGACACGGTAGCCGGTCAGGTACAGATCATTTTTGACAACCTCCCTTCGGCCTTGCCCTTTATTCAGCAGGGGCGTTTGATTCCCATCGTGGTGGCTGCGCCTAAACGACTGGCGGCCCTGCCCAATGTGCCTACCTTTAAGGAAGTCGGGCTTGAGCCGGTCAATCGCCCGGCTTATTACGGCATCCTCGGCCCCAAAGGCCTGCCTAAGGATGTGGTTGACAAGATCCACGCTGGTGTCAAAAAGGCTTTGGAAGATCCCGCCATTCGCAAGCGCATTGAAGACACAGGCTCGGACATCATCGGTAACACGCCCGATCAGTTTGCAGCCCAGATGAAGGCCGAGTTTGAGGTCTACAAAAAGGTGGTCGAAAGCGCCAAGCTGCGGCTGGAGTGACGAAGCGCAGAGATCAGCCGCCGCTGCGCCTAAGGCGCTGCGGCGGTTTTTTTATGCGCCCTGCTTGGGAGTTCGTGTGACGGCCAGCGGTATTGATGAGGTTGACGCCTTTCTCGACGCCGTCTGGCTGGAAGATGGTCTGGCGCCCAACACCCTGGCCGCCTACCGCCGCGACCTGAGCCACTACGGCCTGTGGCTGGCTCAGCGCGCCAAAGCGCTTGACGCCACCGGCGAGGCCGATCTGCATGCCTATTTCGCTGAGCGCCACGCGAGCTCCCGCGCCACCTCGGCCAATCGGCGCCTGACGGTGTTCAAGCGCTACTTCCGCTGGGCCCTGCGCGAAGGCCGCATCCAAGAGGACCCGACCCTGCGTCTGCAGGCTGCGCGCCAGCCGCTGAGGGTGCCCAAAAGTTTGAGCGAGGACATGGTCGATCGCCTACTTGGTGCGCCCGATCTGCAGACCCCGCTGGGCCTGCGCGACAAGGCCATGCTGGAATTGCTGTACGCCAGCGGTTTGCGGGTCAGTGAGCTGGTCGGACTCAAAACCTTTCACCTGGGCATGAACGAGGGCGTGCTGCGCGTGATGGGCAAGGGCAGCAAGGAGCGGCTGGTACCGTTCGGGGCGGTCGCGCGCGAGCACCTGCAGGCCTACCTCAGCCAAGCGCGGGCCATGATTTTGGCCGGCCAGCAGACCGAAGACCTCTTCGTGACTGCCCGCGGCCAGGGCATGAGCCGGGTGATGTTCTGGATGATCATCAAGAAGTACGCGCTGCTGGCTGGCATCAGCGTGCCGCTGTCGCCGCACACCCTGCGCCATGCTTTTGCCACCCATTTGCTCAACCACGGCGCTGACCTGCGTGCGGTGCAGATGCTGCTGGGCCACGCCGATATTTCCACGACGACCATCTACACCCATGTGGCGCGCGAGCGCTTGCGCCAAGTGCATGCGGCGCATCATCCGCGCGGCACTTAGGACGATGGCTGGTACATGTGCTCACGGCTAAAGGGGTAGTCGCTCTGGCTGCCTGGCAGATCATCGGTATCGATCTGCCCTGAGGGTTTAGTGGCCAGCATCTGGTGCAATGCCATCCAGCCTTGTTCAAAACCCATGGCGCAGCCGGCCAGGTAGATGCGGTAGGCCCGCAGGACCTTGCCGCCTTGCTCGCCGCCGAGTCGGGCGCTGAGCACTTGCTGGGCGGGCCCGAGCTGAGCTTCCAGGGCGTCTGACCAAGCCCACAGGGTTCTGGCGTAGTGGGGGCGCAGGTTCTCGGTATCGACCATCTCCAGACCGGCATCGGCCATGGCCGCCAGTACGCTGCTGGTGTGCAGCAGTTCGCCGCCGGGGAAGATGTACTTTTCAATGAAGTCGCCCATGCCGGCGCCAAGCTGGTGGTGCTGGGTGCCGCCGGCGGTGATGCCGTGGTTCATCAGCAGGCCGCCCGGCCGCAGCAGCCGCCTGATCTTGCCAAAGTACTCGGGCAGCCTGGCCCTGCCCACATGCTCAAACATGCCTACCGAGGCGATCTTGTCGTAAGGCAGGCCTTCTTCAAGGTCGCGGTAGTCCAGGAGCCGCATTTGCACCTGGTCCTGCAAGCCCCGTTCCCTGATCAAGACCTGAACATGGGCATGTTGCTGGCGCGAGAGCGTGATGCCAGTGGCGTGGACCCCATGCCGCTCAGCCGCCCACAGCAAGAGTGCGCCCCAGCCAGCGCCGATGTCCAAAAAGCGCTCACCGGGTTTGAGCATGAGCTTGCGGCAGATGTGTTCGAGCTTGGCTTCCTGGGCCTGGGCCAGGCTCATGTCGGCTTGCCGGAAGTAGGCGCAGGAATAGACGCGCCGGGGGTCCAGCCAAAGTGCATAAAAGTCGTCGCCGACGTCGTAGTGGTGCTGGATCTGGGCCGCATCGCGCTGGCGGGTGTGCAGGAGCAGCGAGCGCAGCCCTTGCAGCCAGGCGCTGCCCAGGGCCGATTTGGGCTGGACCGCATGGCCTGGCACCATGGCTGCGGTAGCCGCCATGATTTGGCGCATGCTCCCTTCGAGTTTCAGGCGCCCCTCGACATAGTCCTCAGCCAGCGCGCCCACCTGTGCGGACCGCAGGCGATCCAGGCTGGACCAGTGATGCAGCTGTACCCGCACGGGCGCTTCTTGCGGGCCAATGAGCTGACCCGATGGCAGTTGCAGTTGCAGGGCCGGCCAAAGTGTGGCCGCCGACTGGCTAGGGCGCAGGAGCATCAGGCTACCTCTTCAGGGTGTTGAATGCGGCGCGGCCTCATGCGCTGCAGGTCAAAATGCTAAGCGGCTTGCTGCTCCGTACACAAGCGCGACCGTGTGAAGTGATGGTTTTTCCGGCGCTGGCCTGCGCTGGACTGGCTTTGCCACTGGCAAAGCGGCAAGCACTTGTCCGATGGGCAAGCCGGCCCCGCGCCCTGGCATCAGCCTGCGAGCTGAGCCAATTCCTGGGGCGTAAAGCCTGCAGCGCTGCGAGCGCTCAGGTTGAAAGGCCCGCGAGGACGGGGCGCGCCATAGCGCTCAGACAGGCTCAATTGCTGCGCCAGGGGGTCCAGCTCGCCTTGCTTGCACAGCCAGCCGAACCATTGGTTGCCGATGGCCACATGCCCGATCTCATCGCGCAGGATCAGCTCAACAATTTCTGCCCCCCGCCGGTCGCCGGCTGAGCGCAGCTTGTGGGCGATGGCCGGCGAAGCGTCTAACCCGCGCGCCTCCAGTACGCGCGGTACCACCGCCAGCCTGGCCAGCAGATCATCCTGTGTGCGTCTGGCCATGTCCCACAGTCCCTCGTGGGCGTCAAAGTCCCCATAGCGGTAGCCCATGGCCTGCAGATGTTCGTGCAGCAGCGAAAAGTGCAGCGCCTCCTCGCGCGCTACCTTGAGCCAGTCGTGATAAAAATTTTCCGGCATGGCAGGAAAGCGCCAGATCACATCGAGTGCCAGGTCCATCGCATTGCACTCGATATGGGCCAGGGCATGGATCAGACCGGCGCGGCCCTCGGGGCTGCCCACAGCCCGCTGAGGCACTTCGCGCGGTGGCAGCAAGCGCGGCCGGTCAGAGCGGCCGGGCAGGCCTTCGGGCTCGCTCCAGCGGGCTAGCTTATCCAGGACAAGGTGCTCAGGCCACTGCCGTAAAGCGAGCGCCTTTTCATCGGCATCGCGCAGGACGATCAGGGCCAGTGCGTGATTGCGTAGGCAGGTCATGTTCTCAGGATATCTTCAGGGCGCGCTCAGACGCCCTCGTTTGGCCGAACGTTTCAGGCGAATCTCGACGGTTCTTCCTACGGCGCTCGCGGCCTTAATGAGCGTGTCTAGCTGTATCGACAGGTTGGCCGGATCGAGTACTCGGTCGAGCTGCGAGCGGCTGGTCGCCATGCGTAGGGCCATGTCGACCTTGCTGAGCTTGCCACTGACCATGGCCTCGTCCAATTGCTCGGCCAGTGCACGCTTGAGTGCTCGGGCTTGAACTTCCTCGTAGATGCCATCGTCTCTGAGAAAGTCGTCGAGGCTGCTGCCTTTATGGGGATTTGATTTAGCCGTCTTGGGCATCTTTCCACTCCTTCAAGCGTTTAATGGCCAACTCAATGTCCTTAGCATTGGTTTGCTGGGTTTTCTTAATAAATGCATGCAGCAGGATCATTTCAGACTGATCAACGGCAAAAAGGATGCGCGCGATCCGATTCCCGACCTTGCTGCGCACTTCCCAGATGGATCCCCTTAAGTGATCAACCCGGGGTTTGCCGATAGGCCACTTGTACTGGACGTAGGCGATGTCTTCACCAATGATTTGGCGATCCGCTTTGCTCAGCGCTTTGAGCCACTCGCGCACTGGCTCCTGGCCACCTGCTGAGCGGTAGAAAAATGCCGGTATTTTGGGCATCGCAGCCATTCGAAAATTGTACCCCATGAGGTACATTTAAAGTCTCAGCTGGCCCGCAGCGGCCACCGAAGGCGGCTCAATCCCTGGGCAAGAGTTCCAGTCTTTCAGGATTTGGGTGCGCTGTCGACCCAAGGTGGCAAGAATACGCAGCCAGCCCGCAGCCGCAGTGCCGGGCTCCTACAATCATCGATTTTCCAGCGAGAGGGCGCCCATGGCGGTTTATCAGATCGGCGATGTCATCCCCCAGATTCATGACAGCGCCTGGGTGGCGCCCAGCGCCCAAGTCATGGGCCGGGTGGTGCTGGAGCAAGACAGCAGCGTCTGGTTTGGCGCGGTGCTGCGCGGCGACAACGACCCGATCCGCATAGGCAAGGGCAGCAATGTGCAAGACGGCAGCGTGCTGCATTCCGACCTCGGTCAGCCCATGACGGTGGGCCAGTATGTGACGGTGGGGCATCAGGCCATGCTGCACGGCTGCACCATCGGCGACGGCTGCCTGATCGGTATACAGGCGGTCATCCTCAACGGTGCGCGCATCGGGCGCAACTGCCTGGTCGGCGCTGGCGCGCTGGTGACCGAGGGCAAGGAGTTCCCGGAGGGCTCGATGATCCTGGGCAGCCCGGCCAAGGTGGTGCGACAGCTCACGCCTGAGCAGATCGAGAACATCCGCCGCAATGTGCTGGGCTATGTGGACAACGCCCGCCGCTTCAAGACGGGTCTGCAACAGATCGGGTGAGCCCAAGCGCGCTGGCCGCCTGTGGGTCGGTTTTCGAAAATTTCCTCAGCCTGAAAGGGGCACTGCCCTGCCATGTCCGAGTTGCATAAATTCATTTTTGAGGGCCTGCCGGTGCGCGGCATGCTGGTTCGTCTGACCGAGGGCTGGCAGGAAGTGCTTGCCCGCCGGCGTGTGGCCGGCGGCTATCCGCCCGAGGTGCAAGACCTGCTCGGGCAGATGTTGGCTGCCGGTGTGCTGATGCAAGGCAACATCAAGTTCAATGGCGCTCTGGTGCTGCAGATCTTTGGCGACGGGCCGCTGAAGCTGGCGGTGGCCGAGGTGCAGTCGGACCTGAGCTTTCGCGCCACGGCCACCTTTGGCCCGGCTGGCGCCAGCGCCGTGCCCGCGGGCGCCAGCCTGAGCCAGATGGTCAATGTGGACAACCAGGGGCGCTGTGCGATCACCCTGGACCCCAAGGACAGGCTGCCCGGTCAGCAGCCTTATCAGGGCGTGGTGCCGCTGTTTGGCGACCGCCACGAGAAGCTGGACAAGCTCAGCGAGGTGCTCGAGCATTACATGCTGCAAAGCGAGCAGCTCGATACCTGCCTGGTGCTGGCGGCCAATAGCGAGGTGGCTGCCGGCCTGCTGATCCAGCGCCTGCCGGTGATGGGGCAGGGCAATTTGGCCGGGCAACTCGACCGCGACGCCAATGAAGACCAGATTGGTCGCAGCGAGGACTACCAGCGCATCGCCATGCTGGCGGCCACCCTCAAGCCGCAGGAGTTGCTAAGCCTGGGGGCTGATGAGATCTTGCACCGCCTGTTCTGGCAGGAGAGTCTGACCCGCTACGAGCCTTTGCGGCCGCGGTTTGCCTGCACCTGCTCACGCCAGCGGGTCAGCGGCATGCTGCGCAGCTTGGGCTCTGCCGAAGTCGAGCAGATCTTGGCCGAGCAGAGTCGGGTGGAGGTGGGCTGCGAGTTTTGCGGCGTTCTCTACCACTTTGACGCGGTCGACGCGGCGCAGATCTTTACCGAAGGCAGCAAGCCGCCGGCCCCCGGCGGCGTTCACTAGAGCTTGGACAGCTTGGCCTGCCGCTCGGCTTGCATCAGCCCCAGCAAGATGTGTTCGCAATCCGGGTCATCGCATTTTTCGCAGGCCAGGCGCCAGCCGGGGCGGCCTAGGGTTTGCGCACCGACGGGCATCAGGGCCCGGTCGCGCACAGCCAGTGCGGCCAGGGCCTGCTGCAGTTGCTGAGACTGCGATCCTCTGAGGGCCTGGAAGCTTTGCTGCTGATTGAGCAGCGATTGTCGCAGCGCCCTGTGGGCCTGTAGCGCGCTCAAGTCGGGCTCTTGCGCCTCGGTTTGGCCTTCGTCCCAAGGCAGCAGCAGGCAAAAGTCCTTATCGCCAATGTCTCCGGCTTCGGACCGGTGCGCGAACTGCCAGGCCTGCGGGCCTGCGCTGGCCTGGCTTGCTACGGCGGCATTCAAGGCCGCACTGAAGTTGCGCGCTGTGCTGGCATCGTGGCCCAGCACCAAGACCTGGATCGCAGCAACTGTGGTGGGCTCAGCCGGCGATGTCATCGCCAGGCCTTACTTGGCGTTGCTAAATTGCACGAAGATCTCGTTGGGTTTGACCATGCCGAGCTCGCTGCGGGCCTTTTCTTCAACCATGTCCAGCCCTTCTTTGAGGTCGCGCACCTCGGAGGCCAGCCTTTCGTTTTCGGCTTGAGCCTGCTGGTTCTGGCGGCTCATCTCGTCAAGCTTGAGCTGCATCTGTCTGACGTTGGGCACGCTGCCACGGCCAAACCAGATCTGCGCCTGCAGCACCAGCAGCAGGGTCAGCAAGAGGCCGGTGACGAGGCGTTTTCCCACCTTGCAGCTTCTTTCAGCGCAGGTTGTAGAAGGCGGCGCGGCCCGGGTAGCTGGCGATGTCGCCCAGGTCTTCCTCGATGCGCAGCAGCTGGTTGTACTTGGCCATGCGGTCCGAGCGGCTCAGGGACCCGGTCTTGATCTGCGCGGCATTCAGGCCCACGGCGATGTCGGCAATCGTGGAGTCCTCGGTCTCGCCCGAGCGGTGGCTGATGACGGCGGTGTAGCCGGCGCGCTTGGCCATCTCGATGGCAGCAAAGGTTTCGGTGAGTGTGCCGATCTGGTTGATCTTGATCAGGATCGAGTTGGCAATGCCTTTGTCGATGCCTTCCTTGAGGATCTTGGTGTTGGTGACGAACAGGTCGTCACCCACCAACTGCACCTTTTTGCCCAGGCGCTCGGTCAGCAGCTTCCAGCCGTCCCAGTCGCCCTCGTGCATGCCATCTTCGATGCTGATGATGGGGTACTTGTCGACCCAGGTGGCCAGCATGTTGGTCCATTCCTCGGCCGACAGCACCAGGCCTTCGCCTTCGAGGTGGTACTTGCCTTCACGATAGAACTCACTGGCGGCGCAGTCCAGGCCCAGGGCAATCTGCTCGCCGGCCACGTAGCCGGCCTTGTCGATCGCTTCCAGAATCATTTGTATCGCGGCCTCGTGGCTGGGCACATTGGGTGCGAAGCCACCCTCGTCGCCCACGGCCACGCTCATGCCCTTGTCGTGAATGATTTTCTTGAGGGCATGGAACACTTCAGCGCCGTAGCGCACGGCCTCACGGAAGCTGGGAGCGCCCACGGGAATGATCATCAGTTCCTGCAGATCCAGGTTGTTGTTGGCGTGCGCACCGCCATTGACCACGTTCATCATAGGCACCGGCATCTGCATGCCGCCCGAGCCGCCAAAGTAGCGGTACAGCGGCAATCCGGCTTCCTCGGCAGCGGCCCGGGCCACGGCCATGGAGACCGCCAGCATGGCGTTGGCGCCCAGGCGGCTTTTGTTGTCGGTGCCGTCCAGGTCGATCAACGTCTTGTCCAGAAAGGCCTGCTCGGAGGCATCCAGGCCCAGGACGGCCTCGGAGATTTCGGTGTTGATGTGCTCAACCGCCTTGAGCACGCCCTTGCCCAGATAGCGGGACTTGTCGCCGTCGCGCAGTTCGATGGCCTCGCGCGAACCGGTGGAAGCGCCCGAAGGCACGGCGGCGCGGCCCATCACGCCGGACTCCAGCAGCACGTCGCACTCGACGGTAGGGTTGCCGCGGCTGTCCAGGATTTCGCGACCTACGATGTCAACTATGGCACTCATTGAACTTTCTTCTTTCTTGGGAGCAGAGATTAAAAAACGGGGACTCAGGTACCTTCGACCAGCAGCATGCGCATCACCGCAGCGCCTTGGCGGGCTGCACGGGCGCTGGCGTATTCGGGCGATGCCTCGAAGCGTCGGGCCTGCTCGGTGGAGGGGAACTTCAGAATGACCAGCCGCTCGGGCTGCCAGTCGCCCTCGATCACCTCTATGGCGCCGCCACGCACGCAGACTTCCGCGCCGAAGGTCTGCATGGCCACCGTCGATAGCTTTTTGTATTGCTCGTACTGGGCGGGGTTGGTGACGCTGACATTGGCAATGATGTAGGCACTGGGCATGGCGTTCAGGCGGTGAAATTGTTTTCTAAAAAGCCATTTTGCTTGGTAGCGCGATCGAGCACGACCAGGGTTTCGAGCAGGGCCTTCATATGCCGCAGCGGCACGGCATTCGGTCCGTCCGACCAGGCCTCTTGGGGCCGGGGATGCGTCTCCATGAAGAGCCCCGCCACGCCGACGGCCACGCCGGCGCGGGCCAGCACTGGCACCATTTCGCGGGCGCCGCCACTGACTTGCCCCAGGCCGCCAGGCTTTTGCACCGAGTGGGTGACGTCGAACACCACCGGCGCGCCCGAGTTACGCATCTCGGCCAAGCTCGTCATGTCGGCCACCAGATTGTTGTAGCCAAAGCTCACCCCGCGCTCGCAAGCCAGGAAGCGGTCTTCGCTCAGGCCGGCCTCCCGTGCGGCGCCTCTAGCCTTGTCGATCACGTTCTTCATGTCCCAGGGCGCGAGGAACTGCCCCTTCTTGATGTTGACGGGCTTGCCTGACTGCGCCACCGCGCGGATGAAGTCGGTCTGCCGGCACAAAAATGCGGGCGTCTGCAGCACATCGACCACGCTGGCAACGGTGGCGACTTGTGACTCGTCGTGAACATCGGTAAGCACCGGCAGCTTGAGCTGGCGACGCACTTCGTCCAGGATCTTCAGGCCGGCGTCTATGCCCACGCCGCGCTGGCTGCTTCCAGACGAACGGTTGGCCTTGTCGAAGGAGCCTTTGTAAATCAAGGGAATGCCCAGCGGCTCGCAGATGTCCTTGAGCTGGCCAGCCACGTCCAAGGACATCTCCAGGCCTTCGATGGAGCAGGTGCCGGCGATCAGAAAGAAAGGCTGGTCCAGCCCGGCCTCGAAGCCACAGAGCTTCATGCGCAGACCTTCATACGCTGCGCTGCCATCATGCCGCCACCTTCAAAGATTTGCCCGAGCCATGGTGGTCCAGGGCCGCCTTGATGAAGGAGTTGAACAGCGGATGCCCATCCCAGGGGGTGGACTTGAATTCCGGGTGGAACTGCACCCCCATATACCAGGGGTGTGTTGTCTGCGGCAGTTCGACGATTTCGGTCAAATGCTCGCGCTGCGTCAGGGCGGAAATCACCAGCCCGCTGGCGCGCAGGCGCTCGAGGTAGTTCACATTAGCCTCGTAGCGGTGGCGGTGACGCTCGGTCACCACATCGCCATAAATTTGGTGGGCCAGGGTACCGGCGCTCACGTCAGAGCTTTGCGCGCCCAGACGCATGGTGCCGCCCAGGTCGGATTTTTCAGTGCGCGTCTTGATGGTGCCGTCGGCGTCCTTCCATTCAGCGATCAAGGCGATCACCGGATGCGGGCTGTCGGGTTCAAATTCGGTGGAATTGGCTTCGGCCAGACCGGCTACGTGGCGGGCAAATTCGATGGTGGCCACTTGCATGCCCAGGCAAATCCCCAAGTAGGGCACTTTGTTTTCTCGGGCAAAGCGGGCCGCACAGATCTTTCCTTCAATGCCCCTTTTGCCAAAGCCGCCGGGTACCAAGATCGCATCGAAGCGGGCCAGCTGCGAGACGTTATCGGTCGTCAGGGTCTCGGAGTCCACGTATTCGATGTTGACCCGCGCATGGTTCTTCATGCCGGCGTGGCGGATCGCTTCATTGAGCGATTTGTAGCTGTCCGACAGGTCTACATACTTGCCGACCATGGCGATCCTGATCTCGGCGGCCGGGTGCTCAACCGCATGCACCAGCTCGTCCCAGCGGCTGAGGTTGGCCGGCGGGGTGTTCAGGCGCAGCTTGTCGCAAATCAGGCCGTCCAGACCTTGCTCATGCAGCATGCGCGGCACCTTGTAAATGGTGTCGACGTCCCACATGGAGATCACGCCCCACTCCGGCACGTTGGAAAACAGCGAGATCTTGGCCCGCTCTTCGTCAGGGATGGGCCGGTCGGCGCGGCACAGCAGCACATCGGCCTGTATGCCGATTTCGCGCAGCTTTTGCGCGGTGTGCTGGGTTGGCTTGGTTTTGAGTTCTCCGGCAGCCGCGATCCAGGGCACATAGCTCAGGTGGACGAAGGCCGTGTTGTTGGGCCCCATCTTCAGGCTCATCTGCCGTACCGCCTCCAAAAAGGGCAGTGACTCGATATCGCCCACCGTACCGCCAATCTCGACGATGGCCACGTCGACCGCGTCGCCAGTGCCTATGCCGGCGCCGCGCTTGACGAATTCCTGAATCTCATTGGTGATGTGCGGAATCACCTGAACCGTCTTGCCCAGGTAGTCCCCGCGGCGCTCTTTTTCGAGCACGCTCTTGTAGATCTGGCCGGTGGTGAAGTTGTTGGAGCGACGCATGCGCGTCGTGATGAAGCGTTCGTAATGGCCCAGGTCCAGGTCGGTCTCTGCGCCGTCCTCGGTCACAAACACTTCGCCGTGCTGGAAGGGCGACATGGTGCCCGGATCGACGTTGATGTAGGGATCGAGCTTGATCAGAGTGACTTTGAGGCCTCGCGATTCCAAAATCGCAGCAAGGGAGGCTGAGGCGATTCCCTTGCCCAGGGAGGACACCACACCGCCGGTGACGAAGACAAATTTGGTCATGTCAGGAAGGAACCGCGAGTTCCTTGAGGTGGTAAACGCGGATTATAGGCGTGCCTCTGCGGCTGCAAACCGATGCAAACTGCCCGGTCGGCGGCTCGGCCGCATCCGTTACAGTCTCGCCATGCACGCGACCGATCCCTCCCAGCCTCTGGCCGGCAAGCACTTGGTGCTTGGCCTGTCCGGTGGCATTGCCTGTTACAAAGCGGCCGAGCTGTGCCGCGCTCTGGTCAAGGCCGGGGCCACGGTTCAGGTGGTCATGACCGATGCAGCCGCGCAATTCATCACCCCGGTGACGATGCAGGCCCTCAGCGGCCGGCCGGTCTACACCAGCCAGTGGGACGCGCGCGAGGGCAACAACATGGCCCATATCAATCTCTCGCGCCAGGCCGACGCCATTGTGGTGGCGCCGGCCAGTGCCGACTTCATGTCCAAGCTGTTGCATGGCGGCGCCGATGAACTGCTCAGCCTGATGTGCCTGGCCCGACCGATCGATAAGGTGCCCCTGGTATTGGCGCCGGCCATGAACCGCGAGATGTATGGGCATCCGGCAACGCAGCGCAACCTGGCCCAACTGCGCGCAGACGGCGCCCATGTGCTGGGCGTGGGCGCAGGCGAGCAGGCCTGCGGCGAGGTTGGCGACGGGCGCATGCTTGAGCCCGAGGAACTCCTCGAAGAGCTGCAGGCTTTCTTCACCCCCAAGCGCCTGCTTGGGCAGCATGTTTTAGTGACGGCCGGGCCGACCTATGAAGCGATAGACCCGGTGCGCGGCATCACCAATTTGTCCAGCGGCAAGATGGGTTTTGCCATTGCCCAGGCCGCCTGGCGCGCCGGCGCCCAGGTGACTTTGGTGGCGGGGCCGGTGAGCTTGGCCACGCCCCGGGGTGTGCGGCGCATCGATGTTCGCTCGGCCGAGCAGATGTGGCAGGCGGTGCAGCCTTGCGCCGAGCAGGCCAGCGTTTTTGTGGCAACGGCTGCCGTGGCCGACTGGCGGCCGGTCAGTGCCGCTGATCAAAAAATCAAGAAGACCGAGGGCGGTTTAGCCCCGGTCTTGAGCTTTACCGAAAACACCGACATCCTGGCCAGCCTGGCCCGCTCTGAGCGGGCGCGCAGCGGGCAGCTTTATTGCGTGGGCTTTGCCGCCGAAAGCCACGACCTGCTGGCCCATGCCCAGGCCAAGCGTGAGCGCAAAGGGGTGCCGCTCTTGGTGGGCAATATCGGACCGCAGACCTTTGGGCTGGACGACAACGCACTGCTCTTGGTCGATGCCCACGGCTCTAAAGAACTGCCGCGCGCACCCAAGCTGCAATTGGCCTGCCGCCTGATTGAACGCATTGCCCAGGATCTCAGAAAGACAAGCTCATGAAAGTCGATGTCAAGATACTCGATGAACGGCTGCACCAAGCCATGCCGGCCTACGCCACTCCGGGCAGCGCCGGCCTCGATCTGCGGGCTTGTCTGGATGAACCCCTGATCCTGCAGCCCGGTGCCTGGCAACTGGTGCCCACCGGCATGGCCATGCATTTGCAAGACCCGGCCTATGCAGCGCTGATCCTGCCGCGCTCAGGCCTGGGGCACAAGCACGGCATCGTGCTGGGCAATCTGGTCGGCTTGATCGACAGTGACTATCAAGGTCAACTTATGGTCAGCGCCTGGAACCGCAGTACCCAGGCTTTCACCATAGAACCTATGGAGCGCATTGCCCAGTTGGTGATCGTTCCGGTGGTGCAGGCCCAGTTCAATCTGGTCAATGAATTTGCCGCCAGCGAGCGTGGCGAAGGCGGCTACGGCTCGACGGGCAAGCGCTAGGTCGTCAGGCGCGCAGCTTGGAAGCGCTTCAGTGCAAGCGCGGCTCGCCGGTTAAAGGCGAGGATTCGAGCTGGAAAAATCCGGTGCCCAAGGTGCCCGCGCCGACTTCTTCCAGACTCGCTGCACGTACCGACGCGATGCGCACCTGCAGCCGTATGGCCATGCCGGCTAGCGGATGATTGCCGTCGATCACCACGTGCTCGGGATAGATGTCGGTGACGGTGTACATCAGGTCCTGGGGCGCCTCGCGGCCGACGCCGGGGGGCAGGGCGCTGCCCTCGTAAATCATGCCTTCTTCGAGCTCTGCCGGGAATAGATTGCGTGCTTCGAGAAACACGCGCTGCTCGTCATAGTCGCCAAAGGCGTGTTCAGGCTCCAGGTGCAGTTCGACCTTGTCGCCCGCCTCTTTGCCCAGCAGGCCCTGTTCGACCGCCGCGAGCAGGTCGCGCCCACCGAGCAGGAATTCGACCGGCTCATCCAATTCATCGAGCACCTCACCCAGGCTGTCTTTCATCACCCAGGTCAGGCCGACCACACAAGACTCGGAAATTTTCATCCGACAATTGTCCCATGGAACCCACGCAAGTTTTAAGCCTCCTGGGCGGCCTCAGCCCCAATCAATTCATGCGCCGGCATTGGCAAAAAAAGCCTTTGCTGGTGCGCCAGGCCATCCCCGGCTTCAAGCCCGTGCTCAGCGCTGCGCAACTGTTTGCCTTGGCCGCCAGAGACGAGGTGGAGTCGCGTCTGATCACCCGCAGCCCCGAGCGCCGTGGCCGGGCGAACCACGGCCCTGCCGCTTGGCAGCTTCGGCGTGGCCCATTTGCGCGCCGCGCCCTGCCACCGCTGGCCCAGCCCGGCTGGACCTTGTTGGTGCAGGGGGTGGATCTGCATTCAGAGGCTGCCCATGAATTGATGCAGCGCTTTCGCTTCATCCCCGATGCCCGGCTCGACGATTTGATGATTTCATATGCCAGCGAAGGCGGCGGTGTCGGGCCGCATTTCGACAGCTATGACGTGTTTTTGCTGCAAGCCAGTGGCAGCCGGCGCTGGCAGATCAGTGCCCAGACCGACCTGAGCCTGCAAGCCGATGCGCCGCTCAAGATCCTTCGCCGCTTTGAGCCCCAGCAGGAGTTCGTGCTGCATGCCGGCGATATGCTCTACCTGCCCCCTGGCTATGCGCACGATGGGGTGGCGCAGCCTGGCACTGGCACAGACGGTAGGCCGCAGGCCTGCATGACCTATTCCATCGGTTTTCGGGCGCCTGCCCAGCACGAGTTGGCGGCTGCCTTGTTGACTCGCCTGGCCGAAATGGCGCAGGAGGAAGATGGCGACGCAGCGCCGAAACTCTATCGGGATCCCAGCCAGCCAGCCAGTCTCAGTCCGGCGCAGGTGCCGCCAGCTTTGCTGCGCTTTGCCGAGCAGGCGCTGGCGCGGGCTCTGCGCGAGCCGCAGGCCTTGGCGTCTGCCTTGGGGGAGTATTTGTCGGAGCCCAAGCCCAATGTATGGTTTGAGTCCGGGGCTCAAGCCGACGGGGAGCTGCAAAAAGGGCAGGGGGTTCGTCTTCATCCGCGCTCGCGCATGCTCTACGACGCGCAACGGGTCTTCATCAACGGGGAAGCTTTTGTCGCCCGAGGCATGGATGCCCGGTTGATGCGCCAGCTGGCCGATGAGCGCCGTCTGCCCGCGGTAAGCCTGGCCCGTCTGAGCCCTTCTGCGCTTCAGCTGCTCGGTCACTGGCTGGAGGACGGCTGGCTGTTGGCAGATTTCGCAGGCTGACCCCGTGCGCTCAGGCGCAGCGATCACCTCGCCCTTAGGTTCCTTACTAGCCGTTTTGGGGCCGCCGTGCACCGATTTGGACAAAGCAGTACCCTAGGGCTTATACTAATGGGCTGGGTTGGGTGAGCTCGAGTTGCTCAGCCTGGCGAAGGCCCGGAGCTTCATGTTCTGGGTTTTCGGCGAAGTGGAAAATATTTTTCTCATTCATCAAGGAATCAAAAAATGAACAAGTCTCTCGTTCTGGCAGCAGTTATCGCCGCCGCCGCCCTGGCTGCTTGCGGCAAAAAAGAGCCGGCACCGGCTCCCGCTCCCGCACCGGCTCCTGCCGCAGCTCCTGCTCCCGCACCTGCAGCCGACGCATCGGCTCCTGCTGCTGCCCCTGCTGCTGCTCCTGCAGCTTCGGACAAGAAGTAATCTTCCGCCTCCGGACGAAAAAGCCGCCTTCGGGCGGCTTTTTCTTTGGCTATCCCACGGAGATCCAGGGCGTACCGCTGCGTGCATCGGCCACCTCGATCCCCACCGCATCGCCCAGACCAGCGACTAAAGCCGCCCTGGCCAGATCGGGCCGGTTGTTTTTCAGGCTGAGGTGGGCCGCGATCACCTGGCGCAAGGGACCGCCTCGCAACTGGCTGACCAACTCGCCAGCCTGTTCATTGGCCAGGTGGCCAAGGTCACCGCCCACCCGATGCTTGAGGAAGGCAGGGTAGGCTGATTCAGCCAGCAACTGCCGGTCGTGGTTACATTCGAGCAGCAGGGTGTGGCAGTCACTGAGTTGCTCGCGCACCGCCGGCGGAACATGGCCCAGGTCTGTGAGCACCCCCAGGGCGTGCGCACCATCCGTGCAGTGCAGTTGCAGCGGCTCCCGCGCGTCGTGGGGAACGGCAAAGGCCCGCAGCTCTAGATCGCCCCAGTCAATTGTTTGGTCGTGGCCGGTCAGACGTAGCAAACCCTGGTAATCGAGCGCGCCGCTGGCCCGCCAAGTGCCTTCGCTCATCCAGACTGGGATGCGGTACTCGCAAGCGATGCGGTGGGCGCAACCGACGTGATCGCTGTGTTCATGGGTGATGAACAGACCGTCGATCTGCGCCATTTCGAGCCCAGCCACAGCCAGGCGCTGCCTCAAGATGCGCGGGCCCAGGCCGCAATCGATCAACAGACGCTTGTTACCGGCCTCAACCAGGGTGGCATTGCCGGTGCTGCCGCTGCCCAGGCTGCGCAGTCTGAGCACGGATCGCTTATCTCAAGTCTTCGGCGATCAGTTGCAAAATGCGCTTGGCATTGGCTGAGGTGTCCGGTGCGCCTTCGGCATTGAGCACCGCGACTGTGCTGGTTTGGCCTTCGCCGCGTACCGAGATGCGCAATTTCAAAGGAGCAGCTGTGGACGTGCTGCTGAACATACGTCCGAAGAATCCAGGATCCTTCTTGTCTGCGGTGGGCTCCACATAGCGCACGAAGTACAAGCCTTGAGCGCGGTCACGGTCTTCGACCGTAAAACTGGTCCTGTCGAGCGACAGGCCGACGCGGCGCCAAGCCCGGTCAAAACCCTCATTGATTTTCAGGGTCGGCTGGCTGCCGGCAGCGACCTGGGCCACCGGTTGCTGCGTCACGGTGGCCACCGTACGGGCCTGCTCGCCGGGCACGCCGAGCTTGACCATCAGGCGGCGCAGGAACTCTGTTTCGAGTTCCGGATCTGCTGGCCGCGGCTGCCAGATGGTGCTGCCAGTGCTGGCATTAGGTACGGTCTCGACCATGCCTCGGTGGCTGATATAAATTTCGGTGCCATCGCTGCTGCGCTCAAGCCGGGTGCGGAACTTGTCGCGCTCTCCGGTGGAGTAAATGCCATCGAACACCTTGCCGATGGTGCGACGAATGAAGTCCTGCGGCAGCTTGGCGCGGTTTTCAGCGAAATCGGTCTCGATGATGCCGGTGTTGGCCTGCTCGATGGTCAGCAGGAAGCCGTTTTCTTGCCAAAACTCGCGCACCGTGTCCCACAAAGCCTCGGGCGGGCGCTTGACCACCAGCCAGCGCTGATTGCCGGCGCGCTCAATGCGCACGTCGCCAAGTTGGCTCGGGGCCGTGCTGGCGGCGACAGCCGAGGTGCCAGTGGCCTGGCCTGCTTGGTAGCCGCTGGCCGTGACGGTTCCGCCAGGCACCGCATAACGCGCATCGCGGCTGAGCTGGGTCAGGTCGGGCGGCACGTCGAGCGAGGGCGACTTGCTTTGGCCAGCAGACTTGTAGTCAACCCGGTCGCCTTTAATGAGGTCGCCCACGCTAGAGCAGGCGCTCAGCGCGAGCACTAGCGCCAAGGCCAGGAGAGATTTACCGCTGGATACGCTGCTGGTGCGCAATGGGAGGGTCACTTGAATTCCTTGCAATTCGGAGGCGGGTTCAGAGGGTCAGAGCAGGCCGCTGGCGCGCAGGGCACCTTCGACCACCGGCTGTTGGGCCGGGTCCAGGTCGGTCATAGGCAGGCGCATGGTGGGGCCGCACAGCTGCAGGCGGGCCATGGCCCACTTGAGGGGAATCGGGTTGGCCTCAACGAACAAATGCTTGTGCAGGGGCAGCAGTTCCAGCTGAATTTGCATCGCGCGTCTAGCGTCGCCTGCCAGTGCTGCCATGCACAGCTCGTGCATCTGGCGCGGCGCAAGATTGGCGGTGACGCTGACATTGCCCTGGCCGCCGCAGAGCATCAGCGCCACTGCGGTGGCGTCGTCACCGGAGTAGATCGCGAAGTCGGCCGGCTTGTCTTTGATCAGCCACTGCGCCCGCTCGATGTTGCCGGTCGCTTCCTTGATGCCGACGATGCCAGGCACCTGAGCGAGCCGCATGACTGTGGCATGGGCCATGTCGGCGACGGTGCGGCCGGGCACGTTGTAGAGCACCATGGGCAAATCGACCGCCTCGGCGATGGCCTTGAAGTGCCGGTATTGGCCCTCTTGGGTCGGCTTGTTGTAATAGGGCACCACTTGCAATTGGCAGTTGGCGCCGACCTTTTTGGCGAATTGGGCGAGCTCTATGGCCTCGGAGGTGGAGTTGGCGCCGCAGCCAGCCATGATGGGAACCCGGCGGGCATGTTTGGCGGCCTGCTCGACCGAGACGCGGATGATTTCGCAATGCTCCTCCACATTGACCGTCGGCGACTCGCCGGTGGTGCCGACAACGCCGATGCAATCGGTGCCTTGCTCGGTGTGCCAGTCGACCAGCTTGCGCAAAGCGGGATAGTCGACGCTGCCGTCTTCGTGAAAGGGCGTGGCCAGTGCAACGATGCTGCCGGTGATCATGGACATGGGAGGAAGGGCCTCAAGGGATGGCCGGGCCAGGTGCCGGCGGTCGCAAACTGACTGGGCATTCTACCCAGAGCGGACCCGGTTTATGCACTGGGCTCAAGCCGATCTTCCCGGTGGGCCCATCGGCAGGCTTGCGCGAGGGATGCGTGGCTACAATCTTTACTTTCAACGCCTGGCCGGCTCTGCGCGACGGTGTCTGCCGGCTCGCCCTCTGGGCGCCATCTGCCGCCACCCGTGACCTTGCACCTGACCTTCTTTGAGGGCGATGCGCCTGGCATCAATGCCCTGAGCGACTTTCGCATCCAGCAATTGCTGCCGCGCTTGCAGGC
>Ga0164293_10000310_pt1 | contig 37323 bp, 31 predicted proteins | sample GEODES118metaG_FD_111487 | JGI IMG/M metagenome (GOLD analysis project Ga0164293, IMG submission 111487) | Eutrophic lake water microbial communities from Lake Mendota, Wisconsin, USA - GEODES118 metaG | ecosystem: Environmental > Aquatic > Freshwater > Lake | place: USA: Lake Mendota...
CAGGATGCGGTTGAAGCGCGCCATGCCCAGCACGATGCCATCAGCCAGCGGCAGCGCCCCGCCCGAAAGCGACGTACCCGATCCGCGCGCCACCACCTTCACGCCATTGGCATGGCACCAGGCGAGGACCTGGCTTACCTGTTCGGTCGTGCGCGGCAACACAACGGCCAGCGGGCTCTGCCGGTACATCACCAGCCCATCGCTGCCATAAGGTGATACACCTGCCGCATCGGCGATTACCCCATCCGGCACAATGGCGACGAGGGCAGCGGCGATCTGGGCCTGTCGGGCCATGACAGCCGCGTCGGGTTCTGGCATCTTCATGCGATTATCCTAGACCACGGCCGGTCTGGTTTGACAGGGTAAAACTGTCGTCTATATACAGTTTTACGGCGAAGCAAGGCGACATACCGCGCTGAAAGAATCGCCGTGGCGGGGGAGAGCAAGTGGCAGACGGCGGCACGCCCGGCAACGGGAATGGCCAGAACGGCAGCCGGCGGCGCCTGCGCTCGCAGGACTGGTTCGCCAATCCCGACCGGCCGGACATGGTGGCGGTCTATCTCGAACGCTTCATGAACTATGGCCTCACGCCAGCCGAATTGCGGTCCGGCCGGCCGATCATCGGCATCGCCCAGTCGGGCAGCGATCTCAATCCGTGCAACCGGGTGCATCTGCAACTGGCGCAGCGGGTGAAGGAAGGTATCAGGGATGCCGGCGGCATCGCCATGGAGTTCCCGCTCCACCCGATCTTTGAAAACTGCCGGCGACCTACTGCCGCGCTCGATCGCAACCTCGCCTATCTCGGGCTGGTCGAAATATTGAACGGCTATCCGCTCGATGGCGTCGTGCTCACCACCGGCTGCGACAAGACCACGCCCAGCGGCATCATGGCCGCCGCGACCATGGATCTGCCAGCCATCGTGCTGTCGGGCGGGCCGATGCTGGATGGCTGGCATGAAGGCAAGCGGGTGGGTTCGGGCGCAGTGATCTGGGCCAGCCGCAAGCGCCTTGCCGCCGGCGAGATCGACGAGGAAGGCTTCATCGCCGCTGCCGCCGCGTCCGCCACGTCGGTCGGTCATTGCAACACCATGGGCACTGCCTCCACCATGAACGCCATCGCCGAAGCGTTGGGCCTGTCCCTGCCCGGCTGCGCAGCAATTCCGGCAGCCTGGCGGGAACGGGCGCAATACGCCTACGCCACCGGGCACCGTATCGTCGAGATGGTGCTTGAAGATCTGCGCCCCAGCCGTATCCTGACGCGCGAGGCTTTCCTTGACGCCATCACGCTCACGGCGGCGATTGGCGGTTCCACAAACGCCCAGCCGCACATCACCGCCATGGCCCGCCACGCCGGCCAGAGCATCACCGTGGATGACTGGCGGGACCGGATGGGCGTGCCGCTGATCCTCAACATGGCGCCCGCAGGCACCCATTTGGGCGAAGGCTTTGCCCGCGCCGGCGGCGTTCCGGTGGTGTTGAAGGAACTGGCCCGCGCCGGCCTCATCCACCCGGACCGGCCGACCGTGACCGGGCAGACGCTTGGCGCCAACATTGCCGATGTACCCGATGCCGATGGAGACGTGATCCGCACCGTGGCCGATCCGCTGCGTCCGGCCGCCGGCCTGATGCCGATCAGCGGCAATCTCTTCGATTTCGCCATCCTGAAGGCCAGCGTGATCAGCGACGAATTCCGCCGCCGTTACCTTGAGCGGACCGGAGCGCCCGGCATCTATGAAGGCCGCGCCATCGTGTTCGACGGCGGCGATGATTATCATCACCGCATCAACGATCCGGCGCTCGGCATCGATGCCGATTGCATCCTGGTGATGCGCGGTGCCGGCCCGGTGGGCTGGCCGGGCAGCGCCGAGGTAGTGAACATGCAGCCGCCCGATGCGTTGATCCGGGCCGGCATCACCAGCCTGCCCACCATTGGCGATGGTCGCCAATCCGGCACATCCGACAGCCCGTCGATCGTGCATTGTTCGCCCGAAGCCGCGGCCGGCGGTGGCCTCGCCTGGCTGTGCACCGGCGACATCATCCGCATCGATCTCAATGCCGGCCGCTGCGACGCACTGGTAGACGACGCCGAGATCGCCCGTCGCAAGGACGAAGCGCCCCTTGCCCCGCCGCCGCCAAGCCACACCCCGTGGGAAGCGCTGTACCGTGCCCATGTTGGCAGCCTGGAAGGCGGCGCAGTGCTGGAATTCGCGGTGGACTTCCAAAAGGTCGGAGCGCGCCTGCCCCGCCACAACCACTGACCGGCCGCAGCGGTGGGCGCGAACATCCCGGCCAACGGCGACTTGCATGGCCACGGCAGCCGACTATATGCTGGCACAACTGGCAGGCAAGGCGCGCTTCGCGCCCGGCCACCGCGGCGGGGAGGAAGCAGGCCAAGTGGCAACCATGGAAGCTGTGGACCTGAACGAGACACCGTCGACCTTGCGGAATCATATCGCACGGTCGCTGCGGCAGCAGATTTTGGCCGGGCGTTACAAGCCGGGCGACCGGCTGAACGAAAGCCAGATCGCGCGCGAGTTCAGCACCAGCCGCATCCCTGTGCGCGAAGCGCTGTCGCACCTGCAGGAACAGGGCCTGGTGATGAACCTGGAACGGCGCGGCATGTTCGTCATGCAGCTTTCCGAAACCGAGGTGCAGCAGATCAATTCGCTTCGCATCGTGCTGGAAGCGGAAGCCATGAAGCTGGCCCGCGCCCACATGACGCCAGATGTGCGCGCCCGCTTGGAAGCGCTGGTCGATCAGATGGAACATTGGGAAGGCCCGCTGGCCGAAGCCGCCGAGATGGACCGGCGCTTTCACCAGATCATCTGGCACACGGCCGGCAATCCCTGGCTGGAACGCATGCTGGATCAGTTGACCATCGCGCTGTTCGCCCACAAGACGCTGGAGCATGTCAGCCGCGAGATGCGGCAGTGGCGGCTCAACCATCATCGCGAACTGCTCGACGTGGTGACCGGCGGCAATGCCGATCCGCGGATGGCGCTGCTCACCCACCTGCGCATGGCCTATTCCGAGCCGGAACGCTTTTCCAGCATGGCGCTGGCCGACGAGTAATGCCCTGCCCGCTGGCAGGGAAATTCCTGCCAGATGAAAGGGCAAATCGATGAAATTGCTGCGTTACGGAGCCCGTGGTCACGAACAGCCGGGCGTGCTCGACAGCGAGGGGCAAATCCGCAGCCTTGCCGGGATCATCCCCGATATCGACGGCGCGCTGCTTGCCCGCCTGCCCTCAGCGCTGGCCGGCATCGACGTGGCCGCACTGCCGGTGGTGGCCGATGATGTGCGCATCGCCGAGCCGGTGGGCCGGGTCGGCAAGTTCATTTGCATCGGCCTCAACTATATCGATCATGCCAACGAAGCCGGCATGCCCGTGCCGACCGAGCCGATCATCTTCATGAAGGCGACCTCCAGCATCATCGGGCCGAACGACGATGTGCTTTTGCCGCCCACATCGGTGAAGAGCGACTGGGAGGTGGAACTGGGCGTGGTGATCGGCCGCGAGGCCCGCTATGTCAGCAAGGAAGCGGCGATGGACCATGTCGCCGGGCTGGTGCTGGTCAACGATCTTTCGGAACGCGAGTATCAGCTGGAACGCGGCGGCCAGTGGGACAAGGGCAAGGGCTGTGACACGTTCGGGCCATTTGGGCCCTGGCTGGTGACGCTGGATGAGGTGGCCGACATCGACAATCTGGACCTGTGGCTCGATCTGAACGGCCAGCGTGTGCAGACCGGCAACACCGACAAGCTGATCTTCGACGTGCCGACCGTGGTGTCCTACGTCAGCCAGTTCATGAGCCTGCAGCCCGGTGACATCATTTCGACCGGCACGCCGCCGGGCGTCGGCATGGGCATGAAACCACCGCTGTTCCTGAAGGATGGCGACGTGATGGAACTGGGCATCGCCGGGCTGGGCCGCCAGCGCCAGCAGGTAAAACGCTGGCCGGGGTGAACCCGGCCCGGGATGGGCCTTACAGGCTCATCCCGCCATCGATGACGATGTTGCTGCCGCTCATGAAGGTTGCCTCGTCGCTGGCAAGCAGCACGGCGACGGCGGCAATTTCCTCCGGCGTGCCGATGCGTCCCATCGGCTGCCGCGCCACGAAAGCGGCGCGGGCCGCTTCGGCATCACCAGTGGCGGCAAGGCGATCGGCCAGGCTGGGGCTGTCCACCGTGCCGGGGCTGATGGCGTTGCAGCGGATGCCATCGGCGATGAAATCCCGTGCCACCGACATGGTAAGGCCAATCACCGCCGCCTTGGTGGTGGCATAGGCGCAGCGGTTGGGCGCAGCTTTCACCGACGAAACCACCGAGGCGATGTTGATGATCGATCCCCGCCGCCCCGCCTGCATGGCCGGCAGGAAGGCCCGAATGGTGGTGGCCATGGCCAGCACGTTCAGGTTCCAGCTGCGGTTGAAATCCTGCGCCGTGGTTTCGAGGATGGTGCCATTGGCCACCCAGCCAGCGCAGTTCACCAGCACGTCGACTTCGCTGTGCATAACCGCTGCTTCATTCACCGCCACCTCGTCGGTGACGTCAAGCACCGTCAGGCGCGCGCTGGTGCCGGCATAAGCGGCGGCCAGGCGATCGGCGGCGACATCGCTGGCGATCAGCGTTGCGCCTTCGGCCAGGAAAGCGCGGCCGATGGCAAGGCCGATGCCCTGCGCGGCGCCGGTCACAAGGGCAGTGCGGCCCTGAAGTCTGCTGCTCATCTGCGGTGGTTCCGATCAGGCTGGATAAAGGCCGGCGGCGCCGTCAATGCGCACCACCTGGCCCGATACGAAGCGGCTGTCTGGCCCGGCAAGGAAGGCAACCACGCCGGCCACTTCCTCGGGCGTGGCATAACGATCAAGATTGGGGCCAGCGGCCATCATGGCGGGATCGGTGGTGCGGGTGGCAAGGAAGCGCGCGCTCATCGTCGGGCCAGGCGACACAACGTTCACGCGCACGCCATGCGGGCGCATCTCCATGGCAAGGCAGCGGGTGTAATGCACGATGGCGGCCTTCATGCAGCCGTAGACCACTTCGCTGGTGACGGCGCGATGGCCATTGAGCGAGCCGAAGTTGATCACGCTGCCTTCGTTGCGCGCCGCCATGCCGGGCATCACGGCGCGGCACACCAGCATCGTACCGATGAAATTGCGGTTGATGATGGCTTGCGTGTCGGCAAGGCTGATATCGAGCGCGCCGTTGGGATTGGGTTTGCCGCCGGCGGCACCGATATCACCGCCTGCGCAGTTGATCAGAATGGAAATCGGCCCCAGCGCCTGTTCAGTGGCGGCCACCATGGCAGCGACCTGCGCTTCATCGGCAATATCGCCCAGAACGGCGGTCGTGCGCACGCCCAGTTGCGCCGCCAGCCGCTCGGCCAGGCCCGTCAGGCTCTTTTCCTCGCCAAACTGTGCCGGTGCGCTTTCGGAAATATCATGCACGGCCACATCGGCGCCCAGTTCGGCAAGCCGCGATGCGATGGCCCGGCCCAGCCCGCGGCCCGAACCCGTGACCAAGGCCACCTGTCCGGCCAGGCTGGCCGAGCTTACCCGCGCCCATTCGTTCATGACCAATTCTCCCTGGCCTGGCGCTGCGTTCGAGCCCCCGCTTGCCACCATGCCTGCCCCCAAGCTGATCCATTTCCAGGCTGCCAGTCAATTGCAGGCGGCGGCTGGCTTGATCTCGACATTGACCCGGGCAGGATGAATTGACAAGCAAAAATCGTATTCAGTATACACTTGCATCTGCCGGAACACTCAGCGCACAGTGTCCGGGCAAATTGGGGGAATGGCACATGACGGAATCGCAGGCATGACCCCTACCCGCGTGCGCCACGGCGTTGTGATGATGGCGCTGGCGCTGGCCATCCTGGCCTATGTGCAACGCGTGGCGATCAGCCAGGCCGCTGGACCAATCTCAGCTGATCTGGGCCTCGACAAATCGGAAATGGGCATGGTTTTCGGGGCCTTTGGCCTGTCCTATGCGCTGTTCGAGATCCCGATGGGGCTGATTGGCGACAAGCTGGGGGTGAAGAAGATCCTCTCCCGCCTGGTGCTGGCGTGGTCGTTCTTCACGGCACTCACCGGGGCGGCGTGGAGCTTCAGCTCGATGCTGGCAATCCGCTTCCTGTTCGGCGCCGGTGAAGCCGGCTGCTTCCCCAATCTCACCCGCATGCTGAGCCAGTGGTTGCCGCGCGGTGAGCGGGTGAAGGCGCAGGCGCTGATGTGGGCGTGTGCGCGCTGGGGCGGCGCCGTCACCCCGCCGCTGGTGCTGCTGGCCATAAACTTCGTCGGCTGGCGCTGGGCCTTCGTGCTGTTCGGCCTGCTGGGTGCGGCCTGGGTGGCGTGGTTCTCGCGCCGCTTCCATGAACGCCCAGCCGATCATCCGGGCGTGAACGATGCCGAACAAGCGCTGTTGGCCGAATCGCAGGCGCTGGTCGCCCATGCTCCCGAAAGCTGGGTGAAGCTGCTGCTGCGCCCGCAGGCGTTGCTGTTGTGCCTGCAGTATTTCTGCTGGTCCTATGTCTGGTATTTCTTCGTGACGTGGATGCCTACCTTCCTAGGCGAAGCGCACGGCCAGAGCGCGGCCGGCATGGCCGGCTTGTCGGTACTGCCGCTGCTGATGGGCGGTCTGGGTTCGCTCACCGCCGGGATGCTGCCGCTATGGGTGTCGCGCCGGGCTGTTGCCATCGGCTGCTTCACCAGCGTCGCCATCCTGATGGCGTTGGTGCCGCAGGCCACCAACGTTTGGGTGGCGATCGCGCTGCTCGCCAGCGTCGCCTTCCTTGGCGACATGCTGGTGCCGATCAGCTGGAACCAGTGCGTGGAACTGGGCCAGGGCTATACCGCCACCATGGGCGCAGCGATGAACATGTTCGCCAACTTCTCCGGCTTCCTGGCGCCAGTGGTGGGCGGGATGCTGCTGGAAGCCAGCGGCAATGATTGGACACCCATGCTGTGGCTGATGTCGGGCGTCGCCGGCATCGGTGCCATCAGCTGGATCGTGATGGGCGCGGTGACCACCTCCCCCGTCGCCGCAAAGGGATAAACGCATGCAGATTTCACTCTCCGGCCGCACGGCCGTGATCATTGGCGCCAGCGGCGGTCTGGGCGAGGCCATGGCCGAAGCGATGGGCACGGCCGGTGCCCGGCTGGCACTGGTCGGTCGCCGCCGGGACAAGCTGGACGCACTTGCCAGCCGGCTGGCAGCGAGCGGCGTAGATGCCGCCGTGTTTACCGCCGACGTGACCGACGAGGCCAGCGTCGCCGCGCTGGCTGCTGCGGTAAATGCTTGGTCACCCAATCCGCAGATATTGATCAATTCGGCCGGCACCAACATCCGCAAGAATCTGGTGGAGTTCAGCCTGGCCGAATTCCGAAGCGTGATTGATTCCAGTCTGATTTCCACCTTCCTGGCCTGCCACGCGTTCGTTCCGGGCATGATGGGTACCGGCTATGGCCGCATCATCAACCTGGCCTCGATCATGGCGCACATCTCGCTGCCGGGCCGCACCGCCTATTCGTCGGCCAAGGCCAGCTTGCTGGGTCTCACCAAGGCGCTGGCGCTGGAACTGGCGGCCGAGGGCATCACGGTGAACGCCATCAGCCCCGGTCCGTTCGGCACCGAAATGAACCGCCCGGTGATGGACAACCCGGAAGCCAACGCCGCCTTCCTGGCCAGCCTGCCGGTTGGCCGCTGGGGCAAGGTGGAAGAGATTGGCGCGCTGGTCACCTATCTCTGTTCCGATCTCGCCGGTTTCGTCACCGGGACTGATATCCTGATCGACGGTGGCTGGACGGCACGGTGATCCGCCGGTTCGGCTTTGCTGCCGGCCTGGCACTGGGGGCCGGCCTGCTGTCGGCCCAGGCACCGCCCCCTGCGCCGCCTGCCTCGCCGCCAACTACGCCCGCCAATGCCGGCTTTGGCGGCGGCCGCGAACTGCAGCGGTTGACCGGCGAACGCTTCACCGAGAATTGCGGGGGCTGCCACGGCGCCCCCGGAACGGTGGGCCGGGCACCGAATCTGTTCGATCAGCGCCTGCTGTCTGCACACAACGATGAGGATCTGTTCCGCATCGTCACCAAGGGGATCGAAGGCGCCGAAATGCCGGCCTTCGAAGAGGTGTTGCCCACCGAACAGATCTGGCAATTGATCGCCTGGCTGCGGCTGGAAGCCGAAAACACCCAGCCCCGCCCGCAGTTCATCGCCGATCCAGCCGGCGCCGTGATCGCATCGGAACAGCAGAAATTCCGTATCGACGTGGTGGCACAGGGGCTAGAAACGCCGTGGGGCCTCGCTTTCCTACCCGATGGCCGCATGCTGGTGACCGAACGCGCCGGCCAGCTGCGCATCATCGATCGCAAGGGCCGGCTGCTGCCGCAGGCCGTGAAGAACACGCCGCCGGTATGGGAACGGCAGGATGCCGGCCTGATGGACGTGGCGGTGGACCCGGATTACCGCAAGACGGGCTGGATCTACCTTAGCCTCGTTGAACTGAAGCCCGGCTATCAACTACCGCCGGCGCCCGCCCTGAAACCCGGCGAACGGCCGCCCAATCACCCATCGATGACAGTGATCGTGCGCGGCCGCCTCAACAAAAAGGGCGAATGGGTAGACGCGCAGACCCTGTTCCGCGCGCCGCTCGATCGCTACACGCCAAGCGGCGTGCATTATGGTTCGCGGCTCACCTTCGATCCGCAGGGCCGACTGCTGTTCAGCATGGGTGAACGCGGTGACATGAAGAACGCTCAGGATCTCTCCACACCCCTGGGCAAGCTGCACCGCATCAACCGCGATGGCAGCATACCGGCCGACAATCCGTTCGCAAGCCGACCCGGCGCGGTGCCCTCCATCCTGTCGTGGGGCCACCGCAACCCGCAGGGCCTTGCCCATGATGCCGTCGGCCGGCTGTGGGAGGCCGAACATGGCCCCAGCGGCGGCGACGAGATTAACCTGATCCAGCCAGGCGGCAATTATGGCTGGGGCGTCGTTTCGATGGGCATCCAGCCCGGCATCTCGGCGCGTGCAGCACCCGGCATGATCGGCCCGGTCGCCTATTACACGCCCACCATCGCGCCATCGGGTATCACGCTCTATCGCGGCAATCGCTATCCGGCGTGGAGCGGAAACCTGTTCGTCACTGGTCTCGCCGGCCAGCAACTGCGCCGGCTGGTGCTGGATGGGGAGCGGATCACCCATCAGGAAGTGCTGTTCAAATCCTATGGCCGGGTGCGCGCCGTGACGACCGGACCCGATGGACTGCTCTATGTGTTGCTGCAGCGTCCCACCGGGCAGGGCACCGGCCAGCCGCTGTCGGCCTCCACCCCCGGTCTCGTCATCAAGCTGGAACCGCTGCCATGAAACGGGCAATGATGATCGCCATGACCCTCATCGCCGCGCCAACACTGGCCGCCACCGCCAGCATTGCGCCATTTGGCACCAACGAGAAGGGCGAGACCGTTAACGCCATCACCCTGGCCATCAAGGGCGGCATGAAGGTGGTGATCCTCACCCGGGGCGGCGCCCTAGCCGAAGTGTCCGTGCCTGATCGGCAGGGGCGGCTCGCCAACATGGTGCTCACCCGGCCCGATTTTGCTGCCTGGGATCGCGGCGGTTCGTTCAACACGCTGATCGGCCGCTTTGCCAATCGCATTGCCGGCGGCGGCTTCAGTATTAATGGTGAGCGCTTTGCCCTGCCGGCCAATCCTGAAACCGGCATCACCATCCATGGCGGCGCCGGTGGCTGGGGCACCAGATTATGGACGCCGCGTCTGATCCAGTCCGGCAGCACCGCCGGGGTCGAGCTCAGCCTCGACAGCCCGGATGGCGACAATGGCTTTCCCGGCGCCGTGCACGTCACCGCCACCTATGCACTGTCCGATGCCGGCGAACTGCGGATCGACTGGCGGGCGACCACAACGAAGCCCACCCACATCAACGTCACCAACCACAGCTATTTCAACCTGGCCGGGCCAGGCCAGGGCACGGTGGATGGCCACCAGTTGCGGCTGTTCGCCAGCCACTACACACCTGTCACCGACAAGATGATCCCCACCGGCGAGACCGCGCCCGTGGCCGGCACGCCGTTTGATTTCCGCATGGCCCGCGCCATTGGCCCCGCGCTGCGCACCAGCCACCCGCAATTGCTGCTGGCGCGCGGGATTGATCATAATCTGGTGATCGATGGCCCGGCCGGCACGCTTCGCCCGGCTGCCGAGCTAATCGATCCCGCCTCTGGCCGTCGCCTTCTGGTATCCACCACCGAACCGGGCGTGCAAGTCTATACCGCCAACAATTTCAACGGCAGCCAGCCCGCCGCCGATGGCCGGCTGTTGCGCCAGAGCGATGGCATCGCGCTGGAAACCCAGCACGCGCCCGACAGCCCGAACCAGCCGGCCTTCCCGTCCACACGGCTTGATCCCGGCCAGGTCTTCACGTCCACCACCGTCTTTGCCTTTGGAGTGGTGAAATGATCGCTGCCGCCCTGCTGCTCGCCGCCGTTACCCCTGCGGCCGATCTAAAGATCATCAGCATCGATGTCGATGGCGGGGCCGCCACGCTCTACATCACGCCCAAGGGCCGTTCCCTGTTGATCGACACTGGCTGGCCCAAGGGCCGCGGCGGGCCGCGCGCCACGCCAGGCGGGCCGCCGCTGCCGCCCTCCCCGTCCAGCGCCGAACGCATCGTCGCGGCGGCAAAAGCGGCCGGGCTCACGCGCATCGATCATCTGCTGATCACCCATTATCACATCGATCACATCGGCGGCCTCAATGATCTGGTGAAGCTGATCCCGATCGGCGAGTTGATCGATCACGGCCCCAACCGCGAGTTCATCACGCCCGATCTGCCCAAGGAAAAAATCCCGATCTCGCCGGAAACCATCTGGCCGCTCTATGTGGAGGCCAAGCAGGGCCTGAAATATCGGGTGATGGCGGCCGGTGATCGGTTCAAGATCGACGGCCTCGAGCTGATCGCCGTGCACAGCGATGGCGTGTTTTCCCCCATGCCGGTGCCAGGCAGTGGTGGCGCCGGCATCAGTTGTGACGGGCCGACCGACATGGACGACAATGGCGGCGAGGAAAATCCGCGTTCGCTGGGCCTTCTGATGCGTTGGGGACAAGCCAGAATCCTCAGCCTGGGCGATGCCACCTGGGCGCTGGAACACAAGCTGGTCTGCCCGGTGAACCGCGTTGGCGGTGCCGATCTGATGTTTGCCGATAATCATGGCGCCGGCGTGTCCAACCCGCCGGCGCTGGTGACCAGTGTGCGGCCACGGCTCGTGGTGGTCAACAACGGGCCGACCAAGGGCGGCGATGCTGAGGTGCTGGAACGCTTCAAGGCGCTGCCCGGTGCCAAAGTGTGGCAGCTGCACGCCGCCACCCGCAGCCCGGCGGCCGACTCTGTGCCCGAACGAATCGTCAACGTCGATCGCTTCGGCAATCAGAACCTCGCCATCACCGTTTCGCGCGATGCCTGTTTCACCTTCAACAACGGCCGCACCGGCACATCGGAAAGGCATTGCCGCTGAACTGACGACAGCGCGCTTCATTCTGCGAGACTTGCCATGCTCACCCGCCGTGAATCCCTCAGCGCCGCCGCTGCAACCGCCGTTTTGCTGGGTACTGCCCAAGCGGCGGCCGCCGCTTCGCCCAAGATCATCGCCAGCGAATATTGGGCCAACAAGGGCGATGTACGGCTGTATATTTACCGCAAGCGCCAGGCCGCCGCCAAGGCCGCCGCAACTCAACCTGTTTTGTTCCTTGTTCATGGTTCCAGCTTTTCCGGGCGCGGCGGTTACGATCTGCAGGTGCCGGGCGCCGATTATTCGATGATGGACTGGTTTGCCCGGCGCGGCTTCGATGTGTGGACCATGGATCATGAAGGCTATGGCCGCTCCACCCGCACCGGCAGCTTCTCCGATATCGCCTCGGGTGCCGATGATCTTGCCGCCGCCTTTGCCGTGGTGACGCGCGAAACCGGTGTGTCCGCGCCGATGGTTTATGGCCAGTCTTCGGGTGCGCTGCGTGCCGGGCAGTTGTGCATGCGCCAACCGGGCTGCATGTCCCGCTTAATCCTGGATGGTTTCACCCACACCGGCGATGGCGCTGTCGAGATCCTGCGCCGCCGGGCCAATGTCGCCAATCTGCGCGCCACGCCTTACCGCACCGCCACTGAAGCGACTTATGTGGGCATTTTCAGCCGCGATGATCCCTCCACCTTCGAACCGGCGGTTCCACAGGCGCTGGCCCGCTATGAACTGGCGTTGGGCAACCGCATCCCCAACGGCACCTATCTCGATATGGCGACAAAAATGCCGCTGGTCGATCCGGCCAAGCTCGCCATGCCGGTGCTCATGACGCGGGCGGTGCACGACGGCAACGCCACCGAGGCCGATCTGCTCGATTTCTTCAGCAAGCTGCCCTCACCCGATCGCCAGTTCGCGATTCTCGATGGGGTGGCCCACATCGCCGTGCTCGGCCGCAACCGCCACCGCGTGCTGCACGCCATGCACGCCTTCCTGACCCTGCCGCCGTTGGCCTGATCAGCGCATCTCACCAGCGATTGCGCGGATCATGGACCACACCGCCCGGTCCGTATCGGCCGGAGCCGGCGTGTTGTAGAGTTCGATCGAATAGACCCCCATGAAGCCGGTTGCCTCTGCCTCCCGCGCCAGCCGCGCCACATCGAAACTGGTGTGGGCATAGGTGTCGGGATCAAACAACTGGCCCTTGGCCGACACGATATGGGCCACTTCCATTGCCGATTGCATCGCCTGATACCGGTCACCAGGCGGCACCCAGGCACCCCAATCGGGTTCAGCCTTGACGAACTGGTGGTTCACGGTCCTGACCAGCTCCACCACGGCAGCAATATTGGCGGTGGCGCCGCCATGATTTTCCAGGAGCACCACCACGCCCAGCCGGCGGCCATGATCCGCCATCTCGCGCAGCACTTCGATGGCGGCCTCGCGATTCACCTCTTCGCTGCGACTGCGGTTGACGTTGAAGCGCATCGATGTGCAGCCCAGCACGCGGGCCTTTTCAAGCCAGACCTTGCCTTCGGCCACGGCCTGCGCCCGGTCATCGGGATCGGAGGCATCAAGGCGCGGCATGTCCTCGACTTCGACACTCACCACCTGCACGCCGACGGCATCGGCGGCGGCGCGGATTGCGCGGCATTCGGCGAAACTGTGCCCGGCCGGGCCGAACTGCTGATCCCACAGCTCGATCCGGCTGATGCCGAACGTCTGTTTCACATGGGCGGCCAGGGTTCGGTGTGACAGGCGGGGCAGCGCGCCGGCCACGCTGAACCGGCCATCATAATGTGCACGATAGGTCGAACTGCTCACGCTCAACCGGGCGAGCTTTGCGGCTGCCGCAGCATAGGCGGCCGCGGCATTGCCCGGCCGTGCACTAAGGGCCAGCGCAGCGGCGCCCATCAGAAAATGCCGCCTGTCCATCATCAAGCCCCCCAAAAAAAAGCTCCGGATCATGTTGTTCATGATCCGGAGCATCGGCGGTCAAGGCTGAAACCCAGCCAAGCGATCAGAACCGCGAGCGGAAACCGACCGTGAAGTAGCGGCCGAGGATGTCGTGGCCGTTGGTGGTGGCCAGGAACAGGCCGGGCACCGACGACGAACCACCGGTGTTGCCGTGCACGGCCGGCGCGGTGTTGAGCAGGTTTTGCACGTTCAGGAAGACCTGATTGCTCCCACCAAACGCCTTGATATCATAGGAAACGGTAAGGTCGGTGTAGGTGCGGGCCGCCACCGGCGGTTCAGCCCAGACCTGCGTCGGGTTGGCGTCACGCCGCGTGCTGTTCACGTACCGCTGCAACCAATCGAAGCGGAACGGCCCACGCGTGTATTGCGCGTTCAGCGTGGCGCGCACGCTGGGCAAACCGGCCGCGCCCGCTGCATCGAGCACCACGGTGCCCGGCAGCGTCTGCGAGGTCTGGCGCATGGTGTAGGTCACCAGGCCGCGCAGGCTGATGCGGCCTTCGCCAACGCGGAAGTTGTAGTTCACTTCCGTATCAATGCCTTCGCTCAGGAAGGCGGCGATGTTTTCCGGCTGCGCAAAGATGCGCGTCGGGAAGTTGGCCGGCGACGTATTGGTGGGGCCGAGCGGGCGCTGATACAGCGCGCACAGCGGCGAAGTGCCTGCGCTGTCTACGCAAATGCGGGCCACTGTGGCGTTGTTGCCCGTCACGTTGGAAATCGCGTTGTCGATCTTGATGCGGTAATAATCGACCGACAGCGAGAAATTGGGCAGGAAGCTGGGCGTGAACACGACACCGCCGGTCAGCGTGTTGGCCACTTCCGGCACCAGATTGGCGTTGGAGCGGGTTTCCACCGGTGCGACCCCGTTAACGCCGGTAAGCAGGTCGGTGATACCCGACGGGTTGACGACCACCGCGCCGAACAGCTGGGTCACGCTAGGTGCCAGAATGTCGCGCGAGCGGGTGGCGCGAATGCGAATATCCCGGTTGACGCGCCAGTCCAGGCCGAGTTTCCACGTCCACACCACACCGGACGTCGAATAATCGGTGTAGCGGGCAGCGCCGTTGACGTTGAGCGAGTCGGCGATCGCCGAATCTTTCAACAGCGGAATGTCGGTTTCAATCGCCGCTTCCTTCACCGACACGGATTGCCGGCGCAGACGGGCGACGACGTTGTTGACCCAGCGGGCCTGCGTGGCGCTGCAGTTCAGCGGCCGTGTTGCACCGGGGAAGTTCGGCAGGGTGGAGCAATCAACCAGATCGGTCGGCTGGAAATCCGAATTGACCCGCACCGATGCTTCACGCATTTCGCCACTAATCGCGAGCTGCACCGGGCCGGCCCAAGTGCTGAAAGGCGAACCTGCGAAGCTGGCGTTGACGGCCTTCAGGTCGGAGTAGCGGGTGAACTGCGTTTGTAGCAGCACATAGTCCAGCGCCGCCTGGCTTTCCGCCGTCGGACCGAAGACGTTGATGGGGACGCAGCCCGGATATGCCGTTGGGTTGGTCAGCGACACCCGGCAGACAACCTGACCATTGGCAGGGTTGACCACGGCATCGAGCGCGGCGGCGGCCTTGGCGCCATCCATGTTTGCGTTGTTAAAGGTGTTCTGCTTTTCCTTGCTGATCTGGCCGGCCACCGCCCAGGCCCAGTCGGAACCGAACACATCGACCTTGCCGTCAAACCCGCCGGCAAGATTGAGCGTGTCGAGGAAGGTCTCAGGCTGGCGCGGCGTGGCCTGCTCCAGCATCTTGCCATAGAGGAAACTGCGAACACCGGCAGTAGCCAGCGTCTGCTGAATTGCCGGGCTCAGGAAGGCGTTGCTCGCACTGATGGTATAGTTGCGGAATTCATTGACCTCGTGATTGTTCTGGTTGTTCGTCTTGACGTAGGTGCCCTGCACCCAGACATTGATATTGTCGGTCAGTTCATAATCGGCGCGGCCAAACACCTGCGTGTTGACCAGCTTGGTCTTGAGCGACGCAAACTTGTGGAAGCCGCCTTCGCCGCCGCTCTGGATGGTGCTGGCGCCCGTCGCGGTGCCGTTGACGAACGGCGTCAGCACGCCGTTGGTGGTGAAGTTCTGGTTGATCAGCGGGTTGGCCGGCTGGCCGGGGCTGCTGGCCAGGATCTTGCCGCCGAACGAGGTGTTGCTGATGCGGGTATTGAGGACCGACCGGAACGGGTTGGCCACCGTGCCGGCGCCCTGGGTGGAATAGACATCACGGCCCCACGGCCGCACCAGCTTCGACATGATGCCGGGATCGTTCATATGCTCGACCGAACCCATCAGGTGCAGGCGGCCGAAGGTCTTGCCGCCGGCAATGCCGTAGCGTTGGACGAAATTGTCGCCATAGGTGGACAGGCCGGCCTGGGCATTGATCTTCAGGCCTTCAAACTTCTTGTCCACGATGAAGTTGACCACACCGGCGACGGCGTCCGACCCATAAACCGCCGAGGCACCGCCGGTGACGATATCGACGCGACTGATCAGCATCTGCGGGATTTGGTCTACGTTGTTCACCGGCAGACGCTGGCCGTTGAACAGCACCAGCGTGCGCTCGGCGCCGATCGAGCGCAGGTTCAGACCGTTGGCGCCCGAGTTGCCGCCGGAGTTGCCGGGGTTGCGCTGTTGCGCCGGCAGGCCGGCAAAGACCGGCAGCTTGTAAAGGGCATCCGCCAGGATGCTTGGCGTGGTTTGCAACAGATCGGTCGTGCTCACTGCGGTTAGCGGCGTCGGACTGATGGTCCCGCTGTTCAGCAGGCGCGAACCGGTGACGACCATTTCGGCAGCCGACGCATCGGTTTCCTCGGCAGCAGCTACGGCGGGCGCAGCCGGTTGAGCGGCCTGCGCCCATGCAGCCGGCACAAATGCGATCATGCTGGCACCGGCCAGCATCGTGCTGATGATTGGATTCTTCATTCTGGTTCACCCCCCAAGGATAACAAAGGCATTCTGCCGTAATCGTTTGCAGTTCCTGATCGCACCTTCCGCTGGCGTTTTTGACCTTAACTCCGGACAGCGCGATCAGGGGTAATCTCTGCGCCTGGCAGCCGTGTGACCGCCTGTTCGCAAGGGGATACTGCCCATGCTCTACCGGAAACGCAATATCTCAAAGCGCAACCTGTCATATGCCTGTCATTGTTGCAGGGGGGCACAGCGGCGCTTGCCGGTTGCAAACGCGCGGCAAATATGAAAACGAAATCATCACGATTGCATAAGATGCGCCATGCCCGGCGCAGGGGGAGGTTCGATGGACATGCATGACAACGCCGGCCAGCCCGACACGTCAGACACTTACTTGCACTGGGGGCGCCGGGAAACATTGCAGGCGATGGCCGCCGCGCTGCTGCTGCCACAGGCTGGCAGGGCGACGCCGGTGCCCAGTCCTGATCCCGACGCACCCAATGCTCCGGCGGTCCGCATCAGCAATGGCCTCGTCACAGCAATATTGTTCATGCCCGATGCGGCGCGCGGCTATTATCGCGGCACAAGGTTCGACTGGTCGGGCGCGGTGGCCGATCTGCAGGCCGCCGGCCATAGCTATTTCGGCCGCTGGTTCCCGGCTTATGATCCGAAGAAACATGACGCCATCCCCGGCCCAGTGCAGGATTATGTGACCGGCCAGGGCTTTGATGCCGCTCCAGTGGGCGGCACGTTCGTCAAGATCGGCGTGGGCGTGCTGAAAAAGCCGGCCGAGCCGATACGCGGCTTCCCCACGCTGGAGATCGTGGACGGCGGCACATGGACCACACGCGTGCGCGGCAATGCTGTGGAGTTCATCCATGAAGTGAACGACCCCGTCTCCGGCTATGGCTATCGTTATCGCAAGATCGTCTCACTGCCGCCGGGGCGCACCCAGCTCGTCCTGTCCCACCGCCTCGAATCCACCGGGCGCAACCCCATCGACACCGAGATGTATGACCATAATTTCTTCGTGCTCGACGGCCAGCCCAGCGGCCCCGATGTCGAAGTGCGCTTTCCCTGGACGGCCGAGCCTTTCAACATCCGCGGCGACACGATCGCGGTTTCGGCCAACCGCCTGAACTACAAGGGACCAATCGAACGGCCGGTGCGCATGCAGCTCAAGGGCTTTGGTCCCACGGCCGCCGATTACGACATCAGGGTGGAGAACCGCCGCACCGGCGCCGGCGTGCGCGTGACGGCCGACAAGCCGCTATCAGACTTTGTGTTCTGGACCTCGCCGCGCACCACCTGCCCGGAAGCCTATATCCATGTCCATGCCGACCGCGGGCGGCCGATGGAATGGCGCATCACCTATGATTTCTACTCACTGCCAGCCAAAGACCGCATCACCGCCACTCCGGCCTGAAGGGGGCATATGCGCACGACCATGAAATCCGCCCTGCTGCTGGCCGCCCTGCTGGCCGGCACCATGGTACAAGCGCAGCCGGCCCCGCCCACCGGCCCGGTGGAACGGCAGGACGCGCTTGATCCCACCCCGGTCAACTCGGCCATCGATCCCGATGCCCGTCTGTTTCTAGGCGATTGGCGCACCGCCAAGCCGCGCCGGGCCTTTGGTGGCATGCTTGTCCACGATATCCTCACCCAACTTGATACGGCCGATCCGCTGCGGCCCAGCCGGCGCGGCGCGGTGCTGAAGGAGATCACCGCCGTCAGCCGCGCCAGCCTGGCCCCCGGCGCACAGGCTGCAGGGCGATTTCCCACTGGCCAGCGCGCCATCTTCTATACCAGCGAGGGCAGCGGCAGCCTGACAGTCAAAGGCCGCAGCTATACGCTGAAGGACGGGGTCGGCTTCGTGCTCACCGCCGATTTCGATTTTCAGATCGCCAGCACCGGCAAGGCACCGCTGGCCTTTTACGTGCGCACCGAACCGCTGCCCGCCGGCACCGCACCCAGCGCCGATGTCACCGTTGTTAGCCGCTGGGACAATGATCGCCGGGTGGGGGCGCACTGGCTGCACATCTGCAACGGCGGCCCGCCGGGGATGACGTTGTGCACCATGGCGCCGAACACCATGCCGCAACCGCACAGCCACAATTATGAGGAGCTCTGGCTGGCGGTGAAGGGCGAATCCGTGCTGATGCTGGGCAAGCAATTGCTGCCGATGCGGCCAGGCCAAGCCTACAAGATCCCGCCCAGCGGGCTGGTGGCGCACAGCAATCTGAACCTGAATGATGAACCCATCCAGATGATCTACATGGGCCCCGCCGTGCGCGGCCCGCGCGTGCCGCTGCCGGATTATGCCCAGTTGCAGAACACGCCGATCGATCCCGTGGGCGCGCCCGATGTCGATCTGTTCATCGGCCAGTGGCGCGACGTCTATCCGCGCATTGCCCACGGCAATCTTTACATGCGCGATCTGCTCACTGGCCTCACCGGCAGCGATCCGGTGAAGCCGATCCGCAAAGGCGCCGTGCTGCAAAACGCCGCCGCCGTCAGCCACGCCATGCTGGAACCGGGGGCGACCGCCCACCGCGTGGTTGGCGAACCGGCCGATGCGGCCCAGCATGTGGTGATCACCGCTGGCAGCGGGCAGTTGGAAGCAGGCGGCCAGACACTCAACCTGTCACCTGGCAAGGGCTTCACCCTGCAACCGGGCCAGGCGTTCCGGCTGACCGCAAGCGGTGATGCCTGGCTCACCGCCTATGTGATCACCGAATGGCCCGGGCCGGCTGCGCCCGCCGCCACAGTCGCTTTGGCCGATTGGCAGGCCGCGCCAGTCACTACCAACGACTGGCACAACAAGATCCGGCCGCTGGCCCTGCCCGGCAGCCATGTGCGCATCGATCATGTCACGCTGGCGCCAATGGCCCTGTCGCGCCCGCATAGCGAAGCGCCCACCAGCGAGACGATGTGGATCGCGCTCGACGATGTGACCATGCTGATCGGCAAGCAGTTGCGCCAGCTGCGCGCCGGCACGGCCTGGAAAGTGCCTGCCACAGGCATCACCGCCCATGCCAACATCAACCTGGGCGACAAGCCTGCGCAGTTCCTGCGGATCTTCACCACGCCGTAATGTCCGGCGGCTGCCGGTTCACTTGCCCAGCTTGAAGGCAACCAGCGCCGCGCCCTTGGGTCCCTTGCTGTCGCGCGCGCCGCTGGCGGCGATCACCACATATTGTTCGCCATCGGCCAGATAGGTCGCTGGCGAGGCCACACCAGCAAAGGGCAGGCTGGCCTTCCACAGCTCCTTGCCATTCGACGCATCAAAGGCGCGGAACTGCCGGTCATAAATGGTGGCGCCGATGAACAGCAGGCCACTGGCCGTCACCACCGGTGCGCCATAGCTTTCGCTGCCGGTATCGCCCATGCCCTTGGCGGCCAGTTCCGGATAATAACCGAACGGGATCTTCCACAAATATTTGCCGCTGTTCATGTCGATGGCATTCAACGTGCCCCACGGCGGCTTGGTCGCGGGATAGCCATCGGGATCGCGGAACTTGTTGTAACCGGAAAAATTATACTTTGAACGGCCCGGCCCCGGCCGGTTCTGATCGATGATCGAGGTGAACCAGGCGATATTCTCGCTGTTGGCGTAAATCACGCCCTTGGGATCGGCCGCCAAGCCGCCCCATTCCACCCCGCCGCTGAAACCGGGGATCACAATCGTGTCCTTGCCCTTGGCAATCGGCGTGAACACCGGGCCATATTTCATCGTCGCCAGTTTGGCGCGGGCGGCGGCATTGGCTTCGGGGGTACGGTTGGTCAGCGTTTCCGGGGCAATCTCGTGCAGGCCCAGCGGGGCGGGCAAGACCGGGATCGGCTGGGTGGGCGATGCCACCTCGCCTTCCACATCCGATGGCGGCTGCGGCACTTCCTTGATGTCAAACAGCGGCTTGCCGGTGGCGCGTTCGAACAGGAAGATGAAACCAGCCTTGTTGGTAGCCGCCACCGCCTTCACCGGCTTGCCGCCGCGTTTCACCGTCAACAGGATGGGCTGGGCGGAAAAATCGGCATCCCACATGTCGTGGTGCACGGTCTGGAAATGCCACAGCAGCTTGCCGGTGCTGGCATCGATCGCCACCAGGCTGTTGCCGTAAAGATTGTTGCCCAGCCGCTCGCCGCCCCAGAAATCATCGGCCGGCGAACCCAACGCGGCATAAAGCACACCGGCCTCTTCATCCACAATGGTGCCCTGCCAGGCATTGACGCCGCCGGCAGTTTTCCAGGCATCGGCCGGCCAGGTCTCGTATCCCGGCTCACCCGGATGCGGGATGGCATGGAAGCTCCACAACAGCTTGCCGGTGCGCACATCCCAGCCGCGCAAATCGCCCGGCGCCGATGGCGAGGTTTCCGGGACGCCGCCTGCGGTGATGAACACATCCTTGTACAGGCTGACCGGCGAGCCCTGGTTGACCAGATTCTTCATCGGATCATCGCCACGCAGTTGCAGGCGCAGATCAACCTTGCCGCCGTCGCCAAAACTGCTGATCAACTGGCCGGTATCGGCGTTGATTTCATAAACAAGCGCGCCGCCCGGCACGAGGATGCGGCGATCATTGCCCGATCGCCAGAAGGTGAGGCCACGGCCCCGCCCGCCACCGGTACCGGGAAAGCCGGTGGACCATTTCACCGCGCCGGTGGCGGCGTCCAGCGCAATCACCTTGCCATCGGTGGTGGTAGCGTAAAGCACGCCGCCGACGATGATCGGTTGCACCTGCAAACCGCCGGCCGGCATGTCAAAGCGCCAAGCCTGCACCAGCTTGCGGACATTTTTCTTGGTGATCTGGCTAAGCTGCGAGTAGCGGGTGCCACCATGATCGCCGCCATAGGCCGGATAATCAGCCTTGGTCGCAGCCGACAGCCCACCATGCCACAACAGCGCCGCACCGGCCAACAGGCCGATTAGCCGCCGTGCCGCGATGGGGTTTGCAGCGTTCATTCTTTGCCTCCAAGCAGCAGTTTCGGCTCGTTCCCGAGTGATGATATCGATTTCATAAAGATGCAAGTGCCTGGCCGCCGCTGGTCTTCAATTCAACCGATCGCGCGCAGCGCCGCCACCGCTTGAGCGGCGCGGGCGCCCACGTCCGCCGCGCTCATGCCGGGCCGATAGAGATCGCTGCCCAGGCCAAAGCCGCGGGCGCCAGCTGCCCACCACTCTGCCATCTGCGCTGGGCCAACCCCGCCCACCGGCACGATGGTCACACCGGCCGGCAGCACCGCGCCCAGCGCCTTCAGATGCGCCGGGCCATAGGTGGCAGCCGGAAACAGTTTCAGCACATCGGCCCCGGCGGCCAGCGCAGCAAAGGCTTCACTGGCCGTCGCCACGCCGGGCAGCGGCACCGCTCCCAGGGCCAGCGCCCGGCCAATCACCGCGGCGTCCATGTTGGGGGAGACAATGATGCGCCCGCCGGCCGCCACCACCGTATCCACATCCGTTACCCGTATCACTGTACCGGCCCCCGTCACCATGCGTTCTGCCAGGGTCGCCAGCCGGGCAATGCTGTCCAGCGGCTGCGGCGAATTCAGCGGCACCTCCACGATGCGGATGCCGGCGGCATGCAGCGCTTCGGCAATCTCCACCACTTGATCAGGCGCAACGCCGCGCAGGATCGCCACCAGCGGCATTTCGGCAAAAGCTGTGGCAAAGCTCAACATGGATGGCGTTCCCGGTAAAAGGCCGCAAGGCCGGCCAACACGGCCGCCTCGCCATCAAACAGGCTGGCGGCATAGCCGTGCCAGTCCATCGCCCGGCGATAATGCTCGCACAGCGCCGGATCGCCGATGATGGCGATGTCCGCGCCCTGGCCAATGCCCAGAAGCGCCGGCGTGGCCGCCACTTCGGCGCCAATCAAAAGGCCAGACAGATAGGATTCCACATCCTTCGGGTCCATGTTGCCGCCCACCACGCGGGCGCGGGCGGTGAACAGGCGGGATGCCAGCGCGCCGCCATCACCGGCGGCGGCCAGCCCCTGCTCAAAGGCGCTGTCGCTGGGCACAGCGCCCGCCACCTTCAGGGCGCTGTGGGTGCGCAGCAGGGCGAACAGTTCCCCGGTCATCGCCGTCACGAACTGATCAATGCGATTGTCCACCACCCGTGCCCATTTGGCGTGGGTGCCGGGGTGGCACACCAGATGAGTGCCGCGCTGCCGGCCGGGATCGGCCATCGCCCAGCCAAAGATATGGGTTTCCTCGCCGCGCATCACGTCGGGGCCGCCATCGGGGCGCTGGGTGCGCAGGCCGGGCACGATCCACACCGGCGGGCCTTCTGCCTCCACCCGTTGCAGGGCGCCAGCCAGGCCCGAAAATGTGGCCGGGCAATCGGCATAGGGCACAGCCTGCCAACCCAGGGTGGAACCGATCATGCCGCACAGCAGCGCCGGCAGCGCCTCGGCCTGCATGGCAGGACGCACTTCATTCACGAAGCGCTGCGCCGCCTCACCGGGCGCGAGCCCGGCGACACCCAGCGGGAAGTCGCGCCGCAGCAATGGCCGGCCAGCGGCATCAGCGATGAAGGCGCGCAGGTTCGTGGTGCCCCAATCCAGGGCCAGAAAGCGATCAGCCATTGGCCGCGCCCGCCTCGGCACCACTCTCGCGGTGGCGGGCTGCTGTGTATGGTGGCAGTCGCATCACTGTCCTCCTTCATCCGGCCGACGGGGCGGCGGCATTTTTGATCTTTCCACCCGCCTTCTGTTTATGCAAAGGTTTACATGCAAACCGCAAGGACCGGCCATCGCAGGCGATCTTGAGGCTATCATCAACGGGCGGCACAGTGCTGCCCATGCATCGCGCACTGGAGAGACCATGCTGAAGATTTTCAACGAATTCGAGCGGCGGCCCGATCTGCTGGCGCGCTTCGACGCACTTTTGCCCACCTATTCCATTTCGTGCATCTTTGCCGATGTAATGTATCGCCAGAATGTGATGACTTCGGCGATCAAGCCGGCCTTCCGCGCCAAGGTGACCGGTCAGGCCATCACCGTGCAACTTTCCGGCGGCGACCTGGTTGATCCGCTGCGTGCGCTGGAAATGGGCCAGCACGGCGACGTGATCTGCGTCGATGCCGGCGGCGATACCGAAGTGTCGGTTTGCGGCGGCTTGATGGGTGGCCTCGCGAAGAATCGTGGCATCCGCGGCATGATTGTCGATGGCGCTGGCCGCGATATCGACGAACTTGAAGACATCAACTGGCCGATCTGGACCCGTTCGATTACCCCGCGCGGCACTCACACGATGTTCTCCGCCCGAAAGGAAGAATTGTCGATCAACGTGCCCATCGCTTGTGGCGGCGTGGTCGTGCGCCCTGGCGATTTCATTGTGGCCGATACGATCGGCGTGTGCGTGGTGCCGCTCGAGCGGGCCGATGAGTTCCTCACCCTGGCCGCCGAACAGGCCGAGCGGGAAGCAAACACCCGCGAATGGGTGGCCCGCGGCAAAACCGTTGAGGATCTGCTGGCCGAATTTGGCCGCATCTGATCCCGTTTCTCCAGCCACCAGGGCACCCCGCATCGTGATGAAAACCGCCCGGCTGAAAAAGATCCAGACAGCAGCCCTGATCCTGCTCGTGCTATCGGGGCTGATAAACTATCTGGATCGCAGCACGCTTTCGATCGCCAACAGCGCGGTACGGGCCGATATGGATTTGAGCGCGGCCGAAATGGGCCTGCTGCTGTCAGCCTTTTCGCTGCCCTATGCCTTTGCCCAGCTGCCGATGGGCGCCCTGCTCGATCGGTTGGGCGCGCGCTTCACGTTGGGCTTTGGCATGCTCCTGTGGTCTGTGGCGCAACTGGCCGGCGGCTTTGTGCGAACGGTTAACCAGTTTTTCGTGGCGCGCATGCTGCTGGGCGTTGGCGAAGCGCCGCAATTCCCGGCCGGAGCCAAGGTGTTCAGCGAATGGTTCGCGATGAAGGAACGCGGTCGGCCCACCGGCATCTTTGTCGCTTCCACCACCATTGCCCCGGCGCTGGCGCCGCCACTGCTCACCGGCTTGATGTTCGCCTTTGGCTGGCGCGGCATGTTCATCATCATGGGCGCCATCGGCATCCTGATCGCCATCGCCTGGTATGCCATTTATCGCGACCGTCGCGATGTGCAGCTGACGCCGGAAGAAATCGCCTATCTGGATGATGGCCAGCCGCCCGATGATCGCGCCATGACCTCGGCCGAATGGCGCGGCCTATTCCGCCAGCGCGCCACCTGGGGCATGATTTTCGGGTTCATGGGCGTGATCTACATGGTCTGGCTCTATCTCACTTGGCTGCCAGCCTATCTGGAACAGGAACGCGGGCTGCCGTTGGCCACCGCAGGCTGGGTGATGTCCATCCCCTATCTCGCCGGCACCTTCGGGCAGCTTTCCAGCGGCGTGCTGGCCGATCATCTGCTGGCGCGCGGCCTGAAGCCGATCAACAGCCGCAAGTTGCCGTTGTGCATTGGCCTCGTCTGCGCCGCTGCCTTTACCGTGCCGGCGGCCTATACCGCCAGCCTGACCTGGGCCATCGCCTTCATTTCGCTGGCGATGTATTTCGTCAATCTGGCCAGCGGTAGCGCATGGGCGCTGGTCAGCGTGGCGGCGCCGCGCCGGCTGGTGGCCTCGCTCGGCAGTTTGCAGAATTTCGGCGGCTATCTGGGCGGCTCGCTGGCGCCAGTAGTCACAGGCGTGATTGTCGATCGCACCGGCAGCTTTGTCTATGCGCTGCTGATTGCTGCGGCGGTGTCGCTGGCTGGCGCCATTGCCTATCTGCTGCTGGTGCGCGAGCCGATCATCGATCCGGCCTGAGCCAGCCCCCGGCGCGAGCCGGGGGCCAGGCAGATCACTGCTTCTTGAACACTTCGATATTGTTCAGACGGGTGGCCGGCAACTCGCTCACCGTGGTGATGGTGAGTTCGGTGCCATCGGCCGACAGCGCCCAGCGTTCGGTCGCGGTCACCGTCACATTGCCCGGCATGCCGCCATAAGGCTGCACCGTGGTGACGGTCATCGTCTCACCGGCCATAGCGGCGGTGGTGGTCACATTGCCCATGCCGGTATCGGTGCGGCTTCCCCGCGGTTTGCCGTCCAGCGCATAGCTGCGCAGATTGTGCAGCGGATCGCTGATCTGCACATCGGTGGCGCTTTGCTGAATGCGCATCACATAAAGCTGGTTCTGGCCGCCGCCAGCGCCTGGCGTCACGCGGGTGAGCCAGTAATTGGGGTAGGGCACCGGTTTGCTGCGCGCGGAATCGCGCACCCAAGTGCCACCGAAATCGGCCGACATGGCCGAAACCGGGATCAGCGCCGCGATCAGCGCCAGTGTGAATTTGCGCATGGGTGCCTCCTTTATGGCTGGGTGCCGTGGATCTTGACGCCAAGCTTGCCGGCAATGGACCGGATGTTGCGCTGCGCCTGCTGATATTCGTCGTTCGTGCTCAGGAACTCCACCAGCATATATGGATTGCGCTTCAACCGGCTCAACCGGGCCAGAAACAGCTCATAATCCATGTTGCCGGTGCCGTTCATCGCCCAGTTCATGCCGGGCAACATGTCGTTCCAGGCGAAATCCTTGGCGTGGACATAGACGATCTGGTCTTCGAGCAGATCGAAGGTCAGATCCAGCATTTCGCTCATGCGGAAGGCAACATTGGGGAACACCATGTTGGTGATGTCCAGACCCACGCTGATGCGCTCATCGCCCACATCCTCGCGCAACCGCTTGTGCGCCCAGGGATTGTTGACGCTTTCAGTGTTCACCGCCTCGATGGCAATGGAAACCTTGCTGCCCGCGGTATCCTTGCAGATCCGCTTCAGCGCGCTCACCGTGCGCATCCAGGCTTCGCGGCTCCAGTTCTGTGGGTGGGCCCAGTTGCGGTTGGGCCACATGCTGCCGGCGTGGGTGAGAATGAGTTCGCAGCCCATTTCCTCGGCGGCATGGATGGTGGTGATGATGTGGCGCTGCCAGCGATCGGCGCCAGGGTCGGGCGCGATGATGTTACCGGCGCAGTGGATGCCGTAAAAATGAATGTCGTTAGCCTGCAACTGGGTCTTAATCTCGCGCACCTCGCTGTCCGGCCGCTTGCGCTCCAGCCAGGCGTTGGACGCGGCTTCACAGGCGCTCCAGCCGCCGTCACGCATGCTCTTGAACAGTGCAGCATAATCGGTGCCCTCCGCCCCGGTCAGGCGCGGCGTGGACTGGCTGCTCAGCCGGATGGTGCGCGGGCCGGCGGTGAGGTTGCGCTTGTAATCGGCCGGTGGGCTCCACTGATAAAGGAAATCCTGCCCCCACACATCGGCGAGGCCAGGGCCACCCCGGCCGGGACCGGCGCCGGGGCCGGTGGTGGCCGCCGCCGCCGCGGTGGGCACGAGGCCAGCGCCGGCTGCTGCGCCCGCGAGGGCCCCAGCGGCAAACAAATTGCGCCTGTTGAAATCCGTCATGCCGTCTCCCCCTCATGTCCCGACTTATGCCTTTTTTGGCCTGCCGGATTGTTGTGGCCTGCGATCAGCCGGCCTGCGCCAGATAAGCGATGATTTCCTCGTATCTGGCTTCTTCGACGTTGGCCCCGCGCGCGATCATCTGGTCCACCAGTTCGCGCCACGCCACGGCGTCGCGCTTCTGGCCCAGCACGATATCGGGCTGGTGGCAGCCACTGCACGATTGCACGATCCCAGCCTTGCCCGGCCGGTCGGGCAAGGCTGCCACCGCTTCGGGTGTGGCCATGGACTGATCCTGCGCCGCCACCCCGCCGGAAACAGCCAGCATCATCGCCACAACGGCAGGAAGAAACAGCAACGGGCGCATCATCATGGCCGACCCCGGCGCGGTGGCACCAGCGGTTCGCCAGCAATGGTTGCGGCCGTAACCGCTTCCGCAAAGGCCGGGTCCACCGGCTGGGCGGGGCGCTGCGGCGCATTTGTTGGGCGCGGGAAGGTGGAGAAATAAAACCAGGTCTGGCGCTCGGCCGAATGGTTGATGGCGGCGTGCACGGTGCGGCCATTAGGTGGCACCACAAAGCCCTGATCCTGCAACCACGGGCGGATTTCGCTGCCCACTTGCAATAGCGCAGGGGCCGCCGTCAGCTTCACCCACGCCTCCTCGGTGCCGACCACATGGGCATGGGCACCGGCAATCGTCATCGGCGCCATGCTGACCAGCAGGAAACGTTCCCCCACATCACGGAACGGCGCCTTGGACAGATTGACCCAATGCGCCCCCTGCTCAACATAAAGCAGCTTCGCCGTGTCGCGCACCAAGATCAACGGGCTGGGCGTCGCACCGGCCTGCGGCAGGCCGGCCAATATGGTCATGTTCAACGGGCCATCACCGGCGGCGCTGATGCGGTGGGCCATACCCGCCGGGATCAGCACGGCAAAACCAGGAAGCAGCGGCCAGCGTTGCTGGCCATCATCCAACTGGCCGCTGCCGGATTTGACATAGGCGATCAGCTGTTCGGCCGGACGCATCAGGCTGGTGGCCTCGCCGGCCTCCAGCCTGGCCGTCACAACCTCCGTCTTGTGGATCAGCAGCGCGCCGGGCATGCCCGGCTGGGCCGGATCCCCTTTCGAAAGGATGGTGCGCACCAGCATGGCATTGCCCCAGATGCGTGGCGGCGACAGCGCGGCATCGCCGATGAATCGTTCCGGCACGATTCCGGTGATCGCATTCGATTCGCTTTCGCGCGGCACCAGGCGTTCCGGCGCAGCCGGCTGCGCCTGCACGGCGGCCGGCACCAGCCCGGCCACCAGGCCCAAGATCAACAACCGGCCCATATGCCCCTCACACCTCGTCAAACAGGGAGACGTGGAAATTCTTGTCGATCAACGTGTTCTCGATCCCCGGCCACACGGCCTGATGCTCTGGCGAGGCGATCCAGATCTGGCGCAGCTCTTCGCTCTCATAAGTCAATTGGAAGCGATAGTTCACGCCCGCCGGCAGCTTGTCCCCCTGAACCAGCGTGCGCAGTCTGAGCATCTTTAGATCGATGAAGCCCTTGAATTTGGCTCCCACCGGCTTGAAGCGCTGGTGGAAATGCTCCAGCATTTCGGACTCGCGCCCCGGATCAACCTTCAGATCGCAATAGAGCAGGATCGGCTTGGCCTTGGCATCAGCAGCGCGCGCCGGCGCGGCGGACGCGGCGACCAGCCCGCCCACCATCGTGGCGATGGCATCCCGCCGCCCGATGCCGCTTTTCACCTCACTGCTCATTTCGCGGGCGCCTTGGCATAAAGCGGCGCCAGGCCAGCCACTTCGGTGCGCATCTTGTACACATTGCCGGCGGCCATAATGAAGAGCGTCTTCAAATCCGCCCCACCCCAGATCATGTTGGCCTGCGCCCGGTCCGGTGTCTTGATCTGGCCCAGCACCTTGCCGTCAGGGCTAATGATGCGGATGCCGCCGGGGCCGGATGCCCAAACATTGCCGGCGCTGTCCACCTCCAGGCCATCGGGCACGTCCACCGGGTTGGGGCTTGGGAAGGTGATGAAACGGCGACCCTTGGACACCGTGCCATCTTCATTGACGTCATAGACGTTGACGAACATCTCCGGCTCGGAATTGGATATATAGAGCTTCTTGCCATCGCCCGAAAAGCCGATGCCGTTGGGGCGCGGCAGATCAGTGATCACCGCGGTGGTTTTGCCGCCGGCATGGCGCCACACGGCATTGAAAGGCTGTTCCTTGGCCAGGTCCTTGTCCTGCCCAACCAGGCCATAGGGCGGATCGGTGAACCACAGCGCGCCATCGGGCGTGAAGGCCAAATCGTTGGGGCTGTTCAGCCGCTTGCCATTGGCCTTGTCGAGATAGACGCTCAGCTTCATCTGATCGTCCAGCCGCACGATGCGGCGGGCGCCGTGCTGGGTCATCAGGATGCTGCCATCCTTGTCGACAATGGAGCCGTTCGAACCCTGAAAACTGTCGGGCGCCATTTCGTCAAGGCCGCCGGATTTGTCCATGATCAACTTGGCTTCGCCGCCGTCGGCCAGTTCATACAGCTTGTTGTCCATCAGGTCGGAAAAGCGCAACCGGTCGCCCACCCACAGCGGGCCTTCGACAAAGCGGAAACCACTGGCCACCATCACCGGCAGCTCGCCGGGCTTGATGATCGCATCAATGGCCGGATCAAGCCGCTCCACGCCGGTGATCTTCGCCTCCGGTGCCGCCTCGGCCGCCGGCTTTGCCCCCGTTTCAGGGGCGGCGGGTGAACAGGCCGCCAGGGCCAGACCCGACACAAAGGCAAGACCGATCATGGATTTCATGTGCAGATATTCCTCTTGTCATGCCGGGCCAGCGACTGCCGCCCACCCCCAGAACCAACATCGACGCCCTACCGGGCTTGCTGCCCATGCCTGCAAACGCCGATCGCCTGAAAACGATTGTTCACTCTTTGCCGCCGGGCTGTCAATGGCGCAAACGCGGGCAGCACGCGTGGCGGGGGATCAGGTGGATGGGCTGGGCCGGTGCCGGCGCGGCGGCCCAGCCGAACGGCGGACCACCAGTTCGGCCTCCAGGATCAGATCGCGTTCAATTGCTTGTGATGACAGCAGAAGCATGAGCTGTTCAATGGCACCAAAGCCGATCTGGTAGGTGGGGACATGCACGGTGGACAGCGCTGGGGAGGCCATGGCCGCCAGCCGTCCATCATCAAACCCCACTACCGAAATATCCTCCGGCACGCGCCAGCCCACGCTTTTGAAATGCTGCACCGCACCAATCGCGGTCTGATCATTGGCAGCAAAAACTGCCGTTGGCGGCTCTTCCATGGAGACGATTGCGGCGGCGGCAGCTGCCCCGGCTTCAACGGTGAAATCACCCGGCAGGCACAGCGCCGGATCAAGCGCGATGCCGCGCCCGGCCAGTGCCCGCGCAAACCCGTCGTGCCGGTGCGTGGTCAGGCTCGATCCGTGCGATCCCATGATGTGCGCAATGCGACGATGGCCCAGATCGACAAGATAATTGGTCATCATTTCGGCCGCCCGCACATGATCGATCCTCACCTTGGGAAGATCAGTGTCTTCGCCCACATCAAGCGCGATTACCGTGGGCGGCATGCGGCTAATATCATCGGCATCATAACTGCCAACGGTGGTGACCAGAATCAGCCCATCGGCGCGGCCGGCTGCAACCTGTTCGACATAATCGCGCTCCCGCGTCAGATCACGTTCGCTGTGGCCCACCAGCACGCCATAGCCGGCCGCCTTGGCCGCCGCCTCGCAGCCGGCAAAGATATCGAGGAAATAGGGGTTGAGACTGGGAACGACGACCAGAATGAGATTGGTGCGGCTGCCGCGCAGCCGCCGGGCCGCCACATGCGGACGGTAATTCAGCACCGCCACAGCCGAATCGATGGCCGCGCGCGCTTCTGGGCTTAGCAGTTCGGGATTGTTGAAGGCACGCGACACCGTAGCAATGGACATGCCAGAGACCCGCGCCACATCGTGAATGGTCACCGTTCGCCGGGCTTTGTTCATGCTGTCCACACTGCTGACGCTTCCACCGGCGGGCCAGTGGTGCCACGGATTTCCAGCGCGGTGGGCAAGATGGTATCAGCAACCTGGCTGCGGCCATCTAGGCTGGCAATCAGCGCGGAAATCGCCAGTCGGCCCAGTTGCACCTTATCAAAGCCCACGGTGGTGAGCGGCGGATCATAGAGCAGGCCGATGCGCAGATCATCATAGCCGATCACCGAAACATCCTGTCCGATGGCAAGGCCATCGCGCTTGATCGCCTGCAGCGCGCCCACGGCAATCTCGTCGTTGGCGGCAAACACGGCGGTGGGCCGCGGATAGCGGGTGAGCAGCCGCGCCATCAGCGCCTCGCCCGATGCCAGACTGAATTCGCCGGTCAGCCGTGGGCAATGCGCCGGCTCCAGCCCAGCCGCTGCGATGGCCTGGGCAAAGCCCTGTGCCCGTTCGCGCGCCAGCGACTGTTCGGGCGGGCCGCCGATATGGGCGATGCGGCGGTGGCCCAGCGCCACCAGATGCGCCACCGCCGCCACTGCGCCCGCGACATTGTCGATCTGCACGCACGGCACCCCGATGGCGCCGGCACTGTCCAACGCGGCCACCATCGCAGGAAAGCTCTTGCCTCGACTGGCCAGCCGCTCCGGGTCCATGGTGGTGACCAGCACCAGACCATCGGCGCGCTGGCTCAGCACCTGATCCAGAAACACATGCTCGCGATTGGCATCGCTGCCGGTGTGGGCCATCAACACGCCATAGCCATTGGCTGCGGCCTCCTGTTCGGCACCGCGGAAAATCTCCAGGAACAGCGGGCTGAAACTGGGCACCGCCACCAGCAGGGATCGCGTGCTGCGGGTGCGCAGATCGCGCGCCGCCAGATTGGGGCGGAACCGCATCTGCGCTGCCATGGCATTCACCCGATCTAGCGTCTCCTGCGACACCAGTTGCGGCTGCGACAGCGCCCGCGAGACGGTGGAAACCGAAACGCCCAGCGCCCGCGCGACATCGCGCATGCGCACCAGCCCGCTCTGGTCGCCCTCCGCCATCCTAGCGCGCAAGCCTTCCGGCCGCGCAGCAGGCCGCATCAATGTTCACATCATATCCCCGGACATTCGATCAACATCGCATGAGCCCCCAATACTTACGAACAAAGGCCGCAAAGCGCCAGTATCAACGCGCTGGTGCCAACATCAGGGGTGCAATCCCCGCGCCCGGCCTTTAATGATCGGGCAGCGCCCGGCACACGGCGGCGCGATGGGGGCATGATGATCGTCTGTTTCGGGGAATTGCTGATCCGGCTTTCGGCAACGGGGCGTGGCCTGTTAATGCAAAGCCCGGCGATGGATGTGCATGTGGGCGGCGCCGAAGCCAATGTGGCGATCGCGTTGGCCCGGCTGGGCCACCACACAAGCATGGTGAGCGCGGTGCCAGACAATGCGCTGGGCGGCGGCGCGGTCGCCGCTTTGCGGGCAAGCGGGGTGGATTGCGGCGGCGTGGCCACACAGCCGGGGCGCATGGGCCTGTATTTCCTGTCACCCGGCGCCGGCCTGCGCGCGGCGGAAATCATCTATGATCGCGCCGGCAGCAGTTTTGCTACCGCAAGCGCCAGCGCGTTCGACTTTCCGCGCCTGCTGGCCGGCGCGGCGCGACTGCATCTTTCCGGCATCACCCCAGCGCTGGGGCCGCAATCGGCCGAACTAGCACTGTCGGCGGCGCAGGCGGCGGCCGATCTGGGCGTGCCAGTCTCGTTCGACGGCAATTATCGCGCCCAACTGTGGGCCGCTTGGAACAGCAACCCGCAAGACATATTGAGCCGCCTGATCGCCCATGCCGACATATTGTTCGGCAATCATCAGGATATCGCCCTGCTGCTCGGCCGTGATTTTGCCGGCAGCGGTGATGACCGCCGCCGCGCCGCCGCCGAAGCCGCCTTCGCCGCCTTCCCGCGCCTGCAATTGATGGCGTCCACTGCACGCCACGTCCACGATGCCGATCGCCACCAGCTTGCGGCGCGAATCGACACGCGCGACGGCCATGTGCAGACGGACGAGATCGCCATTTCCGGCATTGTTGACCGGATCGGTGCGGGCGATGCCTTTGCCGCCGGCGTACTGCACGGCCTGTCACAAGGCGATATCGCCCATGCCGCCAACACCGGCCTGGCACTTGCTTGCCTCAAGCACGGCCTTCCCGGTGATGCCAGCCTGTTCGGCCAGCGCGACATCGATGCCTTCCTCGCCGGCGGTTCCGACGTGCGGCGCTAGGCGGGATCACCTACCCGCCGTCCGGTCACCCGGCCGAGCAGCTTGAAAGCATAAAGCATCATCCGCCCGCGCACAGGCCCTTCTGTTCCCGTGTGCGCCGGCAGGCCCAGCGCTGGCAGATCGGCCCGCGCCGCCACGCTGCCGGCCTGCGGGTCAAGCGCCACCTGCGCCAGCAACGCCGGCAACAGCGCGCCGAAGCGCGCCTGCAACTGCGCTTCAACCAGCAACGGCAAATGGCGTTCCAGCGGGTCCATCTGCAACAGATCGGGCACGGCGGCGATCAGGAGCATGTTGCGCACCTGCTGCACAGCATCACCCTCTCTGGCAGGCGGCCACTGCGCCAATTGCCGCTCAATCCGCGCCAATGCGTTTGCCAGCGCCGCATCCGCTGGCTCCGCGGCAATCGGCGCCACCAGCCCGGCATCGGGCGGCAGCCGTTCAAAGGCGATGGCATCAAGATCAGGGGCCGGCAGCTCCTGGGGTAGTTCGGGCACCGGCTGCGGCACCGGCACTACCGCCCCCCCTCCCGCTTGCAGCCTATCCCGGACTTGATCCGGGGGGAGGGGCCGGGGGTGGTTCTGGGCCACAGGCAGTTTTTTCCGGGGCAGGGCCGGCGCACCAACCCCGCGTACATAATCCGCCACCACCCCCGCCGCCGCCCGATCCGGCGGCGCCGGCACCGGCCGCGCCCGGCTGTGCGCCAGCCCGGCCAGCGCCAGCCACATCGCTGCCGTCAGCACCAGCCACCACCCACGCCGCCCAATCTGCACCTGCACCCCCGGTTCCCAGCGGAACAACAGCACCGCCGCCACCAGCGCCAGCGCAGCGTGACCGGCCAGCATCGCCAGCTCGAACCCCGCCGCCTGCGTGCCGGTGCCGGTCACCGCTGTCTGGATCGCAACAACCGCATGACGGCCGGGCAACAGGTTTGACAAGGGCAGCGCCCAATCGGGCAGGCTGGCCAGCGGCACCGCCACCCCGCCCAGGATCAGCATTGGCAGGAAGATGCATTGGCCCAGTGCCTGCACTGCCGGTACATTGCCCACCAGACTGCCGATCAACGCGCCGATGCACAAGAAGCACAGGCTCGCCACGATCAGTGCCAAAAGGGTAGACACCGGATGCGGCAGCGCCGGCATGCCCAGCGCGCGGGCCGCCAAATGCTGCAGGATCAACGCGCCAGCGAGCAGCACCGCCCGCGCCAGCACCATCGCCAGCACAAAGCGCCAGCGCGGCGCCGGCGTGAGGGCATAGTGCCGCCACAGCCCGGCTTCCCGTTCGGCTACCATCTGGGTGGGCAGACCAAAGGCGGCGCTGCCCAAAATGGTGATGGTGAAAAACTGTCCGGCATGCAGCGCCAGCGGTAGCGGATCATCGCCATAAAGCGCCCAGAAGCTTGCCAGAAAGATCAACGGGAACAGCCAGCCATAAATCAGCGCCATCCGATTGCGCGCAGTGGCCAGCAAATTGGCCCGCAGCAATCGACCCATCATCGGCCGGGCTCCCCAGAGATGGTCAGTACCACATCGGCCAGCGTTGCTGCCGTCGCCGAGATCAAATCGGCCGGGCGCCCCTGCGCCACCAGCCGGCCCTGATGCAGCAACACCACCCGGTCACACAGGCTGCTGGCTTCGGCCAGATCGTGGGTCGCGAGCAAGACCGCTGCGCCTCCTGCCCGCCGTTCGCCAAGCAGTGTCACGAGATCGCGCCGCATCAGCGGATCAAGCGCTGTGGCCGGTTCATCCAGAACCAGTGCCGGCGCGCCCGATTGCAAGGCCAGCGCCAACGCCAGCCGCTGCTCCTGCCCGCCCGACAATCGGTCCACACGGCAACCGGCCAACGCATCCAGCCCCAGTGCCGCCGCCAGGCGTTCATCCACAGCCACTCCATGCAGCCCGGCAAACAGTGCCAGTGTTTCGGCCACGGTCAGCCGCGCCGGTAATCCTGGCTGCTGCAACAAGACGCCGGTCTCCCGGCGCGCCGCCACGCTGCCGGGCGCATGGCCGGCCACGATCACCAGCCCGGCATCCGGCCGCGCCAACCCGGCAATGCAATCAATAAGACTGGTCTTGCCCGCGCCATTCAGGCCGATCAGGCCCACGATCTCGCCGGCCGCAACCGTGAATGACACGCCGTCAACCACCGCGCGCCCACCCCGGCGGCGGACAAGATCCGCAACGTCGATCATCCGATCACCGTTGCGGCGCGTCGATATCCTTTTCGGACCATGGCGTGGTGCGGTGGGCAAAGGCCAGCCGCCATTCCTTCACCGCAGCCGGCGGGACCGGCGCGGCGCGGTTGCCGAACGACTGGCGCACATAGGTGAGCACGGCGGCCACCTCCTCGTCGCTCATCGCGCCGCCCAACGGCGGCATCAGGCCAATCTTGCCTTCCAACCCGTTGGTGAGGATGCGCACCGGCACGTCGCCATTGGCCGCCACCCGTTTGGAACCGGCCAGAGCCGGCGCCACCGTGGCCTGGCCCTGGCCTTCGATCTGGTGGCAGCCCGAACATTGTTCGACATAAATCGCCTGGCCTTGTTTGAACAAGGCTTCTTCACTGGCGTTGCGCGGCGGCAGCGCCGGCGGCGCCGGCCGGCCCGGCCAGGTGACCAGCGCCAGCAGCTTCTTCGATGGTTCCGCCAGCGCATCGCTGCCGCTGGCCAGCCGGCTGATCATAGCCGGCTCGGCGGCCAACGCAAAGCGCTGCACCCCGCCGCGCGCCCGCGTCACGCCGGGGATATTGCCGCCCGCGCGGCCACCGGCCACGGCATTGCCGCCTGTCTGCGCGCCGCCGGCAAAGCCCAGCGCCAGGCCATCGAGCAGCGCCGTGCGAACCGGGGCGGGCAGATCATCGCGCGCCGCCAGCGCCACCAGTTGTTGCCCGGTGGCAGCATCGCGGCGCTTGGCCAGAGCGCCGGCCAGCATCGCCACGGCCTCCCTAGGCGCGGCGCGCGCAGCGGCCAGCGCGGTCAAAACCGGCAATTCGTTGCCCTTCAGGCCTGACAGCGCGGCATCGACCAGCACGGGATCATCGCCATGCACGCTGAGCAGCGCAATCATCGGCTGGGTGCGCGCTGCATCGGGCAGCGCACCCAGCGTGGCGGCGGCCTGCACCCGCACCTGCCAATTGCCATCGCCAGCCAACGTCAACACCGCCTTGATCAATTTCTGATCGCCCTTGGCCAGGCCGCTTTCGGCCAACCGCAGGCCAGCGGCACGCAGTTCGGCCTTGGCATCGCGCATCGCCAGCAGCGCCAGATCGGCGCGCATCGCGCCTATGCCATCCAGCGTCCACAGCGCGTGCAGCCGGCTGCGCCAATCGGCCTTCAGGTCCTTGGCCAGCTTCACCAGCAGCGGTTCGGACTTGGGATCGGCACGCTGCACCAGATGCTGCTGCGCCGTGTCACGCCACCAGCCATTGGGGTGGGACAGGCGGGCCACCAAGGCAGCCGTCGTGTCCCGGCTCATCTGCGGGCGGGCATCGCGCGGCATCGGCGCGGCGGCGCCATTGGCGCTCACATGCACCACCCGATAGATACGGCCATGGCCGATGCCGCGCGCCAGCCCGCGCTTGGTGATGTAATCACGAAGATAATCTGTTTGCAGCGGGCCATCCTGGGAGACGCCGCGATACATGTCGGCGACATAGAAACTGCCATCCGGGCCGCCAGCCAATGCCGTGGGCCGAAAGCGCACATCAGTTGAAGCGAGGAATTCGCCCTTGGAATAAAAGTCCTCGGCCGTCATCCGGCCCTGGCCATCATCCTTCAGCCGCAGCAGGTGCACGATGTTGGTGGCACCATCGGCAACGAAGCCCATGCCCTGTACGTCGGCCGGCAGGCGGGTGCCGCGATAGATCAAGGGCGACGACACGCCGCCATAATAGCTGGCAGTGCCATCGGCGCGGAACACCTCGCGCCGATAACCGCGGTTTAGGCCAAACGTCGGGTGCGCCGGCCAGATGTTGGTCTTTTCCTGATCGACCAGATTTTCATAGAGGCCGCGCGTGCGCACCAGATCGGGGTTACGGGCATAATAATCCGGCGACACATAATCGACGAACAAGGGATCGGTGTTGACGTTGCGATAGATGCGCCCGGCATCATCCTGGGTGACGCCCCACTGTCCGCGGCGCAGGCCCGGCACGGTGGCGAACTGGCCCGCCTTGTACGCCACGTTCCACTCATGCTCGGAAACGACCA
>Ga0164293_10000311_pt1 | contig 37309 bp, 36 predicted proteins | sample GEODES118metaG_FD_111487 | JGI IMG/M metagenome (GOLD analysis project Ga0164293, IMG submission 111487) | Eutrophic lake water microbial communities from Lake Mendota, Wisconsin, USA - GEODES118 metaG | ecosystem: Environmental > Aquatic > Freshwater > Lake | place: USA: Lake Mendota...
GCGCCAAAGGCGCTGCAGGAAGCGAAACTGACCTTCCACATCAGCGTCGTCCCACTCCAGATCCTTTTCGGGCGGCGCCTTGAACAGGATGAACATCCGCGCTGTGTCAGCGCCATACCTGTCGATCACCACGGCGGGATCCACGCCGTTGTATTTAGACTTCGACATCTTCTCGTAGAACACCTCCAGCACCTCGCCACTGATGGGATCGCGGGGATCACTGGGGTCGGCCACATCCGCCGGCGTGATGTATTTGCCTGTGTGTGGGTTCTTGTAGGTGATCCCCTGCACCATGCCCTGGGTGAGTAGGCGCGCAAAGGGCTCATCGAAGCCCAGCAGGCCGCGGTCGCGCAGCACCTTGGTGAAGAAGCGCGAATACAGCAGGTGCAGGATCGCGTGTTCGATTCCGCCTACGTACTGATCCACTGGCAGCCAGGAATCGACCGCCTCGCGGCTGAACGGCAGCTGCGTGTTGTGGGGATCGCTGTAGCGCAGGAAATACCAGCTGGAGCACATGAAGGTGTCCATGGTGTCGGTTTCCCGGCGGGCTGGCTTGCCGCAGCAGGGGCAGTCCACCTGCCACCAGCTCTCCAGCTGGGCCAGGGGAGAGCCGCCCTTGCCAGAGAAGGCCACGTCGCGCGGCAGCTCCACGGGCAGCTGCTCGGCTGGCACCGGCACCACCCCGCAGGTGTCGCAGTGGATCACCGGGATTGGGCAGCCCCAGTAGCGCTGGCGGGAGATCAACCAGTCGCGCAGGCGGAAGGTGATTCGCGCTTTGCCCCAACCCTCCTGCTCCGCAGCTGCGGTGATCGTCGCCTTGGCTTCGCTGCTGGGCAGGCCATCGAATCGACCTGAGTGGATCAGCACGCCGGGCTCGGTCCAGGCGCCGCCCTCATAGGCGTGCTCATCGCTGCCCTCCGGGATGATGACCTGGCGCACCGGCAGCTCGTATTGGCGGGCAAACAGAAAATCGCGCTGATCGTGGGCAGGCACGCCCATCACGGCGCCGGTGCCGTAGTCGGCGAGCACGTAGTCGGCGATCCAGAGGGGGATCAGCTCGCCGTTGGCGGGATTGCGCACCTGGGCGCCGATCGGAACGCCGCGCTTGGGTTTGTCGTCGGCCGTGCGTTCCTGCTCGCTCTGGCGGCTCACCAGATCGCAGAAGGCCTCCACGTGGATGGCCTGCTCGGCGGTGGTGAGGGAGGCCACGAGCGGGTGCTCGGGTGCCAGCACCACGTAGCTGGCGCCGAAGATCGTGTCTGGCCGGGTGGTGAACACGGTGATCCGCTCGCCGCTGTCAACGCCCTCGCCATCCACCACCGGGAAGGTGAGCTCCGCCCCGGCGCTCCGCCCGATCCAGTTGGCCTGCATGGTGCGCACCCGCTCAGGCCAGCCCTCGAGCTTGGGCAGGTCGTCGAGCAGCTGGTCGGCATAGGCGGTGATCTTCAGGAACCACTGGCGCAGCTTGCGCTTCTCCACGAGGGCACCGGAGCGCCAGGAACGGCCCTCGCTGTCCACCTGTTCATTGGCCAGCACCGTCTGGTCGATCGGGTCCCAGTTCACGGTGGCATCCTTCTGGTACGCCAGGCCGGCCTCGAGGAACTGCAGAAACAGCCATTGGGTCCAGCGGTAGTAATCGGCGTGGCAGGTGGCCACCTCGCGACTCCAGTCGATCGACAGTCCCAGGCGCTGCAGCTGGGTCCGCATCGCGGCGATGTTCTGGTCGGTCCAGGCACCCGGATCCACACCCCGCTCGATTGCCGCGTTCTCGGCGGGCAGGCCGAAGGCATCCCAGCCCATGGGGTGCAGCACATTGCAGCCACGCATGCGCTGCACCCGGGCGATCACGTCGGTGATCACGTAGTTGCGCACGTGGCCCATGTGCAGGTTCCCCGACGGATAGGGAAACATCGACAGGGCATAAAACGGCGTGGCCCCGCCATTGCTGGGCTCCGGCGTGGCATCGGCTGCTTGGGCCTGCCAGTGCTGCTGCCAGCGCTCCTCGATGGCCTGGGGTTGGTAGCGGGAGGCGTCGCTCAAAGCGCTGCAGCCAACGGTGGGGCTGTGCTCAGGTGGGCTGTGATCGTGCCACAGGCGCGGCTTGCGCACGCAGGGTTCACACCAGGGCCCGGATCACCGTGATCGTGTCGCGGTTGATCAGGGTGAGGGGCCGGTCGTCCGCCTCGCTGAGGGCGATGTAGAAGCTGTCCTGCCAGCTGATCACACCCTCGAAGTCCTCCTGGCAGTTGAGCACCTGAATCACGACTGGCGTGCTGTGGCGGATCAGCTCTTGAATATGGCGAATGCTCGGCTGAGCCGTGTCCAGGCTTCTTCGTGGCTCCGAAAAGCTCTGCATAGGATTTATCAACGGCTGCGCCTCACACCATCGTGCTCCAGTTCAGCAAGTACCAAGGTCTGGGAAACGACTTCCTCCTGCTGGATGGCCGCCAGGGACCCGGCGGCGAGTTCTGTTTCGATCTCACCCCGGAGAGGGTGCGGCGAATCTGTGACCGTCGCTTCGGTGTGGGCGCCGATGGGGTGATCCTCGCCTTGCCGCCTCAGCAGGGGGGCGAGCTGCGCATGCGCATCTTCAACGCCGATGGCAGCGAGCCGGAGATGTGCGGCAACGGCATCCGCTGCCTGGCCCGCTTCCTGGCCGACAGCGATGGCGATCAGCCGGGCCGCACTTGGCAGGTTGAAACCCTTGCCGGGCGCATCGTGCCCGAACTGCAGCCCGATGGCACCATCCGCGTGGACATGGGGGCTCCCTTCCTGTCGCCCGAAGCGGTCCCCACCACCCTGGCCATTGGGTCGGCCGGCATCCCCCAGGGTGAGCTTGAGGCTTCAGGTGAGCTGTTTGTCGTGGGTGCGGCGGGCATGGGCAATCCCCATGTGGTGATCCCGGTGGCGGATCTCAATGGGGTGGATCTGGAGCGCTGGGGGGCAGCCCTGGAAGTGCATCCCGCTTTTCCCGCCAAAACCAATGTGCACTTCGTGCAGGTGCTGGGCCCTGATCACCTGGTGATGCGCGTGTGGGAGCGAGGAGCGGGGCCCACGCTGGCGTGTGGCACCGGGGCCTGCGCCACCCTGGTGGTGTGCCACCAGCTCGGACTGTGCGAACGGCAGGCGCGGCTTGATCTACCCGGCGGGCCCCTGTGGATCCACTGGGACCAAGCGAGCGATCACGTGTTCATGACCGGTCCTGCCGAGCCGGTCTTTGATGCCGTGATCACACCGGAGCTGTGGGGTGAAGACCCTGTGGGGCCTGGCCCTGCCAATGCTGTCGAGGATGGCGTTGCGACGGCAGTGGCGCCGATGCCGTTGGCAGGCAACAGCAACGCCGACGGCATCGATTGCTCGACGGCCTGCGTGAATGGCTGTGCACGACCTGACGCCTGTGCTTCTGCCGAGGCGCGGGCCCGGGTGGAGGCACTGCTGCAATCCAGCTCCCTCGATGATCTGGTGGCCCTGGCGGCCAATTCACTCGAATCACGCACCCGGGCGCGGGCGGAGCGCACCGGCCCATCCCTGCTCTGAGCGACCTTCTGAATTCCCTGCGGCTCCCATCCCAGCCCGGCGTGCTCCAGCCACTCGAGCCACCCCTCTACCTCGATACCTGCGCCACCACCCCGCCAGCGGAGACCGTTCTGCAGGCCATCGATCGCGTGGCACGCCATGCCTGGGCCAACCCGTCCAGCCTGCATGGTCCAGGGCTGGTGGCCGCCGAGCAGCAGGAGCGCAGCCGCTCCCAGATCGCCTCCCTGTTGGGCTGCGAGGCCGAGGAGGTGGTGTTCACTTCCGGAGGCACCGAGTCGATTCATCTGGCGCTGCTGGGGGCAGCCCGGCGGCTCGACATTGCCGGTGCGCAGCCCCCACGCCTGGTGATCAGCGCCGTGGAACACCCCGCCACGCTGGCGGCAGCTCGCGAGCTGGAGCGCCAGGGCTGGCAGCTGGTAGTGGCCCCGGTTGACCGGCAGGGCTGCCTGGATCTGCAGGCCCTCTCGGCCTTGTTGGTGCCACCGACCCGGCTGGTCTCACTGATCTGGGGGCAGAGCGAGGTGGGCAGCATCCAGCCCATCGAGGCGGCCGGTGCCCTCTGCCGGGAGGCTGGTGTGGTGCTGCACGTTGATGCGGTGCAGCTGATGGGACACCGGCCTGTGAGTTTCCGGCAGTTGCCGGTGGACCTGCTCAGCTGCACCGCCCACAAATTGCAGGGTCCGCGGGGCGTCGGTGTGCTGGTCGTGCGCCGGGGAGTGGTGCTTGAGCCGCTGCTAGGGGGCGGGGGCCAGGAACGGGGTCGACGCGCCGGCACCGAACCGGTGGCTTTGGCGGCTGGAATGACGGCGGCATTCGACCTGGCCGATCAGCGCCTGCGGCTGGCGGGCGGCTGCGATCCACTCGAGTCGCTTCGCAATGACTTGCTGCAAGCGCTGCTGGAACTCCCCGGGGTGGAGCTCACGGGACCGATGCCGGGTCCAGGTCGTCTGCCTCACCACATCAGCCTGCTGCTGCGCTCACCTGCTGGCACGCCCCTTTCCGCACGGGCTCTGGTGCGGGCCCTGGCCCGCGAGGGCATCGCCACCAGCAGTGGCTCAGCCTGCAGCAGTCAGGGAGTGGCCGGCAGTCCTGTGCTGCGGGCCATGGGGTACGAGCCGGAGGAGAGCCAGGCCGGTTTGCGCATCAGCCTCGGCCCATGGCATCTGCACGGCCATCAGGACCACCTGCTGGGGTGTGTTCCTGACGCGCTGCAGAGGGCCATGGCACAGCAGAGCGCAGAGGTCTAGGGGAACAGCCTCGGTAGGGTCGCCCCATCTGCCTTCGACCCATGCTCCCGCCGGACCTGCGCGCCGCTGAACACCAGGCGCTCGAGGCCGTGCTGCAGGCCCTCGCCGACAATCCCCGCGGCCGCTGGAGCCTCGACTGGCGTTTTGAGGGGCTGCGTCTGCTGCCGCCGGTACTGCGGCTGAGTGAGGCACTCAGGGCCAGCCATGCCCAGCTCTCCCTTCTGTTCCCCGATGCCGGCGCCGCAGCTCTGGCTCGCCGTGATGCGCCTGAGCAGGCTGCTTGGGTGGCGGACTTCCGCGGCCACCAGCGGCGCCAACAAGCCGACCAGGACACTGACCAGGCCAATGAAGCGAGCTCGGTGTTGCTGGCCGTGGCGCCCAACCAGGCCGACTACGAGGATTTCGAAAAGCTCTGCGCCGGGCATCGCGGCGCGGTGGTGGTGATCAACGGCAGCCTCGAGGATGCCGCCGTTGGCATCGGCAGCGTGGCGAGGGAACGCCGTCGCGGTTTTCTGGCCCAGTGGCAGGCCGCCTATTACCTCCAGCCCCTGGATGGCGCGGCCCTGCGTCGGGCATTCCCAGGACCCTGGGAGCTCTACCGCCAGGACGCCGACGGCTTCCGCCTCGCGGCAAGCTTCGATCAGAAGCCCGATGGTGAACAGCAGGCAGAGGCATTGGCTACCAGTGGTGGACTGGCCGGGAACCTGCGGGCCATGGATGCCTTCATCGAGGGTCTGCGCAGCTGAGTCGCCCCTGGTGTCTTCCGGCAGCGCTCCCTAAGCTTTGCCGACTGCAGCCCCACGGATGAGCCAGCCTCCGAGCCCCCAAAAACCCAAGCGCCGCTGGAGTGTGGTGGATCTGGGTGCAGGCCTGGCGGTGGCCCTTGCCGCCGCAGGTGTGATCTGGAGCCCCAAGCTGTCGACCTCCGTGGCCCAGGCCACCGGCGCGATGGTGCCGGTGCAGGTGGAGGTTGATGTGCGCGGGGCCGCGGTGGCCAACCCCGCTGGCCTGATTGCGGCGGCGGAGCAGGAAGGCAAGGTGGCGATCGTGATCCGCAACCAGCCGCACGGTTCGGTGGCAATCGAACGGGTGATTCCGCTCAGACGCGTGCTGGCGGCAGTGCAACCCGATGGTCGTGTTGTCACGGCCCCGGATCCCAACCAGCAGTCTCTCGGCAGTCTCGATGCCCGTTTCGTGCTGAGTGGCCAGGCCCGCCGTGCCGGTGGTGGGGTGGTGTTCGGCAACCAGAACCTCAAGATCGGAACTCCGGTTGAGATCGAAGGCGAGCAATACCGACTCACCGGCACTGTGACCGGTCTGCGCCTGCAGGAGGGCTGAGCCATGCAGGTCAGATCCCCGCGACGATCCGCGCCCCGCTTGGTTCTTGCGGGGATGCTTCTGGGGGCCCTGTCCGCCGGCACCCCACCTGCTGCGGCCGAGAATCCCTCGCCTGCCGCCAGCACAGACGACCTGGCCAGCAGCCCTGCCCTTCCGCCCAAGCAGGCCTGGACGGTCCCGGTGGCGGTGATGCCACAGGCGCCACCACCGGTCGGTCTGCCTCGACTGGCCGAGCAGGTGAGCTGCCCACGCCTGCAGCAGCAGATCAGCGCTGTTGTCGCTGGTGAGGCTTCGCTCTGGAGCATCAGCGTGGCCGATGCGCAGGGCCGTCTGCTGGCCGATCTCAACGGCCTTCGCCCGCGTGTGCCGGCGTCCAACCAGAAGCTGGTGAGCACGGCCTTCGCCCTGGATCGGCTCGGTCCCGACTATCGCCTGCGCACCAGGCTCTGGCGCCTCAGCGATAACACCCTGCGTCTCACCGGCGAAGGAGATCCCGACCTGGCGCTGCCCCAGCTCCAGCGGTTCGCCAGGCTGGCGCTCGCCTCTGCCGACGCCAATGGCGCTGCTCCCCCGCTGGTGAGGTTGGAGCTGGCAGAAGAGCCTCGTCAGGCCTGGTGGCCGACGGGCTGGAATCCAGACGATCGCTACTACGCCTACGGCGCGCCGATCACCCGGCTGGCGGTGACCAGCAACGCCATCCACGACGCCGTGCTCAACCCGCCGTCGCGGCTTCAGGCCCTGCTGCAGAAAAGCCTGGGTCAGCAGGGCGCCAAGGCCCAGCTGGATCTCGTTTCAGCCCAGACTCCGCTGCCGACCGGAGCTGTGCTGTTGCACGAGGAGCCCTCAACATCGATGCATGGGCTGCTCAGCCTGGCCAACAACGACAGCCACAACTTCACAGCCGAGGTGCTGATGCGACAGGCGGCGGAGAGCTGGAATCTCACCGAAGCCCAGCAGCGCACCTGGCAATGGCTGGTCGAGCAGGGACTGCCGCTGCAGGGCGTGCGGATTGCCGATGGCAGCGGGCTCGACCGCAGCAATCGGCTGACCAGCCGTTTCCTGTCGGCCCTGCTGCTGCGTATGGACCAGCATCCCTATGGCCGCACCTATCTGGCCTCCATGGCCATCGCCGGCCAGCGAGGCACCCTGCGCACCCTCTATGCGGGTGGTCCTTTACAGGGACGCTTCTACGGCAAGACCGGCACCCTGCGCGGGGTGCGCTCGATCAGTGGTGTGCTGCTCACCAATGATGGCCCCCGCTACGTGAGCGCCATCAGCAACGGTGGCGGCAGTCCAAACACCACGATCGGCCAGGTGCTCCGCCAGGTGCAGAACACCAGCCTCTGCCCGTCCCTTTGATGCAGTCGCTTTGATGCAGTCGCTTTGATGCAGTCGATTGAATCCAGCCAATCGCCGTCACGCCAGCTGGCGTGACTAGCTGGCGTGACGGCGGAGAGCCTCAGCCATCTTGCGCCGCTTGCTCACCGGCCTGGTACCGCTGGCCTGGGGCGCGGGGGACGTAGCAGGACTGTTGTCGACAACCTGGAGTTTGATCAACTCCTGGCGGCCGGCCATCACCACCTGTCCCATCTCCTTGAGACGGCTTTCAAGCTCTCCAAGCACCTGTTCGGCATAGCGGTTGGCTCCCTCGCTGATCGCATTGGCCTCCTGGCGGTTGCGGGCCATCAGCTGGTCGCACTGCTGTTGGGTCTGCTGGCGGAACTGCAGGGCATCGTTGTGGAGCCGCTCGGCCTCAGCCTGGCCCTCCCGTTGCACCCGCAGCCCCTCCTGGCGGATCTGTTCAAGCTCGGCCATCGCCTGCTGGCGGTTTCGGTCGTGCTGCTCCATGAGCTGGCGGTTGCGTTCGGCCGCCTCCTGCTCCAACTGCTGGCGCCGGGCCGCAAACTGCTGCTCCATCTGCACCAGACGGCTCTGGTGTTCCTGTTCGGCCTGGGCTGCCTGCTGCCGCGCCTGCTGGAGCATCTGATCGCATTGCTGGCGGGCCTGTTCACGCCACTCAGCCACCTGGCGCTCAGCCTCCTGGCGCACCGACTGACTGGCGATCAGCTGCTCCCGTTCGCGGCGACCGTTGGCCACGATCTCATCGGCTTTCTGGCGGGCCTGGGTGATGAATTCCTCCTTCTGCCGCAGCAGCTCAGCCGCCAGCTCAAATTCCCGGGGCAGGCTCTCGCGCAGAGCGTCAATCACCTCCACGGCGTCCTGCTCGTTCACCAGCCGCCCCCCGCTGAAGGGGATGCGGTTGCCCTCCAGCACGATCTCCTCGAGTTGATCGAGCTGATCGAGCACGGAGATGGTGGCCTCAGCCATGGCTGCTTCCGGAGGGGGATGACCGATTAAATAGCGTCCCAAGCTCCCGTGCCACTCCCTCAGGCACCAGATGGCTCACGTCGCCTCCGAACCGGGCCACCTCCTTGACCACCGAGCTGCTCAGAAAGCTGTGCTGCACGGCCGTGGCAAGGAACAGGGTCTCTACCGCCGGAGCCAGGCTGTGGTTGGTGTGGGCGATCTGCAGCTCGAATTCAAAATCGCTCAGTGCCCGCAGACCCCGCAGGATCACACCTGCGCCGCAGTGTCGGGCGTAGTCCACGGTGAGTCCATCGAAGCTGCCCACCTCCACTCCGTTCAGGTGCTGCGTGGCCGTGCGGATCTGCTCCAACCGCTGCTCCAGGCTGAAGGCCGGGCTCTTACTGGGGTTCTGCAGCACCGCCACGATCACGCCATCAAACAGGCGACTGGCCCGCTCGATCAGGTCGAGGTGGCCGAGGGTGAGCGGGTCGAAGCTGCCGGGGTAGAGGGCGCGCATCATCCCAGCCTATGGGCGCCCTTGGACCGATCCAAGCGGCCTCGGCAGGTCAACTCCACCTGTGGCCGTTTCTAGAGTTGTGGCAGTTGTCGGCGCCTGCGCGCCCCCCTGCCCATGGCGCTCAACGCTGAAGCCAAGAAGACCCTGCTGCGCAAGATCCCCCACGGTCTGTTCATCTGCGGGGTGGCCGAGGGCAACGACGTCAACGGCTTCACCGCCAGCTGGGTGACCCAGGGCAGCTTCGAGCCGCCCCTGGTGGTGATGGCGGTGCGGGCCGACAGCACCAGCAACGGCATGATCCAGCGCACCGGCAAGTTCAGCCTCAACGTGCTCAAGGCTGACCAGAAGGACATGGCTGCCGTGTTCTTCAAGCCCCAGCAGGCCGTGGGAGGCCGCTTCGACGCCGCCCCCTTCACATTGGGCGAGCTGGGTCTGCCAATCCTCACCGACGCCATCGGCGCGGTGGAGTGTGAAGTGGTGGGCCAGGTCGCCCATGGCGACCACACCGTGTTTGTGGGTGAAGTGAAGAGCGCCACCCTGCACGCCGACGGCCCTGCCCTGGAGCTCGCCGGTACCGGCTGGCAATACGGCGGTTGAGCCAGCCCCTGCTGCAACAACCGGATCGCCTCAAGGCCCGGCTCCAGGAGGTTCCCTCCGAGCCGGGCTGCTATCTGATGCGCGACGCCGAGGATCGCATCCTCTACATCGGCAAGGCCAAGGTGCTGCGCAACCGGGTGCGCAGCTACTTCCAGAGCGGCAGCGGCCATGGCCACAGCCCCCGCATCCGGCTGATGGTGCGGCAGGTGTGCGAGATCGAGTTCATCGTGACCGACAGCGAGGCCGAAGCCCTGGCGCTTGAGGCCAACCTGATCAAGCAGAACCAGCCGCACTTCAACGTGCTGCTCAAAGACGACAAGAAATATCCCTACCTCTGCATCACCTGGAGCGAGAGCTATCCGCGCATCTTCATCACCAGAAAGCGCCGCTTCCGCTCCCCCCTGGATCGCTTCTACGGGCCCTACGTGGACGTGGGCCTGCTGCGGCGCACCCTGGCCCTGGTGAAGCGGGTGTTTCCGCTGCGTCAGCGACCCCAGCCCCTCTACCGGGAGCGCACCTGCCTCAACTACGACATCGGCCGCTGTCCAGGGGTGTGCCAGGAAAAGATCAGCTCGGATGACTACCACCGCACCCTGCGCCAGGTAGCGATGGTGTTCCAGGGGCGCAACGAGGAGCTGCTGCAGCTCCTGCAGGAGCAGATGGAGCGCTATGCCGAGCGACTGGATTTCGAGAGCGCTGCCCGCGTGCGCGACCAGATCCAGGGCCTCGACACCCTCACCGCCGACCAGAAGATGAGTCTCGGCGACAGTTCTGTGAGCCGCGATGTGATCGCTCTGGCGGCCGACGGGCGGGTGGCGGCGGTGCAGCTGTTCCAGATGCGCGCCGGCAAGCTGGTGGGCCGGCTGGGCTACACGGCTGATGCTGAGGGAACCCCAGTTGCGGAGGAGGGAGCTGGTGGTGAGTTGCCCCCTTCGCCCCTGCGGCGCGAGGCCCTGGGTCGGATCCTGCAGACGGTGATCGAGGAGCACTACAGCCAGGTGGAGGGGGTGGAGATCCCGCCGGAGCTGCTGGTGCAACATCCCCTGCCCCAGCAGACCCTGATCGAGGACTGGCTGAGCGAACTGCGGGGCCGCAGGGTGAAGCTGGCGGTGCCTCAGCGCCAGCAGAAGGCCGACCTCGTGGAGCTGGTGGTGCGTAACGCCAACTACGAACTGCAGCGAGCCCAGCGGGCCAGCGAGCAGAACCTGCTCGCCACCGAGGATCTGGCCCAGTTGCTGGAGTTGCCCAGCCCGCCGCGTCGAATCGAGGGTTACGACATCAGTCACATCCAGGGCAGCGATGCCGTGGCCTCCCAGGTGGTGTTCATCGACGGGCTGCCGGCCAAGCAGCACTACCGCAAGTACAAGATCCGCAGCAGCTCGGTGCGGGCTGGCCACTCCGACGACTTCATGAGCATGGCGGAGGTGATCCGCCGCCGCTTCCGCCGCTGGGCCCAGGCCAAGGCCGAAGGGGCTGATCTGCGCGAGCTGCGCCGGGAGGCGGGCGGTGCCCTGCACACCGGCGGGCTCAACGACTGGCCCGACGTGGTGATGATCGATGGCGGCAAGGGCCAGCTCTCGGCGGTGATGGAAGCCCTGCGTGAGCTCAACCTCGAACAGGAGCTGGTGGTGTGCTCCCTGGCCAAGCAGCGTGAAGAGGTGTTCGTGCCTGGCGCGAAGGAGCCGCTGGAGAGTGAGGCCGACCAGCTGGGGTTGCAGCTGCTGCGCCGCCTGCGCGATGAGGCCCACCGCTTCGCCGTGAGTTTCCACCGCCAGCAGCGCGGCGAACGCATGACACGCTCCCGCCTCTCCGATATCCCTGGTCTGGGCCCGAAGCGGATCAAGGAACTGCTGGCCCACTTCCGCTCGATCGACGCCATCCAGCTGGCGAGCGTCGACACCCTGGCGGCGGCACCCGGGATGGGTCCGGCCCTGGCCAGACAGGTGTGGCTGTATTTCCATCCCACAGGCCTGACCGACGGGGATCCTGAACAGCCATTGGCGGCGGCGCGGCAGGATGCGGCAGAACCTGTGCCGATGGAGCTGGCCAGTTGAGGCTGCTGCTGCGCGAGTTGTTGTGCTGCGGTCTGATGGTGGCGGCACTGATGGGCATCTGGTTGACCCCGCCGTGGCCCCCAGGGCTCTGGCTGGGGCGGGCGGAGGCAGCTCCAGGGCTGTGTGTGGGGCCAGTGTGCGGTGACGAGATCACCCGCAGTGCCAAGCACCACTGGCAGCTGCGGCTGCGGGTGATCGACCAGCAGGGACACCGCGAGCGGCTGGTGGTGGACTGCCGTAATGGCGTTCTGAGCCCCCAGGCCGGGCCGGTCGACCGGGGCTATGTCGCCGCCATGGCACGACGGGCCTGCCGTCTCTCCGGGGAAGGGTGATCCATGGCGCTTGGGTTGGCCCGCCTGACCTGCCGCCGCTGGTCTGCATGGATCATGGGCATCACCATGCTGCTCGTTCTGCTGTCTGGCCCCCAACTTGAGGCCAGCACGGTGGGAACAGCTACCGCTCCCCTGCCACTCAGCAGCGACGTCCTGGCAAGACAGTCGCCCTGGAACCGGCCCGACTCTTACCCACTCTCCCTGCAGCCGGCCCCGGGTCTCTACAGCCCGAGCGCCGAATGGTTCGCAAGACTGATTCTGCCCAGTGCCGCCGAGGCCGCCGCCACACCCGGCGACTGGGTGTGGATTGAACTGGAGCAGGCACCGCCAGAGCAGCAGGTCCAAGTCGGCAGCCGCCTGCGCCTGCGCTGGGACGACAAACCCGAACTCCGGCGGATCGTCGACGCTGTGACCGTTGACATCCGCTTCGGCGAGGGGGCCCGCCAGATGGAGGCCGCCCACAACGTGGTGCCCGGCCGTCTGAATGGCCGCAACAAGGTGGGTCCCCTGCAGTCCCTGGCCGGGTCCCGTCCGATCGATGACATGACCGTGGCCCTGGAGGGGGTGCGCGTCGACTCCGGCGGTCTGCGCATCAGCCGTCCCCCTTTGCAGATCACCGGCCGCTGGCAGGGGCTGGTGCAGCTGGTGGGGCCACCGGCCGCAGCCAGCAGCCAACTCGAAGACGATCGGGTGCTGGTGCGCCATTTCAACCCGCTCAGCGGCCGTTTCGACGGAGCGGAAGAGCGCATCCGGTTTCCCCGCCTGCCGCCTGACCGGTTCGGCCGTCTGAACTTCAACCTGACCGGCTTGGTGGACTCGCCGCTCAACCAGCAGGGCTGGCAGATCCAGGGGGCGCCGGCCGGGGATGGCGTGTTCACCGTGCAAGCCCTGCAGCCGCGCCAGATCACGGCCCTCTCGCCCCAACACCAGCGACAGGGGACGGCCGCCAGCCTCAACCATCTACGCGTGGCCAACTGGAGCGCCGCCGAGAGCCAGCCCGGCAGTCTGCACAGCACGACTCTCGTGCCGGATGGGGCAGTCCCCCCTGGCTGGCAGGAGGGTGAGCGGGCCCTGCTGATCCACCTGTTCGGGGGCATCGGCGGCAGCCAGGCCGAGCCGACTCCGGCCTCGACCACCACGGGACACTTCGCATTCGGTGAGGCCGAGGTGGTGCGTGACCCCGTGAGCGGCGAGCCAAGGTTGGCGATGCGCTACCACCAGATCTACGCCAACAATCCCAACGGCATCGTGTCCGGCAGCCAGCACTGGAGCGCCTACGCCGGCAACCTGCAGCGCGGCTGGCTGGGCTCGAGGCCCTTCTCAGATGTGCTAGTGCCGATGGAGCCGCGGGTGCTCGATGCCCTGGCCCTCCAGGCCGAGATCCTGGCCTCCCGCTATCGCAGCGGCGACGGCAGCGGGGTGGCGATGGTCACCGCAGCCACCTCCTGCGTACAGGATTCCAGCCAGGCCTTGTGGATCGCGATCCAGCAGTTACGCGAGGTCCAGGTCTTCGGCGATCTCAGCGCGGGTGACCAGAAGCGGCTGGCCGGCCTGGGCACGGCCCTCGAGCGCTGGCTGACCCCCTTTGGCCGTCCCCGACCCGACTGGCGCCACAACGCCGCCCGCAGCCTCGATGGGGGCGGCGGTGGCTTTGAGAGCAGCCAGAAGCTGAGGGATGTGCTGCTCAGCTGGAACTCGATGCTGCCCCGCCGTGCCCACGACGCCATGGCCTCGGACATCCTGCGCGTGGGCCTGCCGATCTGGCTGATCCGCCCCAACCAGATCCCATCAGCCGCCCCACAGCTCCTGCCGGTGGCCCCCACGTCGCTACTGGGTCACCTGCCCGTGCTCGGCACCCTGTTCAACCGGGTGCTGGCCAGCCTGCTGCCACCCTTCCAGCCAGGCGATCTGGGGCGATGCTTGCTGGTGCTGGCGGGCTACGGGGCTCTGGCACTGGGGCTGGGTTTGGCCACCGGCTTCCTCGCCCTGCCTTGGCACTGGCCACCCCTGGGGCAGGCACTACCGCGGGTGGCGGGGCTGCTGCTGATGCCGGCCCTGGTGGAGGAACTGCTGTTCCGGGTGCTGCTGATCCCCAGTCCAAGCGAGGGCTTCCCCTGGCTGCCCCAGCTGGCCTGGAGCGCCCTCAGCCTCGGCCTGTTCGTGCTCTACCACCCTGTGGCCGGCCGGCTCTGGTACCCGCAAGCCCGGGCCCTGTTCAACGACCCGCGCTTCCTGGTGCAGGCCACGCTGCTCGGTGTGGCGTGCTCGTTGACCTATCTGCTGACAGGGTCTCTCTGGCCGCCGGTTCTGATCCATTGGCTGGCGGTGGTGATCTGGCTGGAACCGTTCCGGGGCCGTGAGCGTCTCGGCCTGGCTCCTCAGGCGGCCATGTCGAACAGGGCGCACCAGCGCCGTTCCTGATCGGCGGCGGCGGCCGTTCCTTCAGCCGGGAACTGGGGCAGGAAGTCTTTGTCGCTGGCCGGCTGATAGGGCCCCTGCTTGAGTTCGAAGATCACGGCATCGCTGGACAGGGCCACCAGCGTGTGGAACTGGCCCTCCGCCAGCTCGATGCCCCGCAGGGGCCCCCCGGCCTGCAACCGCAGGCGCTCGCGCACGGTGCCATCGCCATCGAGCAGCAGCAGACCGATCTCCCCCTGCAGCACCACAAAACACTCAAAGCCGGCGCCCGGCTGCTCGCGCAGGTGGCGATGGGGGCGCACGTAGGTGCCGGGCTGCAGCACGTTGAGGAAACGCTGCACCACCTCGCTCTCCTGATGGAGGTTGTGGTTCAGACGCCGCCGCGGCGCTTCGCGGGCCTGCAGGGCCACGGCATCGAACAGGGCCTGATCCAGTCGCTGCAGCCGGGGAGGAACGGTCACCTGACGGCAGGTGGAAGGAGCTTTGAGGCTAGGGACGGTGCGCCGGCAGGGATGCTGGTGGAAGGCCCTCAGCACTGCTACCCACGATGACCGCCGGCATCTGGATCCTGGGCGACCAGCTCACCCCAGACCATCCCGCTCTGCTGGCACTGGAGCGCGAGCACGGGCCTGCGGGAGCCCGTGCCCACTGCCGGGTGCTGCTGATTGAGAGCAGCTCGGTGCTGGCCTGGCGCCGCTACCACCGCCAGAAACTGGTGCTGGTGTGGAGTGCGATGCGCCACTTCGCTGCCGAGCTGCGCGGCGGGGGATGGACGGTGGACCACCTGGAGGCCGCCAGCTTCGGGCCGAGCCTTGCGGGCTGGATCGCGCAGCACGGGATTACCGCTCTGGAGGTGATGGAGCCGGCCGAGCGGCCGTTCCGGCAGGCGATTGAACGGCTCACTCTGCCGATCCCGTTGCACTGGCACCCCTCCAACGCATTCCTCTGGAGCCGGGACGCCTTTGCCGCCTGGGCGCGGGACTACCGGCAGCTGCGCATGGAGCTGTTCTACCGAGAGGGCCGCCGCCGCTTCCAGGTGCTGATGGACCCCAGCGCCGAGCCGCCAGGCTCCAAGCCCCTGGGTGGCCAGTGGAACTATGACCAGGCCAACCGCAAGGCGCCGCCTAAAGGTCTCACCGGCCCCGAGCCGGTGCACTTCGAACCCGACGCCATCACCAAGGCCGTGATCGCGAAGGTGGAGCGGCTCAATGCCGAGCTGGAGGACAAGGGCGAGCCCGGTTTGCCAGGCCGAAGCGAGCCCTTCACCTGGGCCGTAACGCGGCAGCAGGCCCTGGCGGTGCTGGAGCACTTCATCGCCACCCGCCTGGATGGTTTCGGTCCATACCAGGACGCCATGGTGAGTGGTCAGTCCACCCTGTGGCACGCCCTGCTGTCGCCCTACCTCAACCTTGGACTGTTGGGGCCCCAGGAGGTGATCAATCGCCTGGAACAGGCCGGGCTGGAGCGCGGCACGCCCCTGGCCTCGCTGGAGGGAGTGATCCGCCAGATCCTGGGTTGGCGGGAGTACACCCACGGGCTCTACTGGTGGTTCGGCGCCGACTACACGCAGCGCAACCACTTCGGTGCTGATCGCCCCCTGCCCGGCTGGCTGGAGAACCTTGGTGGCAGTGGCATGGCCTGCATCGACACGGTGCTTGGCGAATTGGCGACGAACGGTTACGCCCACCACATTCAGCGGCTCATGGTGCTTGCCAACTACGGCCTGATCGCCGGTCTGGATCCGCAGGCATTCACGGCCTGGTTCCACCGCATGTTCATCGACGGGTACGACTGGGTGATGCAGACCAACGTGATCGGCATGGGGCTGTTCGCCGACGGTGGGCTGCTGGCCAGCAAGCCCTACGCCGCCAGCGGCAACTACATCAATCGGATGAGCACCTACTGCAAGGGCTGTCGATACAGCCCCAAGCACCGCACGGGCCCAACGGCCTGTCCCTTCAATGCTCTCTACTGGGACTTCCTGGCCCGCCACGTTGACGTGCTCCGCACCAATCCGCGCATGGCGCTGGTGATCAGACAACTCGACCGAATCCCTGCCGACGAGCTCGGAGCGATCAGGACCACCGCCTCCTCTCACCGCTCAGCCCAGGCCTAGAGCCCGTGGATGATGGGCAGCGAAGGCGAGACCCCCATGCGCAGCCCCGATCCATCCCCATCTCCTTTCAGCGGCCTTGCCAACACAGTCAGAACCGAACACCCCCTGCTCCTGGCTGCGGTGCTGGTGTGGCTGAGCGTCGAGGTGATCGGCGATGGTCTGCTTGCCCTGCTCACGCTCTCAGGCGTGAAGACCGCCGCTGCCGCAAGCCAGGTCACGCCGTCCTGATCAGATCTCCCGGTGTGGATGAGGGCAATCCGCCCACAGTGCCAGCGACTCCACCTACGTCCTAAGGAAGGCGGCCATGAGCAGGCGTGAGAGCTACTTCGAAGCGGAGAACCTGGAGGTGTGGCTGGGTGACCGCCCCGTTTTCACAGACCTTTCCCTGCAACTCGATCGAGGTGAGCACACGGTGGTGCTCGGGCCCAATGGCTCCGGCAAGTCGTCGCTGATCAAATTGCTCAGCCGCGAGCTTTATCCCGTGGTGAAGCAAGGTTCCAGCCTGCGTCTATTTGGAGACACCACGGTGAACCTCTGGCAGCTGCGCCGTCGCATCGGCCATGTGTCGACTGATCTGCAGAGCTCCTACAGCCCTGTCGTACCCGCTGCGGATGTGGTGCTTTCAGGTCTGTACGGCTCGGTGGGGATCGGCCCCAGCCAGCCGGCCACCCAGCGGCAGCGGCAGCAGGTGAAGGCACTGATGGAAACACTTGGGCTGGCCGATCTGGCAGAGCGTCCGTTCGGACGGCTGTCTGATGGCCAGAAGCGACGCCTGCTGCTGGCCCGAGCCCTCGTGCACCGTCCTGACGTGCTGGTGCTGGATGAACCCACCAATGGGCTGGATCCTGCAGCCCGGCAGCAGTTGCTTGGTTTGCTGCGCATCCTCGCTGCCGGTGGCACCACGCTGCTGCTGGTGACTCACCAGATCGACGCGATCATTCCGGAGATCGATCGTGCCGTGCTGCTCCAGAGCGGCACGGTGATGGCTGACGGGCCTGCGGACGATTGGTTGCAGTCGGCACCCCTCTCTGCCCTGTTCGGCACGCCGCTCCAGCTGGTGGAGGCGGACGGATGGCGCCAGCTGCTCCCCGCCGCTGACCAGGGAGCTCGGCAAGGGGTTGAGCAAGCGATTGATGAGCACGTCGGTAGGCAGATCCGGGACTTGCCTGTAGGGTGAACAAGTCCGGCAGAAGCCGGCGGGCTGCCGGCAGGCTGAGTCCCGCGACGCCGGATCCAGCACCGCCCCGTCCCCCTGCGCTTCATGGGAACGACACGGCCAAAGGGTGGATTGGTCAGAACCGTCTGATCAAATCCTCTTACTGACCCCAGGCCCTCCAGGGCTTTCAAACGCGGCACCCCTCTGAAAGGGGCACTGCCCGGTGCGCGACTCATATCTCCGTTTCAACCAACGATGAACCATTCGACCCGGGCTCCCCAGCCCCACAGTCCCACCCGCAACAGCGGCGGGCACCCTGCCTACCCCAGCTGCCCCATCGACCAGCACAGCCGCGTGAATCCCTCCGTCCGGCCAAGTTGGGAGGACCTGCTCGGGCAACGCTGAACGCTTTCAGAAGACCGCCATCAGCAGAGCCACCAGCAACGCTGCGATCAGGCCCGTTGCCAGCAGACCCAGCACCGCGATGCCAACCCCCAGGCCAACAGCCAGCCTGCGGGAGGTATCTGGAAACAACAGATACAGCGCCAGGGCCAGGGCCATGGGCCAGAGCGGCGGAATCAGAACGCACACCACCAACAGAGCAGCCAACTTGCGGCGCTGCAGGTGACGCCGCTCGAGCTGGAGGTGCTCGTCGTCGCTGAGCCAGCGTCCATGAAGGCGGGCGAGCTCAAGATCCCGTTCGAGATCCCGTTCGAGTGACAGCAGGTGACGGGCCCGTAGCGTCATGGCGCTGAGGAGCTGACGTTCAGCCCAAATCAAGTGTTCCAACACTAGGTAGCCACAGCGCCCGGAATGGCGGTCCCGCCGTCAGGAATGCTGCTGTGGCAGTGCGGATGTCACCACTAGCCCCACGCCGTGGCAACAGGCGAGCGGTTGGGCCAGCAGAGTAGGTCGGCAGAGCGGCGCGATGACTGATCAGCCTTCGCCATCGGCAGTGGAGCTTCTCACCCTGGATGGGTGCAGGCTGGTGATCGGCCGCTACCCGGCCTTTGCTTACAACGGGCAGGGTGGGGGAGGCCGGTCGGATCAGAGTCCGGCTCCGGTTGGTGAATCGCAGGAGCTGCGGTTTGAGCCCGGACGTCTGAGGATTCCTCCCCTCGATGGGCGCAGTGCACGCCTGCTTGGCCTGCCCCTTCCCCCAGGGGTCGCCGTCGACATTGAACCGGTGCGGTTGGCAGGCTGGCTAGACCGGGAGGCAGGCAGGGTGCAACTGCACTTTCAGGCCCGCTTCCAGTTGCGGCTCGGCCTCAGCTACAGCGCGCCGGATCTGTGGATCGATACCCAACTGACCACAGGGCCTGTGGTGAGTCATCGGCATCGGGTGTGTGGTGAGCCGCTGGCAGCCAATGGAATCGCAGTGCTCGTGGGGGTGGCGACCGTCGCACCCAGCGGCGAAAGCTGGCTGGACCGTTTTCTGGGGCTGCCGGATGAGGCGCTGGCCATACTGCGCTGTCAGCTGCTCTGACAGCCTCGAGAGGGGCGGATTGTTCGCGGTGTTACGAATCTCTGCGATTCCTGCACAGGGCCCATGCCGCACCAGACTGAGCCGCAGATCACAGGAGTGACCATGAGTGTGGGAACTGTGTTTCTCGAGGCCCTGCTCACCGGGGTGATCACGCCGGCAGAGCTGCACTGGGTCACCGCTCACCAGGGGGACTTCAATCGGCTTGAGGAAGCCACGGCCCTGCGCCTGGGCCGCCTCCTGGATGCCGGGGCCATTCAGCTGGGATGCCGCATCCGCTCCTGATCAGCAGGTCGGGCCCCACCCCTAGCCTGGGCCGAGCCCTTCAGCCGGCATGGCCTATCTCTGGTTCAAGACCCTCCACATCGTGGGGGTGGTGGTGTGGTTCGCCGGCCTCTTCTACCTGGTGAGGCTGTTCATCTATCACCGGGAAGCCGAAGAACTGGAAGCCACGGTGCGAACGGCGTTCCAGCAGCAGTACGGCCTGATGGAACGTCGCCTGGCAAACATCATCACCACTCCAGGCATGGTGGTTGCTGTGACCTGCGCCGTGGGCCTGCTGGTGCTCAGTCCAAGCTGGCTTCAGCAGGGCTGGATGCACGCCAAGCTCGCCTTCGTGGCTGGCCTGCTCGCCTACCACGCGTTCTGTTACAGGCTGATGGGGCAGCTGCAGGCTGGCACCTGCCAGTGGAACGGGCGACAACTGCGGGCGCTGAACGAACTCCCCACGCTGTTGCTGGTGATCGTGGTGATGTTGGTGGTCTTCAAGAGCCAGTTCCCCACGGGGGCAGCCACCTGGTTTGTGGTGGGGCTTGTCGTGTTCATGGCTGCCTCGATTCAGTTTTATGCCCGCTGGCGGCGCCTGAGGGCTGAGAGCCTGGCCACCGGTGGCTGAATCCCACTCCCATCCCCTGGCGGCGGTACTGCGGAGTGTCACACCCCAGTGCTGCCCCACCCGCCTCAACTTTCACTGCCACACCACCTGCAGCGACGGGAGCCTCGAACCTGAAGCCCTCGCGGCCCAGGCCGTGGCGATTGGCCTCGAGCACCTGGCGGTGACCGACCATCACAGCCTGGCTGCCCATCGGACGGTGGCCAGGGCGCTTGAGCAGACCGCCCAAGCCGGCCGGAAAGTGCCGATGCTCTGGCGTGGAGCGGAGATCAGCTGCCTGCTTGAAGGCTGCCTGGTGCATGTGCTGGCCCTGGGCTTCGGCGAGCACCACCCCTCGCTGGAGCCCTATCTGCAGGGTCAGGCCGTGGTGGGGCAGGCACTGCAGGCCAGCGCCGTGCGCGAGGCGATCCACGCTGCCGGAGGTCTGGCCCTGCTGGCTCATCCGGCCCGCTACCGCCTCCCGTTTCAGCGGCTGATCCATGCGGCCAGCGCACTGGGCTTCGATGGGGCCGAAACCTGGTACGACTACCAGCAGCAACCACACTGGGCAGCCACCCCCCTGGTGTGCGAAGCGATCGCCCGGCAGCTCCAGGGCCAGTCACTTTTGATGAGCTGTGGAACGGATACCCATGGCTACCAGCTGCACGGCCGCTAGGGTTTGCCCACGCATTCCCTTGCCGATCGATGGGCCTCTTTGATCGTCTGCGCGGTGCCAAGCCCGCCTCCAGTGCCGCTGAGGCCAACAAGCCGAAGTCTGACGACACCTTTTTCCTCGAGCCGGAGGCCTCCAGCACCCTGGGTGATGTGAGCCTGATGAAGCGCTCCAACACCATTCGCCGCACCTTCCCCGGCACCCTCGACAGCCCAGGCACGAAGGAGATGGTGGCTGAGGTGTCGTCGATGGAGGCCCGCCTTGAGAAGGTTTCTGAAGGGCTGCCCGGCGCGGGCGGCGATGAAGCCGGCATCAGCCTCACCGGTGGTGTGCCCAAGCCGGTGAAGAAAACCTTCGCTCAGGTGATGTCGCAGGCGGAGCTTGAGCAGCGCATGAAGGGTTCCGCAGTGGGGGTCAACGTGCCCGGCGGGCCGGCCGCCATCAAGAAAGAAAAGGAGGAGGCCGCCGCCGCCGCTCCCGCAGTTCAGCCGCAGATCAGTCAGCTGGCCAATGCCAAGCCTGGTGCGATTGATCCCTTCAAACAGATGGTGAAGGAGCTCAACTCCTGAATCCGAGTCCCTGATCGAGCAGCTAGCGCTGCTCGATCAGGGCTTCACTGTCCAGCACCAGCTGGCGCAGAGCCGCCAACTGGTGCTCAGCAGCGGTCTCCCACAGGCCGCGATGGTGGGCCTCCAGCAGCCTCTCGGCCATGTCACGCAGCGCCCACGGGTTGGAGCGTTCCAGAAATGCCCGTACGACGGGATCAGCGAGCCATCGCTCCTGCAGGGCTCCATAGCTCCAGTCAGGCACCCGCCCGGTGCTGGCGTCGTAGGCGAACAGGTAGTCGAGGCTTGCGGCCAGCTCAAAACCGCCCTTGTACCCGTGGCGTTGCATCGCCTCGATCCAACGGGGGTTGAGCAGCCGGGAGCGCAGCACCTTGTCGAACTCCTTTTCCAACCGGTGCATCCGGGGCCTGGCACTGCGGGAGTGGTCGCCGAACCAGAGCTGGGGCGCCTGGCCACTGAGCTGCTCCACTGCCGCGCTCAGCCCACCCTGGAACTGGTAGTAGTCGTCGGAGTCGAGCAGGTCATGCTCGCGGTTGTCCTGGTTGTGGAGCACCACCTGCACAGCCGCAAGGCGCTGCTCGAGGCCGCTGCGGTCGGCCAGCGCCTCAATTGCACCCCCAGGCGCGGGCCCACCACCACCCGAGCTGGTGCTGCCGTAAGACCAGCTGCTCCAGTTCAGGAACGCCTCAGCCAGGTCGCGTCGGTTCTCCCACTGGCCACTGTCGATCAGCCCCTGCAAGCCCGCCCCGTAGGCCCCCGGCGCGGAGCCGTAAACCCGCGCACAGCCACCCTCAGCCCGCATGGCCGTCGCCAGGGGATTCGCCTCCTGTGGCTCATCCAGAGCTGCCACCAGTTCCGTCGCCCGGTTGAACCAGCCCACCAGCTGGGGAAAGGCGTCGCGGAACAGACCCGAGATCCGCAGGGTCACATCCACCCGTGGGCGGCCCAGCAGTCCCAGCGGGATCACGTCCAGATCGATCAGCCGGCGGCTGGGGCCGTCCCATACGGGCCGCACCCCCAGCAGGGCAAGGGCCTGGGCGATGTCCTCGCCCCCATTGCGCATCGTGCTGGTGCCCCACACCGAGAGGGCGAGGGTGCGCAGATGCTCTCCCTCGTCCTGGAGGTGGAGCTCCAGCAACAACTCTGCGCTGCGCCGGCCCAGGTCCCAAGCGGCCTCAGTCGGGAGGCCGCGCAGGTCCACGGAATAGAAATTGCGCCCCGTCGGCAGCAGATCGGGGCGCCCGCGGGTGGGGGCCCCGGCGGGGCCGGCCGCAATCCGCTCCCCAGCCAGGCCGGCCAGAAAGGCTTGCCGTTCAGCCTGGGCGCACGCCTGCAGGCGCGGCCACAACAGAGCGGCGATGTGCTCCAGCACCCGTTGGCTGAATGGGCCCGTGCCAACAACCGGAGCGCCCGCCACCACGCCAGTGCAGAGCGACAGAGCCCGCTCCTCCAGCCAGGCGGTGGCATCACCGCCATGGCGCCAGAGCGGAGCGTTGGCGGCGCCGGCCGTCTGCAGACGCGAGCGATCGGCAGCACTGAGTGGCGTCTCCTCAGCGTTCGCCCACGGGTCGTGATCGAGGTGGAGGTCCCGGGCCAGGGCCTGGCTGAGTCCGGGCAATCCCGCCTGGGGCGGCCGTGCCAGGCAGAGCAGCAACTCCGCCAGGGCCGGGGAGTCGGGGAGGGTGCCGTAAGTGTGCAGCCCCAGGCGGATCTGGGCCTCCTTGAGTTCACACAGGTAGCCATCGGCCGCATCCAGCCGGGCATCGAGGTCGGTGCCCGTGACCAGCGGAATCCGCAGCTCCTCCAGAAGCGTTTGCAGCTGGGCGCGTAGGGCGCCGCAGCGTTCACTCCCCAGCTGACTGGCCTCCCAGTACTCATCCAACAGGCCCTCAAGCCGCTGGAGTTCGCCGTGCAGGCCCGCCCGTCCCAACGGCGGCGTGAGGTGATCGAGAATGACCGCCTGGCTCCGCCGCTTGGCCTGGGACCCCTCACCGGGATCGTTCACGATGAAGGGATAGAGATGGGGCAGGGGCCCAAGCGCCAACTCGGGGAAGCAGTCCTGCGACAGCCCCAGCCCCTTGCCGGGAAGCCACTCCAGGTTGCCGTGCTTGCCCACATGCACCACAACCTGAGCCTTGAACTCCTGGCGCAGCCAGAGGTACTGGGCCAGATAGGCGTGGGTGGGCGGCAGGTCGGGGGAGTGGTAGCTGAAGCTGGGGTCGCGGTCATAGCCGCGTTCGGGTTGGATCAACAGACACACCCGGCCGAAGCGCAACCCGCGGATCGGAAAGGCCGGCCCTCCAGCAGCTTCCACCAGGCCGGCGTCGCTCTCCGGTGGCCCCCACACCTCAGCCAGCCGCAGGCGTGCGGCCTCCGGCTGGCCCGCATACCAGCTCTGGTAGGTGGCAAGGGGCAGATGGTCGAGAGCGGGGCGATGGCCACTCTCGGGATCGTTGCTGAGGCCTGCCAGCACCAACTCGATAAGGCCCTGGCCATCAGCCGGGAGTGCCCCATCCACGGCGTACCCCTCCGCCTGCAGCCACTGCAGCATCAGGGCAGCTGAGGCCGGGGTGTCGAGGCCAACGCCGTTGGCAAGCCGGCTGTTGCGGTTGGGGTAATTGGCCAGCACCAGTGCCACCCGCCGCTGCGGAGCGGGGGTGTGGCGCAGGCCAACCCAGTTGGCACAGAGCTGGGCAATCCAGGTCAGTCGTTCGGGATCAGGCCGGTAGCGCTGCAGCGCCGAAGACAAGGGGGCACTCGCGGCCTCGGTTTCCTTGAAGGCACCGATCCTGGTGGTGATGCGTCCGTCGAGCTCCGGCAACGCCACCTGCATGGTGAGATCGGTGGGCGCCAGGCCAATGCTGCTGGCCTGCCAGCTGGCCCGGGGCTGGCTGCTGCAGAGGAGCTGCAACACCGGCACCCCCAGCCGCTCCCAGAGCGGGGCGCCCAGTCCGGCCTCCTCGAATTGCACCGAAGCAAATCCCGTGGCGCACAGCACGGCGTCCACCCGCTCGCGCTGCAACAGGTCGGCCACCCCCTGCTGCACCGCTGGGTCACGCAGTCCGCTCACCCACAGGGCGCGGGGACAGAGGCCCTGGTGCCGCAGGGCGTTCAAGGTCGCCTCCATCAGTGCCTGATCCCCCGCCTGCAGCCAGGAGCGGTAGAGGATCAGTCCAACCCTGGGGCCTTGCTCAACACGCCAGTCGTGGGGGAGGGGATCGGCCAACGGCTCCGGCCGTGGTGGCAGCGGGTTGTCGCCGACCAGCAGGGCCGCCAACGTCTGCAACACCCGACGGGCATTGCCCGCACCGCCTTCCCGCAGACAGCGGGCCAGGCCCAAGGCCAGTTCAGGATCAACGTTGGACAGCGAGGCCAGGCAGCTTTCCTCATCGGCGGTGCCGGCGAGCACGAGCAGGAGCCGCCTTGGGCCTGTCTCGGCCCAGGCCTGCAGGCGCTCGAGGCCATAGCTCCAATGGCCGCGCCCACCCAGCAGCCTCACCACCACGATCTGCGCCTGCGCCGCGGTGGTAGCCAGGTAGTGGTCGATCACCGCCGGGTGACTGAGGGCAGCCAGGTTGAGCCCGCGCAGCTCAGCACCCAGCAACTCGGGCTGTTGCTCGAGCAGGTTGTGGATTGTGAGTAGGTCGGTGTCCGCACTACTCAGCAGCAGCACCGGTGCCGGTGGCTGCTCCACGTAGGCCCCGAGATCCGCCTCCCCCCCCGCCCCCGGTAGTGCCGCCAATCTGTGCATCCACCCATCCTGCTGGCTGCGGTGAGAAGATCGGGGCGATTCCGGCCTTCCGTCCGCACTCCGCTGCCATGCACCAGTTTCTCCCCTACGCCTGGTTCGGTGGCAAGTGCGTGCCCTTCGCCGAGGCCACCCTGTCGGTGGCGACCCACGCTCTGCACTACGGCACGGGTGCCTTCGGCGGCATGCGCGCCCTTCCAAACCCCGGCGATCCGGGCGAGATCCTGCTGTTCCGCGCCGACCGGCATGCCCGCAGGCTGAGTCAGAGCGCCCGGCTGCTGCTCACCGATTTGCCGGAAGAGACCATCCACGCAGCGATCACCGCCTTTCTGCGCGCCAACAAGCCCACCTGCCCCGTCTACCTCCGACCTTTCGTTTACACAAGCGATCTCGGCATTGCGCCGCGGCTGCACAACATCGAGACCGACTTCCTGATCTACGGGCTGGAGCTGGGGGACTACTTGTCTCCCGATGGCGTCAGCTGTCGGGTTAGCTCCTGGGCTCGCCAGGAAGATCGCTCCCTGCCCCTGCGCGGCAAGATCAGCGGCGCTTACATCACCAGCTCCCTGGCCAAGACTGAGGCGGTGAAGAGCGGCTTCGATGAAGCCCTGCTGCTCAACAGTCGCGGCAAGGTGAGCGAAGCCAGCGGCATGAACCTCTTCCTGGTGCGCGATGGCGTGCTGATCACCCCTGGGGTGGATCAGGACATCCTCGAGGGCATCACCCGCGCCAGCGTGATCGAACTTGCCAGAGCCATGGGCATTGAGGTGATCGAGCGCGCAGTGGATAAGAGCGAGCTGTTCGTGGCTGATGAGGTATTCCTCAGCGGCACCGCCGCCAAGGTCACGCCGGTGCGTCGGGTGGAGAGCACTGACCTGCCCGGAGCACGGCCGGTGATGGAGCGGATCCGCGAGCGACTGACGGCGATCACGGAGGGGCGAGATCCCGCCTATGACCACTGGGTGACGCGCGTGCGTATCGACGGCTGATGGTGGTAACGAGCTCCGGGGTGGAACAGTCGCGGCCCACCGGTCAGCGCATGGGCTTTCTCGAGCGGCTGCACAGCGCCCAGAGGCCGGTGCTGGTATTCGATGGCGCCACCGGCACCTCACTACAGCAGATGAACCTGACCGCCGAGGATTTCGGCGGAGCGGCCCTGGAGGGTTGCAACGAGAACCTGGTGTTCACCCGGCCGGATGCCGTGCAGGCCGTGCATCGCCAGTTTCTGGACGTGGGCTGCGACGTGATCGAGACCGACACCTTCGGGGCCGCCTCGATTGTGCTGGCGGAGTACGACCTTGAGGATCAGGCATTTGCCATCAACAAGCGGGCAGCCGAGCTGGCCCGGGAGATGGCCGATGCCTACTCCACGCCGGAGAAGCCGCGCTTCGTGGCCGGCTCAATGGGCCCCACCACCAAGCTGCCCACCCTGGGCCACATCGATTTCGACACGATGAAGGCATCCTTCGCCGAGCAGGCGGAGGGGCTGATCGCCGGCGACGTTGACCTTTTCATCGTTGAAACCTGCCAGGACGTGCTGCAGATCAAGGCGGCTCTGCAGGGAATCGAAGCCGCTTTCGCCAAGACCGGCCAGCGCCGGCCGCTGATGGTCAGCGTCACGATGGAAACCACTGGCACGATGCTGGTGGGCTCCGACATCGCCGCTGTGGTGGCGATCCTCGAGCCCTTCCCGATCGACGTGCTCGGCCTCAACTGCGCCACAGGGCCGGAGCAGATGAAGGAGCACATCCGCTACCTAAGTGAGCACAGCCCCTTCGTGGTGAGCTGCATTCCCAATGCCGGCCTGCCGGAGAACATCGGCGGTGTGGCCCACTACCGGCTCACGCCCATTGAGATGAAGATGCAGCTGCTGCACTTCGTGGAGGACCTCGGCGTGCAGGTGATCGGTGGCTGCTGCGGCACCACCCCGGCCCACATCGGCGCTTTGGTGGAACTGGCCGGAGAACTGAAGGCTGCCGCCCGGCCAGTGCGACGTTCCGATCAGCCCGCGGATCCTCTGGGCGAGATCGGTCCCCGACCGCTTCTGCAGGTCGAGCCCTCAGCCGCCTCGATCTACGGCACCACGCCCTATCTCCAGGACAACTCCTTCCTGATCATCGGCGAGCGACTCAATGCCAGCGGCTCGAAGAAGGTGCGTGAGCTGCTGGCCGAGGAAGACTGGGATGGCCTGGTAGCCGTGGCCCGGGGTCAGGTCAAGGAAAACGCCCATGTGCTCGACGTCAACGTCGACTACGTGGGTCGCGACGGTGAGCGCGACATGCACGAGCTCGTCAGCCGGCTGGTCACAAACGTGAACCTGCCACTGATGCTCGATTCCACCGAGTGGCAGAAGATGGAGGCCGGGCTCAAGGTGGCCGGCGGCAAGTGTCTGCTCAATTCCACCAACTACGAGGACGGCCCGGAGCGGTTCTTCAAGGTGCTCGAACTGGCTCGCGATTACGGCGCGGGCGTGGTGATCGGCACCATCGATGAAGAGGGGATGGCCCGCACCGCCGAGAAGAAATTCGCTATCGCTCAGCGCGCTTACCGCGATGCGCTCGAGTTCGGCATTCCCGCCCACGAATTGTTCTACGACCCCCTGGCCCTGCCGATCTCCACCGGCATCGAAGAAGACCGCAACAACGGCGCCGCCACAGTTGAGGCGATCCGCATGATCCGCGAGCGTCTGCCTGGGGTGCACATGGCGCTGGGCGTGAGCAACGTGAGCTTTGGCCTGTCACCGGCAGCCAGGATCGTGCTGAATTCAGTGTTTCTGCATGAGTGCTGTCAGGCAGGCATGGACGCGGCAATCGTGAGCCCCGCCAAGATCCTGCCCCTGGCCAAGATCAGTGAGGAGCATCAGCAGGTGTGCCTCGATCTGATCTACGACCGACGCCGCTTTGAGAGCGAGACTCCCGGTGCAATCTGCACCTACGACCCGCTCACGGCGCTCACCACCCTGTTTGAAGGAGTGAGCGCCAAGGAGGCCCGTGCTTCAGGCCCTTCGCTGGCCGATCTGCCGATCGAGGAGCGGCTCAAGCAGCACATCATCGATGGCGAACGCATCGGGCTCGAGCCCGCCCTTGATGAGGCGCTGCAGAACTACCCACCCCTGCAGATCATCAACAGCTTCCTGCTCGATGGGATGAAGGTGGTGGGAGAGCTCTTCGGCAGTGGCCAGATGCAGCTTCCGTTTGTGCTGCAGAGCGCCGAGACGATGAAGTCCGCAGTCGCACACCTCGAACCCTACATGGAGAAGGTGGAGGGGGAGAGTTCAGCCAAGGGCAAGTTTCTGATCGCCACCGTGAAGGGCGATGTGCACGACATCGGCAAGAACCTTGTGGACATCATCCTGACTAACAATGGCTATGAAGTGATCAACCTCGGTATCAAACAGAGCTGCGAGGCGATCATCGAGGCCCAGCAGCTGCACCAGGCCGACTGCATTGCCATGAGCGGCCTGTTGGTGAAGTCCACGGCTTTCATGAAAGACAACCTCGAGTCGTTCAACGAGGCCGGTATTGCCGTGCCGGTGATCCTCGGGGGCGCCGCCCTCACCCCCCGTTTTGTGCACGGCGATTGCCGCGCTGCCTACAAGGGTCAGGTGGTCTATGGGCGCGACGCCTTCGCCGATCTGCGCTTCATGGATGCACTGATGGAGGCCAAGGCGGCCGGCCATTGGGACGACCGGCAGGGCTTCCTCAACGGAACCCCTGAGGGGCTGGGCCTGAGTGATCGCAGCGAGGCCGAAATTGCTGAGGCCAGCTCTGAGCCCTCGGGCGATGCCGCTCCCGCCCCGGCGGATGCCGCCGATCTGGCTCCATCCACAGGCCCCAACGACAGCCGCTCTGAGGCGGTCCCCGAGGAGCCCGCCCTGCTGCCGCCGTTCTGGGGCAGCCAGCTGCTCACCGAGGTGGACATCGATCTGCAGGAGGTGTTCGCCTATCTGGATCGCAATGCCCTGTTCGCAGGCCAGTGGCAGCTGCGCAAGAGCCAGCAGCAGTCGCGAGCCGACTACGAGGCGATGCTGGCCGAGAAGGCGGAGCCGGTGTTGCAGCAGTGGATGGAGCGCTGCCTGCAGGAGCAATTGCTCAAGCCACGCGTGGCCTACGGGTACTTCCCCTGCGGCCGCAGTGGCAATGCTGCCGTTCTGTTTGATCAAGCCGGCATGGAGCCAGGCGCTCTGCCTGGTGAGGCGGGCGCCGAGCTGGGGCGCTTCGCCCTGCCGCGCCAGCGCTCAGGCAACCGCTACTGCATCGCCGATTTCTACCGCGACCTGGAGCAGGCCTCCGATGGTGCAATGCGTCCAACCGACGTGATGCCGATGCAGGCCGTGACGATGGGCGAGCAGGCCTCCACATTCGCCCAGCAGTTGTTTGCCGCCGATCAGTACAGCGACTACCTCTACTTCCATGGCCTGGCCGTGCAGATGGCTGAGGCCCTCGCCGAGTGGACCCACGCCCGCATTCGCCGCGAGCTGGGCCACCCCGATCCAGCCGGTATGCCCCTGCGCGATGTGCTCGCCCAGCGCTACCGCGGCAGCCGCTACTCCTTTGGCTATCCGGCCTGCCCGAATGTGGGTGATTCCCGTCAACAGCTCGCCTGGCTGGGTGCTGAGCGCATCGGCCTGAGCATGGACGACAGCGAGCAACTCCATCCAGAGCAGAGCACCACGGCCCTGGTGGCGCTGCACAGCCAGGCCCGTTACTTCAGTGCCTGATCTCCCCGGAGCCTGAAACCTCCACGCCTAGCCTGGGCGGGCAGCAAAGCGAACCCCAACCATGGCGATAGCAGGCCCCGATGGCGTGGATGCGGCGATCCAGGCCGGTGTCGATCTGGACGGCACAGCCATCCCAACCGAGATGCTGGCCCTGTACAACGAGGTGATGGAGCTCGAGAGTCAGCGGGCGCGCAGCGGTGTGAAGAAGTCGATGCGCAACCGCATTGTCAAGACGGGCTCGAAGCACTTCGACCAGGCCACGCTCGATGCGCGCCTGAAAGCAGCTGGCTGGGACGGTCTGAAAGACAAGGAGATCGCCTTCTTCTACAGCTGACGCCGCAGGTCGGTGTCAGCTGCAGAGTTCGTCGAGGGCGTCGATCACCTCCTGCTGGAACTCCTCGAGGTCCGAGGAGTCGCTGAGGTCCACGCCCTCACCCGCAGCGTTCTGGGTGAGCTCCTGGAAATGGAAGGCACCCTCGCCATGGGCGAGGAATTCCATGGCCGAGGGTTCACCACTTTCCTTGTAGGCGTCGCACAGGGCCAGGAAGGCCGCATCTTCGGTGAATTCCCAGCTCATGAAGGGGATGCGCGGAGCAGCGGCGTTGATACTCACCGACCTTTAACGCCTCACCCCCGACAGCCGTCAACTGTCTGGACGCACTTTCTTCACTGCCTTCAGTGCGGGGCGGCCTTCGCCAGACTGCCCAGAGCGCATCAAGGGCCTGTGGAGAGCAGCGGTTTCAACGTGTTGGGTGAGCCCCTGGAGCTCTGCAGCTGCCAGCCCCTCACCGGCTGGTTCCGGGATGGCTTTTGCCATGGTGACCCCGGTGATGACGGCCGCCACACGGTGTGCTGCGTGATGAATGAGGCGTTTCTCAGCTACAGCCGTGCGCTGGGCAACGATCTCACCACACCCATGCCGGCCTACGACTTTCCTGGTCTGAAGCCTGGCGACCACTGGTGTGTGTGTGCGCCCCGCTGGCTGCAGGCCTACGAAGACGGCATGGCACCGCCTGTGCGGCTCGCAGCCACCGAGGCGAGCACCCTGGAGGTGATTCCGCTTGAGCTGCTGCAGCGGCTGGCCGCTTAGCTCACCAGGGAATGGGCTGGCCATCCCAGGCCCAGAACTGACCCGTCTGTGCAGGGCTAAGCCCCTCCAACACCATGAGCAGCTGGCGGGCCGCCCGTTCGGGGCTGAACAACCTCTGGGGAGGCACGGAGGCCTGGAACGGGGCCGAGAGGGGAGTGTCCGTGGTGCCGGGGTGCAACAGGCTCACGCAGGCCAGAGGCAGCCGCCGGGCCCACTCGATCGCCAGGCAGCGCAGGAGCTGGTTCTGGGCAGCCTTGGCGGCCCGGTAGCTGTACCAGCCCCCCAGCCGGTTATCGCCGATGCTCCCCACCCGGGCCGAGAGGCTGGCGAAGTGGCAGGGTTGATCACGCGGGAGCAAGGGCTCGAGTGTCTGGGCCAGCAGCAGGGGCCCGAATCCATTCACCCTGAAATGACGCTCCAGGTGGGTGCGCCGCACCTGACTGAGCCGTTTTTCCGGCTGCAGCTCGCCGTCGTGCAGAAGGCCGGCCGTGTTGATCACGATCCGCAGGGGAGGGCCGCCGCTCAGCCGTTCGCCCAGGGCTGCCAGGCTGGCATCGCTGCTGAGGTCGAGGGGAAGCAGTGATCCGGTATTGCCCCGCCGTACGGAGCTGAGCCCGGCACCACGGCTGGTGGCCAGCACCTCGAGGTTGGGCGCCCGCTCGGCCAGCTGCCGCACCAGGGCCTGGCCGATGCCGCCATGGCCCACCACGAGTGCCCGACCCTGCCAGCTCAGCCAGGACGATGGGTCGGACTGGACGGTCACGGGCTGGCGCGAGCGCGATCGCGCATGATGGCAGCGATTTGCGGCCGCTGGTGGGGTAGCCGGATGAGCCTTCGCATCAGCTTGCTGGGACGTGGCGCCTGGGGCAGCACCCTGGAGCAGCTGTGGATGCGCCAAGGCCATCGGCTTCGCTCCTGGTCGCGGCGCGATGGCGGTGATCCGGTCCCCCTGCTCGCCGACGTCGACCTGGTGGTGGTGGCGGTGTCGATGGCAGGGATTGCCCCCCTGGCAAGCCAGTTGCGGCCCCATTGGCCCGCAGGTCTGCCGCTGCTCAGCTGCACCAAGGGCATTGATCTCGAGCGTCTGGAAACCCCCACCCAGCTCTGGCAGCGCCAGTTGCCGAACGTGCCTGCCCTGGTGCTCAGTGGCCCCAACCTGGCGGCGGAGCTGCAGCGGGGGCTGCCCGCGGCCAGCGTGCTGGCCAGCAGCGATCTGGATCTAGCGGGGCAGCTGCAGGCGGCCCTGAGCGGGCCCACGCTTCGGCTCTACACCAACGACGACCCGCTCGGTACCGAGGTGGCCGGTGCACTCAAGAATGTGATGGCGGTGGCCGCTGGCATGTGCGACGGGCTGGCCCTGGGCAGCAATGCCAAGGCATCGCTGCTCTGCCGTGGATTGGCTGAGATGGGCGTTGCCCTGGCCGGCATGGGCGGGCGGAGCAGCAGCCTGTATGGGCTTGCCGGCCTGGGCGATCTGCTGGCCACCGCCAACAGCCCCTTGAGTCGCAATTACAGCTTTGGCAGGCTGCTCGCCGAGGGTCTCAACGCGCGGGCTGCCGAAGCCAGAATCGGGGCCACGGTGGAGGGGCCGCGCACGGCCCGGGCTGCGCTTGGCCTGGCTGAGCGCCATGGCTGGAGCCTGCCCATCTGCACCCAGGTGGTGCAGGTGCTCGATGGGCGCACAACGCCCCAGCAGGCCGCTGGCGCGTTGATGCAGCGAAATCTGAAATCCGAATTCGCGGAGGTCGGCCAATGAGACTGCCAGCCTTGCTGGTGGAGGCCTTCGCCGAGCGCCCCTGCCAGGGGAACGGCGCAGCAGTGGTGAGGCTGGAGGAGCCCCTCGGTGATCCTGAGTTGCAGGCGGTTGCGCGCAGCTTGAATCAGTCGGAGACGGCCTTTTTGCTGCGGGCCAACCAGCAGTGGCTGCTCCGGTGGTTCACCCCCACCTGCGAGGTGCCACTCTGTGGCCACGCCACCCTGGCCGCCCTCCTGGCTCTTGGCCACTGGGGGGAACTGGCTGCTGGCCAGCAGCTGGATCTCCTCAGTCGCAGCGGGCCTCTGCCCGTGCGCCTGGATGCCACCCATCCAGGCTCAGGCGCGATCGAGTTGCCCAGCAGCGGACTCCAGCCCCTGGATCCACCTCAGGATGCGCAGGATCTGCTCCAGGCTCTGCTGGGCGAGGCGCCGCAGGCCTACTGGACCAGCGAGCTGGGATACAGGGTGGCCCTGCTGAGCCCATCGGCTGCTCTGGAGCGACTGGTCCTGCCCCCCGAACGACTGCCAGCTCCTGAGCGCCAGGGCTGGGTTCTGATGCAGGCACTGGGGGGCGAGCCCCATCCGAGGCTGATGGGGCGCCCTGCCGACTACCAGCTGCGCTTCTTTGCCCCTGGCCTGGGGATCCCAGAGGACCCAGTCACGGGCTCAGCCCATGCGTTGGTGGCTCCCTACTGGCAGGAGCGACTGGGGCGCCAACAGGTGGTGGGCTGGCAATGCTCATCCCGGCCTGGCGGAATGGTCTGCGAGGCGGCATCCTCAGGCATGATCCGGCTGAGCGGTACGGGCCATTTGCTGTGGGACGGAAGCTTGCATCTGCCTGGATTCGGCAGCTGCCCAGAAACCTCCGGAGTTCGTGCCGGTTCCAGCTGGCTCGCCTTACTGGGCTGAGGCTGGCTGCAGGGCTGCCGCGTCAGCTGCTGGTGGCGGGCCCTGTGGCCTTGATTGCCGTAGCTGTGGGGTTCACTGCCCAGAGCCTCACCCCGAAGCCCTACGGAGCCGCCCAGGGCGCTCTCCTCGATGCCCTGATGGCCGCTCCGCCAGCCGTCGACACCAGGGAGGAGGCCGAGGGGTTGCGACGTGTGCAGGCGGAGCGCCTCGCTGCAGAAGGGCAGTCGGCCCCAGTGGGAGCAGGACTTGCCGAGCCGGCCGCAGCCGGAGCCCCAGATCTCGAAATCCGCGTGGCCCTGATGGGTGCGGGTGAAAGCCCGCAGCTCAGTGCCACCGCTCCCTGGCAGGTGATCAGTCGGGACGGACTGCTGCTCCAGCAGGGGGGGGCTGGAGCGCCTGTGGCGGTGAGCCAAGCCCTGGATCGGGCTGCTGAGGCCTGGCTCCAGGCCTCAGCAGGGGCCTTGCTGGTGAATGGCCGGCCCTACAGCGGTCGGCTGCGGCTGCTCAACGAGGGTGGACGGCTGAGGGTGGTCAACCACCTCTCGCTTGAGGACTACATCAGCTCGGTGGTGGGGGCGGAGATGCCGAGCAGCTGGTCGATGGAGGCGCTGCGGGCCCAGGCCGTGGCTGCGCGCTCTTACGCCCTTGCCCATATGGCAAGGCCGGCCAATCGCCACTGGCATCTGGGTGACACAACCCGCTGGCAGGCGTACCGGGGCCTGTCGTCCGTAGTGGAACGAACCCGGCAGGCCGCGAGCAGCACCACGGGGCTGATCCTGAGTTACCAGGGCGCGATCGTCGAGAGCCTCTACGCCGCCAATCGTCAGATCTCCCTTGAGGCTCACGGTCATCTGGGGGCCAGCATGAGCCAGCATGGAGCGCAGGCGATGGCCGAGCAGGGTTACCGCTACAACCAGATCCTGGGTCGCTACTACCCCGGAGCCTCCCTCGCCCGCCTGCGTTCCGGTGCGAGCTGAAAGCTACTGGCGTGCAGCACTGGCTCGCAGTGCTGAGGCTGAGGCCTTGGGGGCCCTTGTTCCGCTCACCACCCAGGTGGTGGAGGCTCACCAGCTGTCGCCGTTCGTGCTGCGCCGTCTGTTGAGTCGCACGCCCAAACATCTGCGCTCAGGTGGTCCGAAACCGAACCCTTTTCTGCCATGGGAGCGGGAGCTGGAGGTCGCGCGGCTCGGGGCCGGACACGTGTTGCTGCTCAACAAATTTCCCGTTCAGCCTGGCCATCTGCTGGTGATCACCTCCGGCTGGCAGCCGCAGGCCGGCTGGCTGGGCGCAAACGACTGGCAGGCCGTGAGTGAGCTGGCGCAGGACTCTGGCGGCCTGTGGTTCTTCAACAGCTGTGCCGCCGCCGGCGCCAGCCAACCCCATCGCCACCTGCAGCTGTTGCCAAGAGCAGATGGTGAACCCTCCTGCCCGCTTGCGGGGAGGTTGCAGGTGCAACTCAGCAGCGGCGCCCGCCCATGGCCCTGGGCCTACGCACTGAGCCCGCGGCGTGATCCCGGCGATGCGATCGAGCTGGAATCGCTCTACTTGCGCCACGCGGAGCAGCTGGGATTGGGCAATCCGCACCATGATCCCCAGCCCACCCATCCCTACAACCTGCTCTTCGACGACGACTGGTTCCTCACCGTGCGGCGGCGTCAGGAACACTGCGCCGGCTTCAGCCTCAATGCCCTGGCCTTCGCGGGCTATCTCCTGGCTACCGAGCAGTCCTCGATGCCATGGCTGCAACAGCACGGGCCCTGGCTCCTTTTGCAGCAGGCAGCCTGGCCTGCTGGCGGGTCCGAGCTGCCAATGCGCTAGGTGAATCAGGCGGGAGCTCAGCGGTTCCGTGGTTTCACGGTTGCTTGATCGGCACGCACAGGACCTAGCTGGAGCTCAGGGGGAAAAGAAACCAGATCCCCCATGTGTCCGATTTGTGCGTCATGACCACTCAGAAGCTCTCCGCCGCCCAGATGCAGCGAAACCGGCGAGTGAGCAGCTATCAACAACTGGTGAGGCCTGTGGCCTGCCACTACGCCCGCCTCTGCCGGGAGCCACTCGATGATCTGATCCAGGTGGGGCTGCTGGGGCTCTTACGGGCCGCAGAGCTGTACAGCCGGGCCTCCGGCACACCGTTTGAAGCATTCGCCAAACCTCATGTGCGGGGAGCCATCCTCCACTACCTCAGAGACGTGGCACCTGTGATGCGACTGCCGCGACGCTTGACTGAGCGCCAGCAGCAGCTGCGACAGCTGCGTCGCAACTGGCTCCTGTCGCATGGTCGTGAGCCCAACCCGCGCGAAGTGTGTGAGGGCCTGGGGATCAGCACCGGACAGTGGCAGCAACTGCAGCAGGCCGGCCAGCTGGCGACGATTCTGCGCCTGGATCACGAGCAGCTGGATCTGGCGAGGAGCAGGAGCGCACCGGCCGAGCAGGCGGGGGACACCAGAGCGATCGAGGCACTCACCCAGCTGGCACCGCCGATCCGGGAGGTGGTGCGGCAGGTGGTGCTGGAGGGGCGCAGCTACCGGGTGATCGCCTGCCGGCTGCACGTGAGTCCGATGACAGTGCAGCGTCGACTGCACCGGGGACTGGAGGAGCTGCGTCAGATGCTCAGCTCGACGAACCTGAGTCCTGATCGCGCTGCATCTGGTGTTGCAGCGTGTTGATCGCGGCATCAATCGCCGCCAGTTGACGCTCGAGGCCGTCACGCCAGAAGCGCAGCATCCTCAGCTTGCGCTGCTGATGACGCTGCAGGGCATCGCCAGAGGTGCCCGCGTCGCTGCAGCCACAGAAAGGGGGGAACATGGGAAAATGCTGCCAACACGTTGGTTTTAGCCACCGACAACGGGAGACCGAGAGCCTCCCTCCAGATCAGCTCCTGCCTTGGGGGATCCAGGGTTTCCCAGGGCTGCGAGCACACCACGCCATGATCGTCCAGATCAGCCATCCAGGAGACGCAGTTTGAGATCAGCTGGAAGGATCGCCGCCATGCGCCCGGCTCCCATCGCCCTGCTGCTGGCGGTCGTGGTGGCCCAGGCCCCATCCGCCAGCGCCTACGTGGCCCTGATGGCGGGCCAGGAGGCCCGCCCCCTTAACGGCACTTTCAACAAGGTGCCAGTGCTGCACTCCAACCAGCCCGAAGAGGTTGAAGGACCGGGGATCCTGATCAACACGGCCCCCGGATCAGCCATGGCCGAGACAGGCGTGTGGCTGCGCAATGCCGAATACACCTTCAACGGTGAGTTCGGTGTGCACATGCATCACAAATACCTGCCTCCCTATCGTCGCCAGATTGCCCCGGGAAGCCGTCGCACAGAGCTCACCTTGGGGCTGATCTTCATCAATCCAGGCAACAAGCCGGTCCGGATCCAGTTCCAGAAAGGCGCCGTGCGCAACAGCTTTGAAGCGCCCTACCTGGCCGAGAATCTGATGGGCGTGAAACCCCTTGGGCCACGCCCCTGGAATACCGGTCCGGGAGACGCCACAGCTGTTCAGATGCTGCGTGGACGTCTCGATTCGAGGCTGAACGATGCCATCACCCTGCCACCCCGGAGCAGGGTTGTCCTGTTTCAGAAGCCGGTGCCAGCTCTCGGCATTGCCAATGCCCTCCTGAAGGGTCGCAGTGATGGACCATTTCAGATGGCCGTTGTCGCTGCCAGCAATCCCAACAGCGATGCCGACATCGTGGCTGTGCTGGACTCAGGGCGATTGGCACCAGGTCGGGTCTATCTCAGACGCATCGCTGAAATCAATAACCGCCAGATCTTCTCGCGCGTGGGAGGTGTGGCCATTGGTGATAGCTACCAGGCGCAGCTCAAGCACGACCTCAACAGACAGGGCCCCCTGCACGTGCCATTCACCAGCACCAACCGACA
>Ga0164293_10000312_pt1 | contig 37211 bp, 32 predicted proteins | sample GEODES118metaG_FD_111487 | JGI IMG/M metagenome (GOLD analysis project Ga0164293, IMG submission 111487) | Eutrophic lake water microbial communities from Lake Mendota, Wisconsin, USA - GEODES118 metaG | ecosystem: Environmental > Aquatic > Freshwater > Lake | place: USA: Lake Mendota...
TGATGGTTTTCGCATCAATTTTTACAAATTTTTTGTCTGCCAGCATCAACAAATATTCCACTTCCACCTTTAGGCGGTACCTGATGAGTGCGTATTCCGAAAAATAAGCTGCCAGTGAACTTGTAGTTGCCTGATAGCGCCCATCAATAGGGGAAATGGCAGTTAAAGGGGAGAAATTCATGAGGTAAAGTTAATAATTAATCAGAGGTACTTGAAGGTTTTTGACGGTTTTTATGCAGCTAAGCCCAATCAAAAAAAGTACTCAACTTTTGAATTTCATCATTTTGTTGATTTCATCGGAAATATTCATCCAACGGATAGCCGGTAAAAAAAGCAGCAATATCAAACCGGTTCTAACTATGCTATCAACATAAATATTTGGCATTGCCGGAATGTTCTTTACAATGAAGTAAACCACAATACCCGTAATCAAAATCCTGATATGAGCAAAACTATAGGGCTGCCAACCGTATTTTTTATAGATGAAACTGAAGCGAACCACATTATAAACAAAAATGGCAATCAGGTTCGAATAAGCGGCACCGATGATTCCAAACTGCTTGATCAGAAAGAAATTCAACGGAAATGCAATCAGTGTGAGCAATACATTGGTAAAAAAATCAAAACGCCAATTGGTGGAAGTGGTAATGATTTGTCCGTTTACTCCCGTACCCAGATCGATCAGTTTAGCCAGCCCCATGATCAGCACCACCATGGGTACTTCTGCATAATCTTTACCCAAAAAACTAGTAAGGTTATGGATATTTAACAAAACCAGTAAATACACCAACAGCCCTGCAATCAATAAGGTAACACTGCTTTTTTGATAAATCTGCCTGATATTTTGGTAATCCTTGTTTTTCCAGGATTCTGAAATGATCGGGGTGGCAATGGCATTCAGACTTCTCGCAGGAAGGTCCATCAATGTTACTAAATAAGATGCGATAAGAAATATGGCTGTCTGCTCAAGTCCTTTCAACCCGATGATCATGAATGAATCCACCGTTTTGGAAGCTATGTTTAAAAAACTGGCTCCGAATACAAATAATCCAAAAGTGAACATTTTTGAACTGAACCTCCTGGTTACTTTGCTGATAGGTGCCCTGATATGCCATTTTCCGGTATTAATAAGCAGAAAAAGCAATATCAAAGCAGGTAAAAGATAAATCAGGGAGAACAATTGCATGAACATTCCGGTGCTGATCAGGCCCGCCCATACCAAAATGATCAGCAAAGTAGTAAGTAAGCGTACAAAGGTTTCTTTTAAAAAATTAGTGGTGACCGTCTTTTTCAACGACCATCTAAAAGCTTCGAGCCAGGTAAAAAGCAACATGAAAAAAGCGAACGGATAAACCAGAAAAAAATGATCAGCAAATAAAGGCGATTTCCCCAGTTTGCGCACAATGAAATCCCTGAAAACATACCCTGCAATACAGATCAGTGTAAAACCAATCAAGGTGATCATTGCCGTAACAAAAGGGAGATCATTTTTTTTCTCCGGAAGTAAGGATTGATAATAAGGCGAAAACTTATAAATCACCGGGGTTGTACCCAGGGTAGCCAGTACCGAAAGGATGGTTGCGGTATCGAGTAAGGCTCTTGTTAGACCATATTCAGCCTGGGTAAATATTTTAGGAAACAGGAATATGGTATTGATGCCGCCGATGATAAAACCTGCCAGTAAGAACAAGGAAGAACGGGTACCCTGTTTTTGAATTATTCCCATGATCGGCTATGGTAACGTTAGGTAGTGTATTTTTGAGAGTTAAAAGTAGGGATTTAAATTATCTTCTCTAAAAATCAGCAGTACCGTTCATGCCGGATGAAAAAATCAAAATCGGATCTGTAAGCTACCTCAATGCAAAACCGCTGCTTTATAGTTTTGAAAAAGGAGGCATGCAAGATAAACTGGAATGGGAACTCGATCACCCTGCAGCAATCGCCGGTAAACTGATACGGAAAGAAATTACTATCGGACTAGTTCCTGTAGCCATCATACCGCAATTGCCAGAAAGTTATATTCTTGGAAATTATTGTATTGGTGCAGTGCAGGAAGTGGCAAGTGTTTGCCTCTTCAGTGAGGTTCCGATCCAAGAAGTAACATCAATCCTGCTCGACTATCAAAGCAGGACATCCGTAGAGTTATTAAAAATACTTTTAAAGGACCATTGGAAAATAAACCCGGTTTTGTTGCCTTCATCAGCGGGTTATGAATCAAAAATTGGGGGTACTATTGCTGGACTCGTTATTGGCGACCGAGCATTTGAGCAAAGGCTGAAACAAACATACTGTTATGATCTGGCGGCTGCATGGATCGATCTTACCGGATTGCCTTTCGTTTTTGCAGCGTGGATCAGCAACAAAAAAATGCCGGAAGATTTTATCACATCATTTGATTTTCACAATTCCAAAGGGCTCCTTGCCATCCCAGAACTGGCGAAAAGGTATTCTTTACCTTCGTACGACATCAATCAGTATTTCACCCAAAACATCAGTTATTCACTTGATGGGGCCAAAAGAGAGGGATTACAGCTATTTTTAAGCCTGCTTTCCTAACGGATTGTGCTTTCCTTGCTATAAAATGGATAATTTCGTACACGAATTTTAACTCATGGCCGAAACACTGGGAATGCTTTGCGATAAACTCACTATCGTAAAACTGAAAGAATACCATACAACAGATGCAGATCGCCTGCAAAGTTTAGCCATACAGGCTTCCCAATTGCAAGAGGAGATTGATGAGTATATGGCTGCTGCTTTGGCAGGTCAAATCGATCCTGACCGCATGACTTTTGCATCGAACAAAGTATTTAAAGAAGAAGGAAATGAAATCACAGCCGTGCAAGGTCGTTTTGGAGAAGTGGTTTATCAACTGGCCGATGTAAATTGCAGATTATGGCATGAACAGGAAAAGGTTTATGCTTTTCATGAGGTTCCTGAAACAGAAAAAGATGCAGTGGTTAGCCTGCTTGCCAAATTAAATCTCGAAAGGAACAAATGCATTGATGCCATCAATGATCAGTTTCAGCAACTCATCGTGGATAAAAAAAAGTCTTAAATGCATATCCGAAAAAGAACAACCTGCCGCGTATGCGGATCTTCATCACTGAAAAAAGTGATCGACCTGGGGCCTCAATATCTCCAGGGTAGTTTTGTTAAACCAGGCAAGGAAATGCCCAGCACCCGCAAGATCGACTGTACTTTGGTGCGCTGCAATCCTCAGGAAGATGAGAATGCCTGTGGCTTGTTGCAGATGGAACATTCTGTGCCCTCTGAAATACTTTATGCCGCATACTGGTACAGAAGTGGTACCAATAACACAATGCGTAACCATTTGAAAGATATTGTTGATAGCGTTGCCAATACCATACCGAATATCAAACATCCTTTGGTACTCGATATCGGATGCAATGATGGAACGTTGTTGGGTTACTATCCTAAAAATTTCATCAAGTACGGCTGCGACCCCAGTGATGTGGCACAGGAAGTAAAAGAAGCAACGGTTGTACAGGATATCTTCCCTTCTGAGGAATTGTTTAAGATGCTGGAAGGCAAAAAGCTGGATGTGATCACTTCAATTGCCATGTTTTACGATCTGGAAGATCCGGTTAGTTTCGTGAAAGGCATCAGCAGGTTTTTAGCTGCGAAAGGAGTTTGGGTTTTTGAAATGAGCTATATGCCCCGCATGCTCGAACTCGACAGTTACGATACCATCTGCCACGAACACCTCGAGTTCTATAGTCTGGCTGTTCTTGAAAAGATCCTGGCCATGGGCGGCATGAAAATTTTCAAGATTTCTTTCAATGAAATCAATGGAGGAAGTATACGTTGTTACGCCACTCATAAAGACAATAGCCGTCACGACAGTAAAGAGAATTATCAGCTCATCAATGAAATCAGGCATAAGGAATTTGATCTTGAGTTGGATACCGATAAGCCATACGCAGCATTTCAGCAGAGAATTGAAGTGCTCAAAACAGTATTGCATAAATTGTTGGTAGATCTGAAAAATGAAGGGAAAAAAGTTCATGTTTACGGAGCATCCACAAAGGGGAACACGATCCTGCAATGGTGTAATATCGATCATACTTTGGTGGAGTATGCAGCAGAACGCAATCCCGATAAATACGGTGCACGTACCTTAGGAACTGATATCCCCATCATCAGCGAAGAAGAGAGCCGTGCAATGAACCCGGATTATTACCTGGTTTTGCCCTGGCATTTTAAAGCAGAATTCTTGGAACGTGAAAAAGAAGCGTTAGATAAAGGAACAGGCTTTATTTTTCCGGTACCCAGGGTGGAGATATATAAAAGATAATCATGCACAATACGATCTTGTTTGTTACCCACCGTAAAAAGCAATGCGGTGTGTATGAATTTGGTATCAGGCTTTTTGAAGCCATCAGGGTTTCGGCGAAATACCGTTTCGTGCATGCAGCCTGCGACTCGTTGGAAGAATTGAAAAATATTATTCATGCAGAAGCTCCCATCGCAGTCATATACAATTATCATCCAAGCGTGTTGCCATGGATCTGTACAAAAGTTTCCAAAGGATGTTACCGAAACCATATCAGTAAGTTCAAGCCTTTACAAATCGGCATCATACACGAAGTAACCCAGGCTGTTTCTGATACTGCAACAGCTTACCGCAACAACATTATCCTCGGAGGCTCTGAAAAGAAACTCAATGCCCTGTTCGATTTTTATATCGCTCCCGACCCAACCTTGTTACTGCAAAACCCTTTCGTATTCAAAACAGGTAGATTGGTTCCTGCTTATCAAGGAACTCCAGCAGAAAATCGGTTACCCGTTATCGGTAGTTTTGGATTCGCTACACCTAATAAGGGATTTGAGTTGCTGGTTAAGAAAGTGCAGGATGAATTTGATGAGGCTGTTATTAGGATCAATATGCCGGCAGCCAGTTTTGGTGATGCCGATGCTGCCAATGCAAAAAGAATCGCCGGAGCATTGCACAATATCCTTAAGAAGCCGGGTATACGGTTGCAAATTACTCACGACTATTTCAACCACGATCAATTGCTCCAGTTTCTGTCTGCAAATAGCTTAAATGCTTTTTTGTATGAAGATAAATCGGGTAGAGGCCTGTCCAGTGCAGTTGATCAGGCTTTGGCAGTAAATGTACCGGTTGCTGTTTCGGGTTCTCCGATGTTCCGTCATATCCTTGCTGCATCTCCCCATAATAATGCAGATTTATTTCCTTTAAAAGATATCATGAATGCAGGGTTTAGTCCACTGGCAAATATGGCATCCGATTGGAATGCAGAAAACATGTGTTGGGAATTTGAGCGGATTATCAGCGCTGCATTTGAAAGGAAGACGAATCCTTACCAGATAAAGATGGGAGTTAAAAGGAAGGTACAGTCTGCCTTCAACCGCGTACTCACCCTTCCGGGAAAATCATTTACCTGGCTTAACAATACGGTAGCTGCCACCGATGATGACCTCAGTGCAGAAAAAGGTGCGCATTACACGGCAGTTTCATTAGGAAGTAAGCACGGTTTCAATCGGATACTCGATGATAAGGCAAGAGAAGTTTATGCTCCTGCAATAGCAGCACTTATGAAGTTTGCACCGGCAACTATGGCCAAGAAGATTGCACGGGCTAATGTGCAGCAGGCATTTGTGTTCGATACGGTTTATCGCCACCTGAATGCATGGCATAACCCTCGTTTACTTTGTGTAGGCAGTTATGAAGATACGGCTTCGATGGCTTTGCAGAAACTGGGTTATAATGTTACGGATATCGACCCGATGGTTAATTACTTCTTACAGGAATTTACTACCCGGCCCACTACCCGCGAAAACAGTTTCGATGTTTTATTTTCTACTTCAGTAATTGAACATGATCCGGATGATCAATCCTTCATGGAATGTGTTGAAAAGTTACTGGCTCCCGGAGGATTAGCAGTGATTACCTGCGATTTCAAAGAGGGCTGGTTACCCGGGCAACCTAAGCCGGAAGTAGATGCACGTTTTTATACGAAAAAAGACCTTGAAGAAAGATTACTTTCGGTTGTGCCACACTGTGAGCTTATTGATTCGCCTGATTGGGATTGTTTACAGCCCGATTTTAATTATCTCGGTAAATACCAATATACTTTTGCCACATTTACCATCAGAAAGAAAAAATAATGAATGCAATTATTTTTGGCGCAAGCGGACAAGATGGATTTTACCTAACGCAATTGTTGGAGCAACAAGGTGTTTCAGTGATTGGGGTGAGCAGATCCGGCGGGTTTTTAAATATAGACATCAGTGATTTCGGACAGGTATGTGACCTTGTTAAAAAATACAGACCTGATTATATTTTTCATCTGGCGGCCAATTCAACCACCCGTCACGATGCCATTTTCGAAAACCACGAAACGATCGCTACAGGCACATTGAATATTTTAGAAGCTGTTCATCAGTATTCGCCTGAAATAAAAGTTTTCATATCCGGCAGTGGATTACAATTTGAAAATAAAGGAATACCCATAATGGAAACCGATCCTTTTGAAGCCCGTGATGCCTATTCCATTAGCCGGATTCAATCGGTTTATGCGGCGAGGTATTTTCGCAGACTAGGACTAAAAGTTTATGTGGGTTACTTTTTCAACCATGATAGTCCACGCCGCACTGAGCGCCATATGGCACAAAAAATTGTTTCTGCTGCAAGGAGGATTGCGAAGGGAAGTGAAGAAAAATTGCTGATTGGCGATCTTTCTGTAGTAAAAGAATGGACTTTTGCAGGAGATGTAGTAAAAGGGATATGGTTGCTGGTTAACCAGGATGTTGTAACGGAAGCCAATATTGGTTCGGGTAAAGGTTATTCTATTTTAGATTGGGTAAAGCTTTGTTTCGGGATAGCCGGAAAAGATTATCAGCATTATGTACAGACCGAAGAAGTTTTCAAGGCAGAATACCGGCAACTGGTTTGCAATAACTATCGGCTTCTCTCCCTTGGATTTCAACAGGAAGTTTCTTTTGAAGCATTGGCAGCAATGATGATGCATGAGTAATGTTCCGTCATATATCCTTTTGGTGCAGTTGTATGCGAATGGCGATTGCCTCTATGCCACAACTTTAGCCCGGCAGATAAAGAACGACTACCCCGGTTGCCATCTCACATGGGCCATTTCGCCATCTTGTAAATCGATTATTGACTTAAATCCGTATGTAGATTCAGTAAGGTTGGTGCCCGAAGTGCCTAAGAATAATGAAAAAGCATTCAGGAAATTCCGGAAAAGAATATTTGCCGAAAAAAAAGCGGGGAAGTGGAACGAAGTGTTCATGGCTATGAATGCTGGGCCTAATCTTGCCTTCTACGATGGTACAATCAGGGGAATGATCTTTAGAACTTACCCAAGAGCCATTTCTGTACCAATACAGCCGGTTTTGGTTCTTAGCGAAACCGAAAAGAAGAATGTGGCTGAATTTGCTGCGAAACATCATTTGCATAATTTTCGGAGGGTAATATTATGGGAATATGCTCCGCAAAGTGGACAGGTTTTGTTGCAAGCAGATTGGGTGAAGAAACTGGCACAGAAAATAACTTCATCCGCAGATACCTGTGTGATTCTGAGTTCTGCCAATCGATTTGAAAGCTCCGGTAAAATAATAGATGCCAGTACGCTCTCCGTAAGGGAAAATGCAGCACTTACCCATTATTGCAACCTATTAATCGGATGTAGCAGTGGCATTACCTGGTTAAGCACCAGTTCTGCTGCAAAACAACTTCCAATGATTCAGTTGTTAAGCTCAGGTGCTTATTTTTCAAACACTCCTTCTGTAGACTTTTCAAGGTTTGGAATCGATGCTACTGAACTGATAGAAACCCAAAAAATAGATGACACCTGGTTAATGGATTGTATTTCAACAATAGATAGGGAGGGATTTACATCAGCAAAAGCAAAATACAACGAAGTAATACCTGTGCAATACAATACTTCAAGAAAAATAGTTTACAACCTTCTTTGTTATATCGAGTTTGGTGCTGTTTACAAGCATTTCAAAATTATGACCCAACAATACGGATACCAATCTGCACTTTTGAAACAATTTGTTTTAGCATTTTTAGAGTTCCCTTTCAAACTCATAAGTAATTTCTGGAAGAAAAAAATGGCTAAGCCACTTTAAAAGCAACAAAATAATAATTATTGGCCACGCCTATCAATTCCAACTTGATATAATAGGATTCAATGAATTGCTGATAGGCCAGGTATTCGTGGGTGGGAACCACGAATTCATCAAACAAGATGATATCCCCTTTCTTTAGAAATGGTGCCAATGATGTTAAAGTGAAAAGGGTAGAGGAAAACAGGTCGGCATCCAGCATGATCACTTTCCTTTTATCATCCACAAAATTTTTCAGAAAAGAAGGGAGGGTTTGCTGAAATAAGCCCTGATAAAATTTTCCCCGGCTATCCGTTAACGTGGGTTGTTTGCCTGAATTGAAATGCCCTTTTTTATAAGGGCCGAAATCTTCCGGTAAGCCGGTAAAAGTATCAAAGCCATAAAACCTCGAATCAGCATGTAAGTTCTTTTCCATCCACCAGTTAAATGAAAAACCATCTGCCACACCGAATTCCAGATAATTTACCGGTTCATTTAACTTTTCATTTTCAAATATGGAACCGTAAAGTTGGAAACGTTTGTTGTAATCCCATTTCCTGTAAAAATCATTACCGGCAACTTTACGGTTTTGATGCGCCCATTTAGAAAGTTTGGTTAGATAGGCCAGTTGCAGAAGGATGCCGGTAAACGGCCCGAAAATCACATGCAGCCTGCATTTGATGAACATCGATTTGGTAAACCTGATGATGGCGAATTGCATAGGCTGTTTCCGGATTTAACTTTTTTCACCGTATATTAATGAGTCTTATGTTCTGACTGATGTTTGATCTCTTCTTCCATCATTTCTGTAACCGTCATCTGCAAATTATATTTAGGTTGCCAGCCCAGTTTAGTGTTCGCTTTACTGGCATCGCCAATCAACAAGTCTACTTCTGCAGGCCTGAAATAGCGGGGATGTATGCCTACTACCTGTTTACCAACCGGCAACTGATATAATGGATTGTTGCACTTTTCTATAAAACCTTTTTCCTGTTCACCGGTGCCTTCAAACTTCAGTTCTATGCCAACATGGCCAAATGCCATACGGATAAAGTCTCGCACAGGAGTAGTGACATTTGTCGCCAATACAAAATCATCCGGCTCATCCTGTTGCAACATCATCCACATACCTTCCACATAATCTTTGGCATGGCCCCAGTCGCGTTTGGCATCAAGGTTTCCTAACAAGAGCATATCATCAAGGCCCAATGCAATTCTTGCCGTGCCTATGGTGATTTTTCGGGTTACAAAACTTTCGCCTCGTAACGGACTTTCATGATTGAAAAGGATGCCGTTAACCGCATAAAGCCCGTAGGCTTCACGGTAATTGATCGTAATCCAGTAACCATATAATTTAGCCACGCCATAGGGTGAACGGGGATAGAACGGTGTTTTCTCTGTTTGCGGAATCTCCTGAACCTTTCCATACATTTCAGAAGTAGATGCCTGATAAAATCTGGTTTTCTTCTCCAAACCTAAAATACGGATGGCTTCCAGTATGCGCAAAACCCCCATGGCATCTGAGTTGGCGGTGTATTCGGGTGTTTCAAAACTTACCTGTACATGGCTTTGAGCGGCCAGGTTGTATATTTCATCCGGCTGTGTTTGCTGGATGATCCGTATCAGGTTACTCGAATCGGTTAAGTCACCATAATGCAGATGAAAACGTTCTGCCAATCCCTTGTTGAAGAAAAGATGATCAATACGGTCGGTATTCATCAGTGAGCTTCTGCGCTTGATGCCATGAACATTATATCCTTTCTTAAGCAAAAATTCGGCAAGATAGGCACCATCCTGGCCGGTAATACCTGTAATAAGTGCTGTTTTCATGTAATTCTTTTGATGAAAGAGCGCAAAAATAACATTAAAACTTTAAGTTTGAGATTTTGAAGCCGATTTGCAGCATGAAACTCAGTATTCTATACGTTAATTATAAAGCTCCACGGATTTTACTTGATTCCCTCGACAGTTTGTACCAATTTGATACCCAAAGTTTTGAAATTATTGTAATTGATAACAATTCTGATGATGGAACTGAGCAGTTGCTAAAAGAAGCTTATCCAACAGTGAAATTCATCCAGATGGGCTATAATGCCGGATTTGCAAGGGCTAATAATGCCGGAATTAAATCAGCAACTGGTGATGTTATACTCTTACTGAATACAGATACCATTAATCTGGATGATGCTGTGAACCGCTGTTTTCAACAATTTGTCCTATCAGATGATTTTGCCTGTAGTGCGCAACTGCTAAACACCGATTATACACCCCAGATTTCAGGAAATTACGTAATGAAAGGCGGCATCAATAATCTTCTTCCACTGCCATATTTAGGTAGATGGTTGCGTTGGGTGGCTCAACAATTTTCGGTAAAGAAGCCCAACCTGCCTGAAGCAAAGGGAATTGTTACAGTAGATTGGATCAATGGTGCTTTCCTGATGGTAAAAAAGGATGCCATTGAAAAAGCCGGATTACTCGATGAAGACTTTTTCTTATACGCAGAAGAAGCGGAGTGGTGCAGCAGGATCAGGAAATTTGGAAAACTTTCTATTTATGGAGAATATAAAGTGATGCATTTACAGGGGGAAACAGCAAACATGGCATTCGGATCTGTTGGCAAAGGATATTTTAATGTATCCGACCGTAAAGGGCTTCAGATGATGCTGAGCAATTTTCTTCGCATCCGTAAACAGTTTGGAGTAGGATGGTTCGTATTTCACTTTGCAGTATACCTGTTTGATGTGCCTTTAAGTTTATTTGCAGGGATGATTTCTTATGTAAATCCTTTTGCAAAAAATAAGTTTCCCTTCAGCCAATGGATGGGTTTTGCAAAAAACATGCTCACACTATCTTACTACTTTCCAAAAATTATTTTGAACAGGCCTTATTTTTACAAGGTTTTATGAAACTCCGATTTCCTTAAGGGTAACCGCAGCTTTCTTTCCTATATGGTCCCAATAAAAATATTCAAAAAAGCTGTCAGGGATATCGCTTTTCAAAAAACTTTGTTTAAGTATTGCCGCAATAAAACTTTCAGGGTCTTTATTGGGCACTACTAACAGGCTGCTACCGGTTACGGTTAGCGGAATTCCAATTGCTCCGTTAACAGTGCTTACCGCAGGTAAATTATTGCCAAGTGCTTCAACCAATTTCGTTTTTATACCACCTCCATCTTCAACCGGATTGATAAAAAGATCAGCACCTTTGAAATAAAGGGAGATGTCATCTACAAATCCGGCATAGTGAACATGGATAGCTTTGTATGCTTTCAGTTGATCTAATTCGGCCGGCAAATTTTTACCACAGATCAGGATAGTGTAGTTGAAATCTCTCACTAAAGCCAGACGGGGAGCTATTTCATCCAGGATGGTTCGAAGCGCCTGAAGATTGGGGGGATAATCTAACGTGCCATTGAACAATAAGATGTGATGATCTTCCGGTATTCCCCATTGGCGGATCAGTACTTTTCTTGCTGTTTGCTTCTCGCTGGCTGTTGGAGGTTGATGGAATGAAAATCCATAAGTAATGGTGCTGCAGTTTTTTTCTGATAGCCTGAACAGTTGTATGGCATATTGCCGGTCTTCATCTGTAACAAAAAAGCTATGGGTTGCCCTTCGATGTGTCCACCGCTCATAATTCCACAATATGCTCCACCACCATTTTCCGGTAGATTTAAAACGCTGGCTTTCGATATTGTGAGAGTGAACTACGAGTTTAACTCCACAAAACCACTTCAACATAGCGCCCAACCATCCCATATAGGGATGTTCCAAAATAAGCACTTTGCTTTGGTTTGATTTGATGATCCTCCGCAATTTGAAAAACAGGAATGGATTCACATATCGAATCCTGCTTTTAGAAAGCACCGGTAAAAATTGCCCGACTTTACTTTCAGGCAATCCATTATTTTGCGTCGATACCAGTGTAACCGCCAACTCCTTTTCCAATGCTTCGTAAAAAGATGCAATCCCTTTTTGACCGCCCATTTTCGCCGGATAAATAGGATAGGGGGCTATGGCCGTAATATGGGTAGGCTTGAGATTGATAGGTTTATGGTTATGAATTTTTGGGTTTGCCACTATTGATGATTCCGGTACCAGCCACATCGCGCTTCTTCCATGCCATGAATAGCGCTGCAATCACCAGCAGCATCATGATCCAGGTGCTTATATTGGCTATGTTTCGGCCGGTATAAAAAACAGCAGGTTCAAATTTGAAACTGATTTTGTGCTTACCTGCAGGGATATTCAATGCCCTTAACACATAGTTTGCCTTAACTATAGGTGCCGGTTTTCCATCGATATAGGCTTTCCAGTCTTTATAATAAATTTCACTGAATAGGGCAATATGGTTCCCGTTTGCCGATGATTCATATTCCAGGGCATCATTGTCGAAACTCGTAAGACGGATACTGGCAGCACTATCCGCTGGCGAATATGCTCCAACGTTAGTTTTGAATGAAGCATCTATTATGGCAGTGTCGCGTGGAGTGAAATTATCTAAAGCTTTCATTTCTTCAACAGGACCGTTCACCCATTTCACTGCTTTCACAAACCAGGCATTGCCAAGCGCTTCAGGGTTTTTCATGGCTACCTGTTCTTTACCCTGACGTTGTATGATGTACTTGGCATTGAGCATATTCACCACCGAAACATTTGGTGAACCATTCAACTGGTATGTCATGAGGTCGTCGTAAATACCAATTTTAGCCGGATGATAACCACCTATTGATTTATGATAATAAGAAGTTTTCGATTCTTCAAGGCTCGACGTGTTGAATACCCTGAAATTGGGATCTTTATCATCCATGATCTGTTTGTCAGCTGCAGTAATCGGGAATTCTGTTGCTTCATAACGTTCCTTGCTATCGTAACTTTTTTCGTTGAGATACTTTGTTGAAAAACCCAAGAGGTCGATGGTTGCTAAAATTGTTACGCCTCCGAGCATAATCATGCCATTGATTTTTTGGCGAAGGAATAGTGCTATGAGTATCCATGCAAGCAATACGAACGCAAGGGCACGCAGGATATCTTTCAGCAAAAAACCAGCTCGGTCCTTACGGAGTGCCGAAACAAATTCACGGGCACTCTTTTGGGCATTCGGATCATCTTTTAAATTAAATGCCATTCCTTCATAAAGCCGGTTATCGGTGAGGCCTTTGTATTGTTGGTCTAGATTTGCCAAAGCGGTTTCCATATCCGCACCACCGGCAGCAAATGCGGTGTTGAAAGCGGTTGTTCTTGCCTTATTTTCTTTACTGAAATCGCTACTGATATAATAAACACTTATCAACAGGAAGGCCGCTATTACTGCAAATGTGCCGAATTTGAATTTCCGCAGCACATTTTCATCCTGTTGCTGCAATAATTTTTCAACCACCAAAACGGCAATAACGGGAAATAAAATTTGAGGAATCACCAATGTCATCGTTGGTACCCGAAATTTATTATAGAGGGGAAAATGATCGAACATGAAGTAGTTGAAACCGGGAAGGTGATCGCCCCATGCCAGCAAGACGGCAAAAACGCAGATTGCCAGTATCCACCATTTATGCCTGCCATCGAGATAAAACATCCCGAACAAAAAGAGGAAGCAAATTACGGCACCTAAATATATCGCTCCGTTTGTTCCGGGTTGTCCACCCCAATAAATAGCCTGACTTTGTTGAAAAGCAAAATTCACTGCCTGGTCTTCAGGAGCATTAACTTTTTCAATCAGATACTTGGCTACATGGGAATCTTCAGTAAGTTTTGGAAAGAGGTAAGGTTCTCCATCCCTTTCCGTATAATACGAACCATAGCCATTTACACCCGGGAACATCAAACTCCAGGTTTCTGATTTTCCATAGCTCCACATAAAGGCATAGTCTTTACTCAGTCCTTTTGTTTTTCCGGATGATACGGCATCTTTTTCGTTAGAGGATTTGCCTATGACCAATTGCCCGCCTCGCTTCGACTCTTTACTGTAATCGTAAGTGGTCATCAGTACCAGTGCATTCGAAGCAACTCCAATTAAACCTGCAAACAACATCAAACCTAAACTTTTAAGCAGATGAGCAACTTCTCCTTTGCGGATGAGTTGTATCGCAAAGGCAATCGTCATGGCTGCAAGTATGAGAAACAAATAATAGCTGATCTGCTGATGGCCCTGCCCGATTTGTAATGCAGTGAGTAAAGCGGTAAGGGCAAATCCGGTAAGATATTTTTTATCGAAAATTAAAATGGCTGCTCCAATCACCGATGGCGCATAGGCCAGGGCAAACATCTGCGTATTATGTCCGGCTGCTATGATGATGGGCGAAAAACTGCAATAAGCAAAAGCAAGTGCACCTAAGATTGCTGCATAGGGCCTAACTTTTAAACAGATGCAAAGGAAATAAAAACTGATACAGGCCAGGAAGAAAAAATTAAGCGGCTGCGGAAGGTAAAGTTGAATAACCTTATCGATGATAGAAAGTGGCGACCATGCCCCTTCCAAAGCAATCTGGTATCCCGGCATGCCGCAAAACATACTGGTAACCCATAAAGGGAAATGGCCATGTTTTTCTTTATATTCAAACGACTGGTGGCTCATGCCCTGCCAACCGATGATATCGCCTTGTTTAAGCACAGTGTCGGCTTCTAATGAGGGCTTGCAAAAAATAACGGCCACAAGCAAAAAAATGATAATGGCAATCAGGTGGGGCATCAAAGCCTTGAAATTGAATTGTTTCATCCGGTGGTTTTGTGAAGGCAAAATAAGGCTAATTTGGGAATTTCAGTTCAGGCAATTGAGTTCCGGGCTGCTTTTTACATTCATTTTAGTAAGCAGTGCAGCAATAGTAAAATCAAACCACCCCAGGAAAGTCCGAACAGCAAGCCCGCTAACAGGTAAAGCCGGACCCATTTTTGGGCTTTTTGATAGAATAGTTTTTCAGTTTTTTTCAGATCGAATTGAAGTATAGAATCGCTTACCCATCGCTCTATCGGTAATACTTTGGGAAGTTCATCGGCATACTTGCTAAGCATTACCGGCAAAAGATGGATGGTTTCTGCTATGAAAACCTCCTTAAACTGTAACAATGTTTTTTCTCCCATAAATTTATATAGAAGTGGGAAAACGGTGCTGAGCTTTTCTTTCAGAAAACGGTCAACTTGTATTTCTATTTCCGGATGAAGAAGCGCCATTAATTCGGGATTTACCAGTGCTGATTTCCAGTTAGACGAATTTGAAATTTTTTGATGTAGAATTGAACCAATAGCTCCGGATTCATTTTGTTGTAGATAGGGAATGATTCCCTGATACGGAATACCGGAAAACCATCGTTGCTTTGCCGGTTTGAAAAGCAGGCGGACACTTATGTAAGCTGCCAGCCATCCTCCTAAAGCGGAAATCAATAAAACCAGAAAAATCGAATAGTTGTTCATGATCAGGACTCGCCTGCAAATGTAGGGGAATCAAAAAGCATCAAATGTAATTTTGCCGAAGTATACTTTTTGACTATTTTTGCAAACCCAATAATATGGTGGTTGTAGCTCAGCTGGTTAGAGCACCAGATTGTGATTCTGGGGGTCGTGGGTTCGAGCCCCATCATCCACCCCAAATGGTAAAGAAGTCCCCGGTTGTCCGGGGATTTTTTATTTCTTTTTTGCCATTCATCACAAAGAAAATCATACCGTTGCTTTAACAAAACATTATTCTGAAAAGGACGTTATTAAGCTCCTGAAACGGTTGTTTTTCCGTTAATTTTACAACATGCACAAAATTGCAGATTTTATGATGAGTAAAAAGTTCATTCCTGTTATTATTGCTTTAACTGCCATCAGTTTGTTTTTTACCTATCAAAGCCAGGGTAAAAACGACAATGACGACAATCCCCGAATCCGTTATGCAAAAATTTTAAGAAATGTGGGTGTGTTGCTTGAAGACGGGCATTACAGCCCAAAGAAAATTGATAATGCTTTCAGTAAGGAGATTTTGAAAAAATTCACAGAGGAGCTCGACGATGAGAAAAACATTTTCATGCAATCAGATATCAGCGGGTTTCAACAATATGCTGATAAGATAGATGATGAGATTCATGGCGCTGAAATCAACTCTTTTTTCGATATCAATGATGTTTATCTGAAAAGGGTGAATGAAGTGTCGCAATATTACAAAGAATTGCTTGCCAAGCCTTTTGATTTTAGTTTGGATGAAAATGTAATTCTTGATCCCGAAAAATCTACCTATCCCAAATCGGAAAATGAAAGAAAAGATACCTGGCGTAAGCGTTTGAAGTATGGGGTTTTAAGTAAATACGTAGACCTTCAGGAGGATCGGGAAAAGAATAAAGATAAAAAAGATTTCAAAGTTAAGCCCGACAGCACCTTAGAAAGGGAAGCGAGAGATCATGTGCGCCGTCAGATGGACCGGTATTTTACTACAAAAAAGACCAGAGAAAACATGGATGCTAATTTCAGCACCTTCGTTAATTCCATAACAGGTAATATGGATCCCCATACGAATTATTTACCTCCAATCGACCTCCGGTCGTTCAATGAATCGATGAGTGGAAGGTTTTTTGGCATTGGTGCCCAATTGAAAGAAGATGATGGTAAGATCAAGATTTCAAGTCTGGTTTCGGGTGGTCCTGCATGGAAAAGCGGCGAGTTGAAAGAGAATGATGAAATCATCAAAGTAGCGCAGGGTAAGGAAGAGCCCGTTGATGTTACCGGATATGCCGTTAGTGATGCGGTGAAACTGATTCGCGGATCTCAAAAAGGAACCGAAGTGCGATTAACCGTTAAACGAATTGACGGAACCGAAAAAGTGGTGGTTTTAATCAGGGATGATATCAAATTGGAAGATACATTTGCCAAATCTGCCATCATCAAAACGGATAATAAAATCGGGTACATTTATTTGCCTGAATTTTATGCCGATTTCGATAGGCCGAATGGTGCAAGATGTGCTGTAGATGTTGCAAAAGAAATTGAGAAATTAAAGCTGGAAAAAGTAGATGGCATCATATTAGACCTCAGAGGCAATGGTGGGGGATCATTGTTTGATGTTGTGCAAATGGCCGGATTGTTTATCAAAGATGGTCCTATATGCCAGGTGAAAGGCCGTGATGCAAAAGCGAATATCCTTCCGGATAAGAATTCCGGTATCTTGTACGACGGGCCCTTAGCGGTAATGGTTGATGGAACCAGTGCTTCAGCCTCCGAAATTTTTGCTGCAGCAATCCAGGATTATCAAAGAGGGGTAATCATTGGAAGTTCTTCAACTTATGGAAAAGGTACCGTTCAAAGAAATATTCCGCTCAATCCCGAATCGGAAAATACTTTGCTGAATAATGCTAAAAACACGGAGGATTTGGGAAGTGTGAAGCTCACCCTGCAGAAATTTTATCGTATCAGTGGAGGCTCAACCCAGCTCAGAGGGGTAACTCCGGATATTGTTCTTCCTGATCGTTACGATTATTTAAAGTTCAGGGAAAAAGACAGTCCGGATGCTTTGAAATGGGATGAAATTACAAAAGCATCCTATAGCGTTTGGACCAGTACTCCTAGTAGTAACCTCATAATTACTGAGGCAAATGATGATGTAAAAAAGAATATGACTTTTGAAAAACTCCGCACCAATATACAATGGCTCGAAAAATATTACGGTAAGTCTTATTCCATCAATATCAGAAAGTACAAGGAAGAACAAAAGGAATTGAAATCAGTATCAAAGCAGATAGATGAATTGACCAAACTTCCCGTTCCTATTAAAATTACCAATCTCGATGCAGATACTGCCAATATCGTAAGTGCCGAAGATAAAGTGGAAAAAAATAAACAATGGCTTAAGTTCCGCAGCACTGATATCTACCTTGATCAATCGGTAAAAGTGCTCAACAAAATGATTGTTCAAAACAACATGGCCAGTGCTGAAAATAACAAACCTAAAGGAAATTGATAAAAATTGTTTCTAAAATAACTACCCGGTTTAAACGCCGGGTATTTTTTTGCCATTTCCCGGCTAATAAAAGCATGATTTATACCGATTGGACAAACAATATAGTCCAATATCGGCTATCGCCTCATTGTACTATTTGTTTGATACCATCGGCATTTATACCGATTGGACAAATAATATAGTCCAATATCGGCTATCGCCTCATTGTACTATTTGTTTGATACCATCGGCACATAAGATTTATAAAATATTGGCATATTATATAAATCACATTGTTATTAGAAAGTTGCATCATCATTTTTCTTGAAGGGGGAATATTTAGCTGCGATATTATTTTTGAAAAAAAGGCATAATTACCCTTATACAAAGGAAAAATTACCTACATTTGTTTTAATAATAACACGCTGATGAATAGAGCAACCCCAAAGCCTTATGTATTGCTAGATGAATTGCCGGGGCAAATCAATGATGCTGAAATCATGCAACTGTTGTATACTACCGATATCAACTGGAAATATGTCAACGCCATAAAAACGCTTACTAACTTTAATGATAGCACCCTTTCAAATTGGTTGAACATCAGTGTAAAAACCTTTCGCGAATATAAAAAACCAAAAAGTGTAGTAAAAGAAAACGTGAAAGAACAGGTACTGCTTTTGCTTTCTCTTATGAAACATGGCATCAGTGTTTTTGGATCAGCCGCAACTTTCGAGCAATGGCTGAACGAGGGTAATTTTTATTTCGATAACAAACTCCCTGTTAGCTTTTTAAATACCATCACCGGTATTAAATTTATCGACGATCGTTTAACGGCTATGGAATATGGCGATAATGTTTGAGCATGGAAGTATTCAGATTGGCAACTGCAACCTTTTCAAAAAAATTAGCTGCTTCAGGAGTGGCTAACCGTTGGAACCTCGAAGGACAGCAAGTATTGTACACAGCTGGTTCAAGGTCGTTATCAACTTTGGAATTGATCGTTCACAGGTCTTCTTTAAAACCTGCGATCCCTTTTTTCATGATGGTAATCTCATTAGCAGATGATGATCATCTTTACCGGCAAGTGAAACTGAAGGATTTGCCGGCAAACTGGAGAACCCTTTCCGGATATAATTCTTTACAAAATATGGGCTCTTCGTGGTATAACTTGCAGGAAACACTGGTACTCAAAGTGCCTTCAGCAGTTATCCCTTATGAATACAATTATCTGATCAATGCAGAGCATCCCGACTTCAAAAAGAAAGTACATCTGGTAAGAACCGAACCCTACTTTTGGGATGAAAGATTGATGAAGTGAGTAGGATTCAACTTCAATAAAAAATATAAGGATTTATCAAAGGTATCTGTCAATCACTATCTGCTGATGATGATAAACATGTCCCACAATAATAAATCCCGCTGCGATAACCGTGCATGGGTTGCCGTTAGCTTTACCCGATTTTTCCAGTTGAAGCGATGTGAATGATTCAAATAACAACTCAGTGCTTGTACGGAGCTGTTTGAGTTCCCCGCATAAATTGTTCCAGGTGCGGCTGTCTGCTTCACTGCTTATTGCATATGCATTCTCGTCAAATCCTGGTAAGGATTGTTCTTCATTTCTCGAAAAACTTAAAGCCCTGTAGGCGTATATGCGCTCTGTATCGATGATATGTTGCAAAAGCTGTTTTAAGGTCCATTTACCGGGAGCATAAGCATAATCTGCTTTGCTTTCAGGTATACTGTCGAAAAACCCTCCGATCAATTCACGTTGATCTATAAACGCACTTATAAGGTCATCAGCATTTACCAGTGAAATATACTTATCAAAGTAAACAGGGTAGGTTCCTGATTGGGGCCTGGACATTTGTTACAATGTTTATTGGATTGGAATGTTATTAAATACCTGCTCAATCTTTTTTACTTTTATTAATATTCGATTTTGGCAGCACTTCTTTATTTTTCGAAGGTTTCAGGGTGCCTGCGATTTTCACTGCTTCATAGGCATTGAGAAAACCACCGGTGCGGCTGAGTTCTGATAAGGGCACTTTTTCATCGGTGCCGGGTTTGTTCACCAATTCGGTAGATGAAACCGTTGCCGATTTCTCAATGGCATATTTAACCTGCTGCGGGCTCAGTGCCGGATAATATTGCAATATCAATGCAGCTACACCGGCAACAACCGGGCCGGCCATGCTGGTGCCACTTGCCTTACCGTAAGTGTTACCTCCGGGAATAGTTGAATAAATATTTACACCCGGAGAAAATACATCTACTTCGTTTTTCCCATAATTGCTGAAAGAAGCTGTTAATCCACCATTCAGTAAATCGCCGCTTGCACCAACTGTAATCACATTACTTGCCCTTCCTTTTCCATTGGCATATATCGGGTTAGGAAAATTATCTGCCGTATCTATATTCTTGGCATCATTTCCTCCCGCATGAATCAATAACACACCTTTTGATTCAGCATATCGGAAGGCATCATCCACCCACTCTTTTTCAGGAGAAAAATCTTTACCAAAGCTCATGCTGATCACCTTTGCTCCGTTATCTACCGCATAACGGATCGCGTTAGCGATATCCTTATCATGCTCATCTCCATCAGGAACTGCCCGAAGTACCATGATACGCACATTGTCGGCTACACCATCCATTCCCTTGTTGTTTCCCCTTACTGCTGCAATAATTCCCGCGCAATGGGTGCCGTGGAACGGGGTAGATGCCATAATATCATTGTTGCCATAAAAGCGGTCTTTGATATCTTCTTCATTATCCTTTACAATTTCCTTGCGGTATTCTTTTGGTGCCTGGGTAGCAGATTCTGCTTTGCGCATTTGGCCCTGTAATTCGTCAATAAGCTGCTGGTTGGTGATGTCGTAACTGTTATTCGCTTTGCTGATATTTAAAATCAATCCCCTTGTCATTTTCGCATCTGCATCAGTAACAGTGATGTCTTTCAGGTCGTTCCCGTTGTATTCTTCTTTACCCAATTGCTTGCGCAATAAAGAATCACCGGCTTGAAATTTAGGCATCAGGGTTTTGAAATAGGCCGCTTCTTCAGGATCTACGGCACCAACTATTTTCTTCTCCGCTTTGAGGTAAGTTTCGTAAGAAGCTTTTTCAGAAAGGGATAGTTTTTCTATATCTACTGTTTTACCTTCCCAGATAGGCTTTAATTTATGGTAAACACGGGCTCCTTCATAACTATCTTCTTTTACATTCCTGCCATCTTTCCCTCCAAGGAAATTCCAGCCATGCACATCATCAATAAATCCATTGCGATCGTCGTCTTTCCCATTTCCGGGAACTTCTTTGGGGTTCGTCCAAAGTATGGGCTTTAAGTCTTCATGCAAGGTATCGATACCGCTATCTATCACAGCAACTGTTATGGTGGTGCTTTTACGGCTGGAAGCCTGCAAAGCTTTATACGCTTTATCTAAACTGATGCCATTAAAACCGGTTTCTGTACGATCGAGTAAGTGCCAGTTATTAGGGACTGTTTTTACAGAATCCTGCGAAAATGCAGTGAGGTTAAGAACGATGGTTGCCAGTAAAATAGTAGTGTGTTTAAGCATTTGATTTTTTTTGATTAGTACGAAAATAAACCATTGTAATTTCTTTTTCTTTCCGTTCATCTTATTTAATGAAATTTTACAAGTCGAAACGGATTCCCTGAGCTAGCGGGAGTTTGTCGGTATAATTGATGGTGTTGGTTTGCCTGCGCATGTACACTTTCCATGCATCGCTTCCGCTTTCCCTGCCGCCCCCGGTTTCTTTCTCCCCACCAAAAGCACCGCCGATTTCGGCACCGGATGTGCCAATATTAACATTGGCGATTCCACAGTCGCTTCCGCGTTGACTCAGAAACCATTCAGCTTCCTGCAGGTTATTGGTGATGATGGAAGAGGAGAGCCCCTGTGGAACACCGTTTTGTAAAGCAATGGCTTCATCAAGGGTACTGTACTTCATGATGTAGAGAATCGGAGCAAAGGTTTCATGCTGAACGATTGCAAAACTATTGTATGCTTCGGCAATGCAGGGTTTCACATAACAACCGCTTTCATATCCTTTTCCTTTCAGAACACCTCCTTCCACAATGAATTTGCCGCCTGCTTTTTTACAAGCTTCAATGGCCTGGGTGTACAGGCTTACGGCATCGGTATCAATCAGCGGACCTACATGATTCTTTTCGAGAAGGGGGTTGCCGATTTTCAACTGCGCGTAGGCATGAGCGAGTTTCTCCTTGAATTTGGTATAGATCTTCTCATGGATAATAAGCCTTCTTGTGGTAGTGCAACGTTGACCAGCCGTACCTACTGCGCCAAAAGTTGCTGCGGTAAGGGCGATGTTCAGGTCGGCATCTTTCGAAATGATGATGGCATTGTTGCCACCAAGCTCAAGCAGACTTCTACCCAGGCGTTGGCCAACAGTTGCTCCAACTGCCTTTCCCATACGGGTACTACCGGTTGCGGATATCAAAGGAATGCGCGTGTCGGCACTCATCCATTCTCCAACTTCCCTGCCTCCTGAAACAAGACAACTAACACCTTCGGGTACACTATTTTTTTTGAAAACGGTTTGAATGATTTTCTGGCATGCGATACCGCAAAGGGGAGTTTTTTCGCTGGGCTTCCAAATGGCTACATCACCGCAAACCCATGCCAACATGCTGTTCCAGCTCCACACAGCAACGGGGAAATTGAATGCGGAAATGATTCCAACCAATCCCAGTGGATGGTATTGTTCATACATCCGGTGCCCCGGCCTTTCGCTGTGCATGGTGAGGCCGTGTAACTGACGTGATAACCCTACGGCGAAATCACAGATGTCGATCATTTCCTGTACTTCGCCCAGTCCTTCCTGTAGGCTCTTTCCCATCTCATAACTCACCAGTTTACCCAGATCGGCTTTATTTTTACGAAGTTCTTCCCCCACCTGCCTTACCACTTCTCCACGTTTAGGTGCCGGCCAATTGCGCCACTCGGTAAATGCTTCTGCGGCTTTGCTGATGCAGGCATCATAAGCCTTGCGGTCGGATCCGTTTACCGTACCAATCAGTTTTCCATCTACAGGAGAAAAAGAAGCGATTTTTTCACCTCCCGATTTCAACCAAACAGAACCGGTAGAAACTCCGGCATTCAGTTTCTGTATTTTTAATGCTTTTAGAAATTCCATCTGATAAAAATTTTGTGCAAGTTACGTTTGTAGGTAAGAATTGACATCTATACTGGAAAAAAGCTGAAAAAGAAAGAAACTACACATGAATTAATACTGTTCCTTTTCACTGGGGAAATCTTTGCTTTTGATATCAGTGATATATTGTTTTACCGCAATGTTGATTTGCACACTTAAGTTAAGATACTGACGTAAAAAACGGGGCTTGAATTCGGTATTGATTCCCAGCATATCATGCATCACCAGCACTTGTCCATCGCAGTTTCCTCCGGCTCCTATTCCAATGGTTGGGATGTGGAGGCTTTCTGTAACTTCTTTTGCCAGCAATGCAGGTATTTTTTCCAGCACCAGGGCAAAACATCCGGCTTCCTGAAGCAAGAGCGCATCTCTTTTCAATTTTGCTGCTTCTGCTTCTTCACGTGCCCTCACGGTGTAGGTACCGAATTTATAAATGCTTTGTGGTGTCAATCCCAAATGACCCATTACCGGAATACCCGTTCCAACAATTCTTTTTACCGATTCAACCACTTCCTCTCCTCCTTCCAGTTTTACAGAATGGCCTCCGGTTTCTTTCATCACCCTGATGGCAGAATTCAATGCTTCTTTGGAATTACCCTGATACGAACCGAATGGCAAGTCAACCACAACGAGGCAACGTTCAATACCCCGAACCACACTTTGTGCGTGATAAATCATCTGCTCCAGCGTGATGGGCAAAGTGGTTTCATGGCCTGCCATCACATTACTGGCACTATCGCCAACGAGGATGATTTCAATGCCCGCCTGATCGAATAGTTTTGCAAAAGAAAAATCATAGGCAGTGATCATTGAAATTTTTTCACCCGCTTCCTTCATTTTCTGAAGGGTATGGGTGGTGATTTTTTTCAATTCGGAGTGTATAGACATGCTCATTGTTTTAAACCTTCTCTTTCATTTCTGCATAGAGGTGTTGAATCAGGCCATCAGCCAGTCCGATTTTCGGAACATAAATATCAACGGCACCGGCCCATCGCATGGCATTGATATAAATCAGCAATGCGGGTACGATCACGTCTGCCCGGTCGCTTCGCAGGTTATATCGAATGATGCGGTCTTCTACCGGAACGGCATCCAGTTCCCTGTAATAATCCCTCAACAGTTCAATCTGAAGCGGCTTGCCGTCTTTTTTCTTGCTCATCGAGAATATCTTGTTGATATTACCGCCGCTTCCGATGGCTACCACTTCCTTCTGGCCACGTGTTGCGTTTTTGATTTGTTCTTTCATGTATTCCCATTCCTGATCGGTAACCAGGTTTTTCAACAATCTGATGGTTCCTATATTGAAAGATTTTTTATACAAAAGCTTTCCGTTGCTGAAAAAAGAAATTTCGGTGCTGCCACCACCAACATCGATGTACATATAGCTGTGGTCCATATCCATGTTTTCAGCCACATGGTTTTCATAAACCAGATTGGCTTCCATATCTCCTGTAATCACTTCAATATCCAAACCGGTTTGCTCTTTAACCAAATGAAGTACTTCTTTGGCATTGACAGCATCTCTCATGGCACTGGTGGCACAAGCCCTGATAGCATCCACCTTGTAGGCATTGATCAGGTGACGGAAAGCTTTAAGGGTTTGCAATAGCATATCAATCCTGGCCGGGGAAATCACCTGCTTTTCAAAAACATCAAATCCGAGTCGCAGGGGAACTCTAACCAGGTTGAGCTTGTTGAAAAGGGGTTTTCCTTCGGCAGTAACCAGTACTTCTGAAATCAGCAAACGTGCTGCATTGCTTCCTATATCTATAGCCGCAAGTATCAATAGCAGTAGTTTATGGTTTGTAAGTTGCTTAAATTTTATTGAATAAAAAAAGAAACATCATCAGGGCAGGTAAAAGTCTGGTACAAGCTGCTTACCCCTTTTCTTATAGAGATAATTATATATCTCAACCTGCGACCTGATTTTTTTGGTGTTCCTTGGGTTTACATACTGGTTGTTCTGTTCATTGTTCAGCACACGGGCTTTGATGTTATCGTGCAACTGGATATCCAGCATCTCCTTGATTTCTTTCTGGATATTTTTTTCAAGTATGGGGCAGGAAGCTTCAATCCTATGGTCGATATTCCTTTGCATCCAATCGGCAGAAGAAATGAACACTTTTTCATCACCGCCATTGTGAAAGATAAAAACGCGTGCATGTTCAAGGTATTCATCAACGATGCTTATGGCCTGAACCGGAGCTTTGAATTTTTTATTTTCGGTATACATGCAGCAAATGCCTCTGATCACCAGTTTGATTTCCACACCAGCTTTTGCCGCTTCATAAAGTTTGCCGATCATCTCTTCATCACTAAGCGAGTTAAGTTTTAAAGTGATGGATCCTTTTTTCTGCAGTTGTACATTACGGATTTCCTTATTAATCAAACTGATCATGTTGCGACGCATCTGCGTAGGGCTTACGATGAGCATTTTGCATGCCTTCAGATAGGGCAGGCGGGTACGTGGACTTTCCAGATAAGTGAACATGCGGTTGACATCCGCCATGATATGGCTATCTGCAGTAAGCAAACAGTGGTCGCCATAAACCTGTGCTGTGCTTTCATTCAGGTTACCGGTGCTTACAAAACCATAATGCCGGTTTACGTTATTGATTCTTTTTTTGATCAGGCAGAGTTTGGCATGCACTTTCATACCGGGAACCCCGATCAGCACTTTCACGCCGGCTTCTTCCAATTCTTTTTTCCATAAGATATTCGCTTCTTCATCAAACCTGGCCCTGAGTTCAATCACAGCGGTTACCTGTTTTCCATTCCTCACTGCATTAGTGAGGGCGTTGATGATCTTGGAACGTTTTGCCAAACGGTAACAGGTGATTTTTATGCTCGTCACCTGCGGATCAATTGCCGCTTCGCGAAGCAGATCAATCACGCTGTTGAAACTATGGTAAGGGAAATTAAGTAGGATATCTTTTTCAAGGATGGTATTGGTTACACTATGTGCGTTTCTAAGCTGTGGGTGCGTGAAGGGCTTCTTTCGCAACTTTTGCATCAGAAAAACCTGATTCGGAAAATTCATGAAATCTTTAAAATTATGTATCCGCCCACCGGCGATGAGATTGTCTTTATGACTCAGCCCCATGCGCTTAACCAGGTAGGTTAGCAGGGAAGGAGGAATATCACGATCGTAAACAAACCTCACCGGCTTGCCTTTTTTTCTGTTTTTCAAACCTTTTTCAAGCTTCTGTATCATTGAGGTGGAAAGGTCATTATCAATATCGATTTCTGCATCACGTGTTACTTTGATGGTGTGAGCAGAAAACTGATCGTATCCGAAGAAAGAAAAAATATTGGGCAGGCAGTAACGGATCACATCTTCCAATAAGATGATAGATTGTTCCCCTTCTGCAGAGGGCAAGATGATAAACCGGGAAAGGCTTTTAACGGGAACCGATACCAGCGCAAACCTGGCGGGAATGGTTTTATCTTTTTTAGCAAGGGTACATGCGAGATAAATCGATTTGTCGCTTAATACCGGAAAGCTGTGGATGCTTTCAATCATCAATGGCACAATATTGCTTCGTACTTCTTCATTGAAATATTGCAAAACGAATTTCTGTTGCTGGATATTGAGTTTCTTCTCATCGGTTAGGAAGATCTTTTGTTTCCGCAGTTCACGAAGAATCTCATTCCAAATGCGGTCGAACTCTTCCTGCAGTTGGATTACCCTTTCCTGAATCTCTTCCAGGATCCGCCCGGGATCAAGTTCGAGGTGCATCCTGGCTTTTGGTCCTGCCTGGATCATTCTTCTTAGTGTAGCTACCCGCACCCGGAAAAACTCATCCAGGTTATTGGAGAAGATACCGAGAAAACGGATGCGTTCTTTAAGTGGCACATCATGATCTGCAGCTTCCTGCAAAACCCTTCCGTTGAATGCCAACCAACTGATATCTCTGATAATCGTCTTCCTTTTGAGCAATGTTTTTGTTTTTACTACTAAAATAAAGGCTGCCAGCTGAAACCATCAGGTCAGCATATTAATTTAACATGAATAAAGGCTAACTGTTTTTCATGCGTTCAATAATCAAAGTTGTTGAAATGCCTTCAACCAGTTCGGCAAGCACCACTTTTCCACCATTGTCTATAACTTCTTTAGCACCTGCAATATTTTCTATACGGTAATCACCACCTTTAACCAATACATCCGGCATGATTTTTTTGATGAGTTCCAACGGTGTATCTTCCTCAAAAATCACAATGGCATCCGTCATCACTAAAGAAGCCAGCATTAACGCCCTTGCATTTTCATCGTTAATGGGGCGTTCGGGGCCTTTAAGCCTTTTAACCGATGCATCGGAATTTACACCTATGATAAGCACATCGCCTTCTGCAGCAGCTTGCGATAATGAAGCGATATGACCCTTGTGAAAGATATCAAAAACCCCGTTGCTGAAAACAATTTTTTTGTTTTTAAGTCTGAGCCGGGCTACTTCTTTAATAAGTTCATCCGTTTTATAAATTTTATTCGGTATCGATTGAACGGCTTTCATGTTGATGTTTTTTGTTGAGATAAGGGAGTGCCAGTAAGGCAATCAGACCAACGGTTACAATTAATCCGGTGGATACTCCCCACATCACCCAGCCAAATGCTTTTCCCAATGGTGGTGCGATATGATAAATAGTAAGGGTTTGCATTACGAATATCGGGAACGATCCTATGCCTCCGGGAGTTACAATCATCGCTAAAGTGGCCAGTGATAAAACAGAAAAAGCAGCTTTTATGCTCAAATGTTCAGTGCCGTCCATGGCGAAAAAACCCAAATAAATTTGAAGCAGGTACATCATCCATATGAAAAAAGTATGCAGGATAAAAGCGCGGCGTTGCTTAAGGTTTTTAATTGATGTAAACCCTTCGCCGATCCCTTTTAAGATGTTACTTATTTTGACTATGATCTTATTGTGGGGAAATTTTTTCAGCAGCCAGTTGATGATCAGAAATAAAGCAATTATACTTCCTGTAACAAGCATCAATTTTTGCCACACGGGCATTCCTGGTGCAGCCGATACCGAAACTATTTTCTTTTTTACGAAAGCACCTACATCGCTAATTTGTATGAGGATGGTTATGCCGATAAAGGTGGCATAGCAGATAAGGTCGAAGCTTCTCTCAACAATAATAGTTCCTACCAGTTTATCTACTTTCAGTTTTTCATATTTGGCAAGAAAAGTACATTTTAAAATTTCACCGAGCCTTGGGATTGCTGCATTGGCAAGGTAGCCAACCATGGTAACTGCAAAAACGTTGCTCAACCTGGGATTAAACCCCAGCGGTTCCATTAACAGTTTCCAACGCATCGACCGGCTGATATGGCTCAGGATGCTAAATAAGGTGATCGGGATAACCAGCCAGTAATTGGCATTTTTTACCGCTGCATAAAACTCTGTCTTTTCAATTTCGGTCATCGATTTCAATTGCCACCAAACCAGGAAGATGCCTCCGCCCAGAAACAAGAGATACTGCAAAAAAGTTAATGCTCTTTTCATCATACCGGGTACAAGTTACAAATGCTTTCTTATTTATGCCTGCAACAGTCAATTTGATACACACATATTATCAATTAATCTTACTTCATTGAGATAAGCAGCAATAAGTGCCTGCACAATCGATTTGCCATCCCATCTTTCCTGAGCTTCAAGTTTATCGTTGCATAAACTCACATAATCAATTTTGAAACCTGCTTGTTTCAACTGTATTAGAGCTTGTTCCTGTAAATCTTTCAACTTTTGGGTATGAAAATGATCCCTGATGAATGTCAGTGTGCGATAAATTTGAACTGCTCTTTGTCGTTCTTCGGCATTTAACCTCATATTACGGCTGCTCATGGCCAGGCCATCAGATTCGCGGATGGTAGCTCCGATGTGCAACTTTACCGGTATTTTTTTGTAATCAATCAGGGCCCGTATCACCATACATTGTTGAAAATCTTTTTGTCCAAGGTATAAATTGGTTGCCGGAATAATTTGCAGTAACCTATCTACTACCTGACAAACCCCCTGAAAATGTCCGGGGCGAAAAGAACCTTCCAAAACCGAATCAAGGTAACCTAAAGGATAGTGAATTGCTTTATAGCCATCCGGATAGATTGATGAAGCATTCGGGAGAAAAAGCGCCGAACATCCGGAAGCTTCCAGCAAATCGATATCTTTTTCGAGTGTTGACGGGTATTTGGCGAAATCTGCCGGATTATTGAATTGGGTGGGGTTGACGAAAATACTGCAGATGGTAATGTCATTAGCTTCCCCGCTTTGCCTGATCAGGGAAATATGGCCTTCGTGAAGAGCCCCCATAGTTGGCACAAACCCGGTATGCAAACCATTTCGGTGTTGGTTTTCAACATAGTTGCTAATGGCGGCAGCCTGGTGGAAAATGATCATAAGTAATCTTTATGGGGCCTTGAATGCCTGTAAAACCGGATAAATAAATAAAATATCAGTACCTTTGCAAACCGTTTACAAATTTCACGGAACTAACATATCCCAAATGTCTACAAAGAAAAGAATATTATTCATTGCAAATGAAATGTCGCCTTACCTTGAGCTGACAGAATTTGCAGAGATTGTGAACAAGCTGGCGGTTTTATCCAACGAAAATAATCTGGAAGTTAGGTGTATCATGCCACGCTTTGGGGTTATTAATGAAAGGAGACACCGTTTGCACGAAGTAGTACGTTTGTCGGGAATCAATGTTACTATCGATAACGACGATTATCCGCTTGTAATCAAGGTGGCATCTTTACCCAATGCCAGATTACAGGTTTACTTCCTTGATAATGAAGATTTCTTCAAGCGCAAATCTATTTTTGCAGATGAGAATGAGAACTGGTATGATGATAACGGATTACGTACCGTTTTATTTTGTAAAGGAGCTCTGGAAACCGTAAAGAAGTTTGGCTGGCCACCCGATTTGATCCATTGCAGCGGTTGGATGACGGGACTTATTCCCATGTTTATCAAAACAGCCTATAAGAAAGAGCCTGTTTTCAGCAACTGTAAAGTTATTTATACTATCGGTGATAATACTTTCAAAGAGAAGCTTGGCGCTGATTTCCTTTCTTTGGCTACTATTAACGATCTGGTAACAAAAAAAGAGCTGGATATTTTCAAGGATATTAACAATACGGCGATGTTCCGTGGCGGGGCTAATTTTGCAGATGCCATCACTTTTGGGGCAACCAATGTAGAGAAAAAACTGGTGGATGAATTCTCTAAAGTGAAGGGTAAGAAGGTGTTGAAATTCAATGCAGAGAGTGATTTAACAGACTATTTGCAATTATATACCGACCTTGCCGGCCAGCATTAATCAACGCCCAGATTCTATGAATTTATTGCAAAAGCGACTGCCTGAATTTTCTATTTTTTTTATCATTGCAACCATCGCCTTTTTTACCGGATGTAATAAATTAGATACCACCAATATCGGCTCCGATCTTATTCCGGAAGTTGATAATGTGACCACTTTTGCTGATACGCTCGATATCGTTACTTCTATGGGTGCTTTTGAAGGTAGCCTGGTAGATTCAACCACACTCGGATTAACTGAAAATTATGTAATTGGAAAAACCAACGACCCAATGATGGGCGGTACTGATGCCAGGCTTTTTCTTCAGTTGAAGCCCACATTTTACCCTTATTTTATTGGAACTGCAGCAGGCGACACTATCACGGGAATAGATTCAGTTGTACTTTGTTTGTCGTACAGAAGTTTCTATGGCGATAGTACACAACCGGTTACTTTTATTGTTGAAGAAGTTTCAAATACAGCACATGGTGAATGGGATTCGCTTTATTTATCAAAAAACGGGGCATTAAGTTTACGTACCATCCGATATGCACCTGCAGTAAGCCAGGTTTTGAGCGCAGCCAAACAAGTGGATCTCCGCAGGATGGAAGATTTTTTGAGAGTAGGCAAACAAGATTCCGTCAATAACCAGATCCGTATTAAATTATCAGATGCTTTCCGCGACCAGTTGTTTGCCGGAGATTCTACCCAGTCTGTTGATGGCATATATAACTCAGATTCTGCTTTCCGTAAATTTAATAATGGTTTTGCCATCAAGGTATTATCAGGCAATGCGCTGGTTTATGTGAATCCGTCTGATACTAAAACCCGGCTCGAGCTTCATTATAAGAAGAAAAATGGAAGCCCTGTTGATACCGTTTATTCCAGTTTCCTTTTCAATACAGGGTTTAGTGGAGGATCTGTTTCGAGATCTGCCATATCCAACAAGATAGAGCGCACCAGAAATCCATTGCCTTCCGGCGATCAGGAACTCTATTTACAAACCACACCTGGAACTTTTGCCAATGTTTTTATTCCGGAACTTACCACCATGTCGAACCGCATTGTTCACCGGGCTGAGATTTTTATCGAACAGATACCTGATCCGATTACCGATGATATTTTCAGGGAATGTAATTTCTTGTATCTCGATTTACTCGATACCGGGGCAACCGTGAAATACAAACCGATTTATTACGACCTCAATCCTGGGGTTTTTTATGACCCTGATTTCAAAACCCAGCGGGCTCCTTATTTTCCAAGCAATGCTGAGGTGGATTTTGATTATTTTGGTGGTTATCTGAGAGAGAAAACTGATGCAACAGGGCCACATTCATACTATACGTTCAATGTCACCCGTCATGTGCAGCAAATCCTCACCAAACGTACTTACAATTACAGGATGCGTATTTTTCCTGCACACAGCTTCAGATACACACAATATGATCCTTTACAGATACCATACCGCAACCCAATTGCGCTGGGAAGGGTGAAAGTTGGTGGGGGCAACCATCCTATTCCTGAATACCGGATGAAGATGAGAATGGTTTATTCTATTATCAGATAGTTGAAGTCTTTATTTTGCGGAACAATAATATTTGTGGCAAAGTCTTTCTTTATACCGATTGGACAAACAATATAGTCCAATATCGGCTATCGCCTCATTGTACTATTTGTTTGATACCATCGGCATTTATACCGAAAGCATTCGGGATAAGATTTATAAAATATTGGCATATTATATAAATCACATTGGTATAACAAGAAGGGCTTTGTTGTTTAATCTGGCTATCCTTATCTTTACACTCCTTAAAAAAAATATACCATGCCTTATTTATTTACTTCTGAATCTGTAAGTGAAGGACATCCAGACAAGGTTGCCGATCAAATCAGTGATGCGTTAATTGATAATTTCCTTGCCTTCGACCCCGAAAGTAAAGTAGCCTGCGAAACCTTAGTAACTACCGGGCAAGTAATTCTTGCCGGAGAGGTTAAAAGTAAAGCCTATCTTGATGTTCAGGAGATTGCACGTGGTGTTATCCGCAAAATAGGTTACACGGTAAGCGATTATATGTTTGAAGCCAATTCCTGTGGAATCTTATCAGCCATTCATGAACAGAGCGCTGATATCAACCAGGGAGTTGACCGTAAGAAGAAAGAAGAACAAGGTGCCGGCGATCAGGGCATGATGTTTGGCTATGCTACCAACGAAACGGATAATTATATGCCGCTTGCTTTGGATCTGGCGCATTATATTCTAATCGAATTGGCTGCAGTGCGCCGCGAAAACAAGCAAATCAAATACCTGCGACCTGATGCTAAAAGCCAGGTGACTCTCGAATACGACGACAATAACAAACCCGTACGTATTGATGCCATCGTAATCTCTACACAACACGATGATCATATTGCCGGAACTGACGAACAGATGCAAGCAAAAATCAGAAAAGACCTGATCAATATTGTGATTCCAAGGGTAAAGGTGAAGTATCCGAAATATGGCCATCTTTTTAATAACAAGATCAAGTATCACATTAATCCTACCGGAAAATTTGTGATTGGTGGCCCTCATGGCGATACCGGACTTACCGGTCGCAAAATCATCGTAGATACTTACGGTGGTAAAGGTGCACATGGCGGTGGCGCTTTCAGCGGAAAAGACCCAAGTAAAGTAGACCGTTCAGCAGCTTATGCAACGCGTCATATCGCTAAGAACCTGGTTGCAGCTGGGCTTTGTGATGAAGTGCTGGTGCAGGTTTCGTATGCCATTGGAGTGGCTGAACCCACCAGTATCAATGTGGTAACCTATGGTACTGCAAAAGTGGCTTTAACCGACGGTGAGATTGCTAAGAAAGTAATGGGGATGTCTTGTTTTGATATGCGCCCCTATTTCATAGAACAACGCTTGAAATTACGAAATCCAATTTATAGCGAAACTGCGGCATACGGCCATATGGGACGGAAGAATGAAACGGTTGAAAAAATATTCAGTTCACCAGATGGAAAAAAAATCAAGAAAAAAGTGGAGTTATTTACCTGGGAAAAGTTGGATGCCGTTAAAGAAGTAAAAAAAGTATTCGGATTAAAATAAGGAATTGAACACTCATAAATGCCGCCGGAAGTTCCGGCGGTTTTTTTATAGAGAAAAAACTAAATTTATAAGGTGAAAAATTTCAGACATCAGCACCAGCGACCCAAAAAAAACACCCTCGTTATTGGGCGGGAAGCCGTTATCAGGGCTTTGAAGGAAGGTAAGGCTTTAGACCGAATTTATCTGCAGGCTACTGTTCATGGTCCTATGATAGATGAAATCAAAACCTTAGCTGCTTCAGCATTGGTGCCTATCAATAAAGTGCCGATAGAAAAGCTGAATAATTTCAATGTAAGTAATCATGAAGGTTGTGTGGCACAAATTTCAAAAATACAATATCAGGATTTGCAGGATATCATTTCCTTTGTGGTAGACCGTGGTGAAGTGCCATTGTTCCTCATTCTTGATGGTATTACTGATATCAGGAATATTGGGGGTATCGCGAGAAGTGCATTTTGTTTCGGGGTACACGCGATCATCATTCCTGATAAGGGTGTTGGGGCTTTAAATGAAGATGCTATCCTAACTTCTGCCGGCGCATTGGAGGAGATCGCAGTTTGCAGAGTGGGTAGTTTGATGAAAGCGGTGGATGACCTACATCTCAACGGAGTCAAGGTTTTTGCAAGTGAGATGAAAGCCGGTTTGAAAGCGGAGGAAATAGATTTTAAAGAGCCCTGTGCCATCATCATGGGAGGGGAGGAGCATGGTGTTTATCCTGCACTGATGAAAATCTGTGATGATCGTTTTCGAATACCCATGACCGGTAATTTTGATTCTTTGAATGTGTCGGTGGCAACTGGGGTGATTTTGTATGAAGTGATGCGGCAAAGGAATTAGGTTTATTCAAATTATTTATAAAGGCCTTTATGAAAGATTTTCCCATAAAACTTATTGAATGCCCCCGTGATGCCATGCAAGGTTGGCATCACCCAATAAATACCGTCCAAAAAATCAACTATATCAATGCCTTATTAAAAGTTGGATTCCATACTATCGATTTCGGGAGTTTCGTATCTCCCAAAGCCATTCCACAAATGGCTGATACGGCTGAGGTATTGAAGGGTTTGGATTTATCCGATACCAAAAGCTCCCTGCTCGCTATTGTAGCCAATTTGCGGGGCGCTGAAACAGCATTGTCTTTTCCTGAAATTGATTATCTCGGTTTCCCATTTTCTGTTTCTGAAACCTTTCAAAAACGCAATGCCAATGCATCAATGGCAACTTCTTTTGAAACGGTAAAATCCATCCAGGAAGCCTGCGTTCCTAAAGGGAAAAAATTGGTCATCTATCTTTCCATGGGGTTCGGAAATCCTTACGGCGATCCTTATGATGAAGCGATAGTGTTGGAATGGGCTAACCGATTGTGTGCTGAAGGTATCGGTATCATCTCTTTGGCCGATACGGTAGGATTGGCAACAGCCGATCAGGTAGTAAGGGTTACCAGTACAGTGATCAATGCATTGCCTGATATCGAAATTGGGGTACACCTGCATGCCGCTGCTACCGACTGGCAAATGAAATTTCAGGCGGCACTAACGGCAGGCTGTACACGATTTGATGGTGCCTTGAAAGGAATCGGCGGTTGCCCCATGGCAGGAGATGCATTGGTTGGCAATATCAATACGGAATGGATGATAGATTATCTGATTGCAAATGGCCGTCACCTCGATATGGATAAGCCTGCCTTAGAAAACGCTTCATCACTTGCATCAACTATTTTTTCAGATTTAGGCTAATCAAATCGAATATGGAATTTCATCTTGAATTCAATCCTAAGCCTTTTCAAAAGAAGATCCAGCACCCAGACCGCTTATTGCTGATGGGTTCATGTTTTACGGAACAAATAGGACAGAAACTCGACTACCACCATTTCAAAACCCTGCAAAATCCACACGGGATTTTATTCAATCCTTTCAGCATAGCTACTGCATTGGAAGAATACATGCAGCTCAAGCAATATACCCGGGATGATTTATTTTTTGATCAGGAATTATACGGCAGTTGGCAGCACCATACCCGTTTTTCTGCTCCTGAACAGGAAGTTTGTCTGGATATGATCAATCGCTCGCAATCAGATGCACATCAATTCCTGAAATCGGCCGACTGGCTGCTAATCACATTGGGTTCAGCTTTTGTATACCGGTTGATGGATGGGAGGGTAGTAGCCAATTGCCATAAAGTTCCTCCAGACCGCTTTGAGAAGCGATTGCTAAAGGCATCTGAAATGGTAGAACGGTACAATGAACTCTTTAAATTATTGTTATCATTCAACCCTTATCTGCAGGTTATATTTACCATTAGCCCGGTTCGTCATTTGCGAGACGGCTTTATTGAAAACAACCGGAGCAAAGCCACCCTGATCGAAGCCGTGCATACCCTCACAGAAACATGGCCGATGCTGCAATACTTTCCTGCTTATGAATTGGTTATAGATGACCTTCGCGATTACCGGTTTTATGCCGAAGACATGGTGCATCCCAATTATGCGGCTACCCAATACGTTTGGGAAAAGTTTATCCAAACGGCCATTGATAAGAACGCAACCAAAACCATGGAAACCATCGCTTCCCTTATGCTGGCCAGGCTACACAAGCCCTTCCATCCGCAATCTGAAGCCCATCATCGTTTTATGAAAGCCCGGCTTGAAGATGCCACCCGGTTACAGGAAAAGAATTCCTATCTCAATTTGAAAGAAATGATCGATTATTTTAGTCTGGGCTTACCAAAATGACAACACCCTTTCTGGAAATATTTATCCGGAAATCCTTACCTTTAAATACATTTAAATACAAACGTCATGAAAAAGATATCGCTAACCATCCTTACTTTATTTTTTGTTCTGCTCCTTTCTGCACAGAAGATCAACAAACTAACGTTAACGAATAATGGCAGTAATGCGGAAATTCGTTATGGGTTGAATGAAAACGTGGTGATTATCTTAACCCCTGAAGGCGCTATCAAAGAGTGGGGGGTAGACCGCTATGCAGGAAGAATTGACAATATTGAACGCAAACTGGATGAATATACCGGCCGTATCGAATATTATAATGAAAGTGAAAACGAAGCTTTTCGCGGAAAAATAAGGTTCATCGGCGGAACTGCAATCACTTATTATGCCTCTTTCGATAATGAGCACCTGATCGGGAAAGTAAAAAGTATCGGAGCAAGCAAGATCAATTATTTTATTCAGGATGCCGATAAGGCCAAGCAGGGAAGGATAAAATCTGCCGGTGATGTGAAATTTGATTATTATGCTTCTTTTGATAACGAAGCTTCCAGGGGTAAATTCAAAAAAATGGGCACTGCGATGATCACTTATTATGGTGCATTAGAAGATAAAGGTTTTGCCGGCAAACCCAAAACGCTCGACAACCAAACTTTTGTCTATTATTCCTCACAAGATTATCAGGTAGCTTTCCGCGGAATGTTAAAAACAGGTAACAGTACTCAGGTGATCAACGGAATTGTTTACTGGGTGAAGTTTTAATACCGATTGGACAAACAATATAGTCCAATATCGGCTATCGCCTCATTGTACTATTTGTTTGATACCATCGGCATATAAGATTTATAAAATATTGGCATATTATATAAATCACATTGGTATAA